>ERZ791815.718-NODE-718-length-26218-cov-3.201544_pt1 | contig 26218 bp, 16 predicted proteins | sample MGYA00510302_ERZ791815 | MGnify/ENA primary metagenome ERZ791815 (study PRJEB30046, sample SAMN00791995) | human gut metagenome | study: EMG produced TPA metagenomics assembly of the A metagenome-wide association study of gut microbiota in type 2... | reverse complement strand
TACTTTTACGTCTTCTCCCAAGTTTATTACAAACCGGTGAGGATATTTATCCCCATCACGAGTACTCCAATAGGTAGATTCCTGCAAGTCATATATTTTATCGGCAGTAAAGTTGCCCCAACTTGTGCTTTCACTATCGGCATATTCAATCTTCCAATGCTGACGGGGAAGCGGCTTGCCATTTTCATCCAACAAATAGAACTCGGCTACGGCAGCATTGTCTTTTCCATCTTGTGCACTCAATGCCTCCAGACAGAAATAACGTCCTGCAACAGTTTTTCCGAATTTAACTTCCTGCCAACCGTTGCCTGCTGTCAATTCGCCAACAGCAACCGACTTCTCACCCTTTAGATTAAGATTTTGCCCTTTAGTTCGATGGGTGGCGGGAGCCTCAGCACGTAACATATCAAGAATAGGTCTCTTTAATCCCGATACCGTCGCTTTCTCAGGTCCCAGCAAATCAAGAACAATAATTTCATTCTTACCTTTCTTCAGCCAACAGCCGGGCATGAACAAAGTTTGTTGCGGTCCGATTTTCCAAAAACGTCCCATTGCCTTTCCATTAACCCAAACCATTCCTTTTCCCCACGTTTGCATATCCAGAAAGACATCCCCTACCCGGTCTAACTCAAATGTTGCACGATAGTAGGCAGGTGCATCAAGTTTTTCACCTTCCGCATATTTCTTTGACTCTGCAAAGTCATAATCAACCGGGAAACTATAAACTTCCCAATTCTTTAATTCCTTCTTATCAGTCTCGGTCAGTAATTCGACCTTGTTCGTAATTCCTTTACGGTCATGGATAGCCACATCAAAATTAACACGCCCCATCGCTTCAACCAGAATATCAAGTCGGGTACCTTTCTGCAACGAAGGAAGCACCAATGAATTCTGTCCTCGTCTGCGATCCAGACGTCCCAACAATTTACCATCGGCATATACTTGTGCCCAATCGTGTACTTCGTCTATTAACAGAGTAGTGCCTTCTTTCACTTCCGGCAAAGAAGTGCGATATAAAATCGTTCCCCAACCTTGGTCGAACTGTTCCATCGGTTTGATATCCTCTGAAAGCTTCGGCTCGGGCAGATTGTCAAATAACGGAGCCACTTCCTTCAGTTCAAATTCGGGAATCTCAATTACCGGATAGGCAGCCGGAACATCGGGTATCACTTGTGCAGAGTCGGCATACTGCATCATCATCTCCCGCAACTTATAATATTTAGGAGTCGCCCAACCCGCTTCACTGATGGGAGCATCATAATCATAAGAACTGCACATGGCAGAATAAGCAGGACTATTTGCTCCTCCCCAATGTCCAAAAGTAGTTCCTCCATGCGTCATATACAGAGAAAAAGAGATATGGCGGTCAAGCATATCTTTAATACCCGAAACCATTGTTTCGGCATCACGGGTTTCGTGTTTGCGCCCCCAATGGTCGAACCATCCGCTCCAAAACTCGCTACACATCAAAGGTGCATTCGGACGAGCTTCTTGCAACTTCTTAAACTGTGCATCAATATTGGCTCCTGTTCCGAAATTAATTGTCCAAACCAAATCATCCAATCCGTTACGCTGAAAAGTAGAACTCCAGTCACACTGAAACAGAGGCACATCGGTAAAACCGGCTCCTTTGACTATATCACGTATATTGGCTATATATTCTTTGTCGGTAGCATAGGCTCCGTATTCATTTTCCACCTGTACCATAATGATATTTCCTCCGCGGCTCACCTGCAAATCCGCCAATTCCTTACCAATCTCATTCATAAAGAGTTTTGTCCTTTCAAGGAAATAGGCATCATTGGTGCGGAGCTTGATATCTTTCTTTTTCAACAACCACCAAGGCAATCCGCCCATTTCCCATTCCGAACAGACATAAGGACCGGGACGCAACATGATGTACATTCCATGTTTCTGTGCCAAACGGCAAAATGCAGCAATGTCATTCTGCCCTTTAAAATCAAACTCGCCCTCTTTTTGTTCGTGTATGTTCCAAAAAGCATAAATACAAATGGTATTCATGCCAAGTGCCTTACACATCTGTATACGATGTTCCCAATACTCGGCAGGAATACGGGTATAATGCATCTCGGCTGCTTTTATCAGAAAGGGCTTGCCATCCAACAAAAATGTTTTATCACCAATAGAAAAAGTATGTTTCTCCTTTTGTATAGGACTACACCCCATAAACATCAAAGAACAAAGGAAGAAAAACAAGACAAAGAGTTTACTTGATTCTTTCATAATACGACATTAATAAGCTGATTATTGTAAAGTACAAAGATAAAAACAACTCTTCTTTCCAAATTCAACTTGCCGGAAAGAAGAGTTGTACAAAACGGAACTAATAAATAAAACTCTATCAATATAAGGTAGTAAATATACTGTTTTATTCCACTCTTAATTTCACTTTACCTTTTATTATATCATTGCTTTTAATCGGTTTACGATAAGGAGCATAATATCCATCCAAAAACATTTCGTTGCCGGCAGTCACAAAGTCGGCAACAAGAAAACAGATTTTATCTTTTCCCAGCCAAGAACGCCAATGCTGCTCGCCATTTGAACAAGCCGTTACTTTATGCCCGCTTCCGTCACACAATCCTGCATACCAAATATTTCGGCGGGTAGCCCGAAAGTCATTGCTGCCCAATTCATTAAAATCCTTGCTCCACGACCACGAAGGTTGTATTCGCGGATTTGTTTGTACAGGAAGACCCTGATAGAATAAATCGGCAGTACCTGTCGGGCGGCTAATGTGGTCATCAGGATACACACTCCACATTCCCTTACGACGCCAAAACGTCCGGTCATAGTCTTGCGGTGCTTCGAAGACCAAGCCCCATTGTCTCGGATTGACGTTCTGCAAAGCTTTAAATTGATACTCAACTGCCAATTCGCCATTCGCATTAACCGTCAAACGATAACTGCCTTCAAACTCCTTATAGCTTCCTGTTACAGTTACTATCACATTACTTTCTTCCTTATGCGCCTTTACTTCCACTGCATTCCAGTCTGAACATAAATCGTTATAAACAGGTGTATTGGCATTATGATTGGGATAGCATCCACCTCCGGTCAACGGAAGTGCCATCAACCACGGACCTCCTTTCAATACTTCTTTTCCTGCCTTCTTCAGAGACAAAATCTGCCCATTCAATCTGCTGATTTCACAGCTGAAGTTCTTTCCACTGATTACATAAGCTTTTTTACCGACTTTCAGCTTAGTCGGCTGCGACAACCATTGAGGCAACTCATTTTGTTTTTGTTCTCCTACCGGTATCAGATATTCATCAACAACAAATCCACGAGGATCAGTAAACGACAAATAAAGCTCGTTTGCCTTATCGGGGTTGGCTATTGGAATCCGTATCTTCCCATCTCCCGAAGGAGGAATGGAAGCAGAAACCGTTCCCTTCTCCTTGCCATATTGCCAAGCAATCTTTATCTCATCCATATTCAGATAAGTATATCTGTTCTCCACATCCACAACCAATTCATTGGCTGGGGAAAGAGCTTCGGTAAGTACTTTGACCGGACTATAAATTTTCTTCATATCCCAGTATTCCGGTTTGGGACGACGCCAGCCGTCGATAGGTCCCCAAGCTCCATACCCGACAGCATTCCCGTCAGGCAATTGGAAGATATCATCAATGCCCGACCAAATAGAACCGCCCAACACGCCTCGGGTCTGATACATATTTTCCCATGTGGGAGCCAAGGCCAATGCCCAATCACTGCGTATCCCCGGGTCGGTCACCAGTTCACTACGATTATAAACATTCAAGTGGCAATACTCTCCATAAACCATGGGGCGATTGCTCTGTGCAGCTACCTTATAGCCATTAGGTCCGGGATAATGAATATTCGAAATAGGAGCCGTACTTCCCTGATTATTAAATCCTCCATACGCCTGGTCGTGAAACGTATGCGGACGAGTAGAATCAGCTTTATACACATATTCTTGTATTTGGGCAAATTCTTTATTCCAATAAGACTCATTGGCCATAGACCAAAACAAGACAGAAGGATGATTACGATAAAAATGAATCGTCTCCATATTCGCCTGGAGTATATAAGGATAGTATTGGCTATCCTGATAATTGAGTGTTTTCCAATTTTCATTGGCATGATGTCCCACCCAGCAAACCGGAGATTCTACTTCGACAAACATTCCCAGTTCATCACAGATATCCAGCATTTCCTCACAAGGAGGATAATGTGAAGTACGGACAAAATTACAATTGGCGGCACGATAAAGTTCAATATCCTTTCGTTGCCACATTGCATCCACGACACGCCCCGTCAAAGGGTGCATCTCATGCCGGCATACCCCCCGCAACTTAACGGCGCATCCGTTTACAAACAACTCGTTTCCACGGACTTCTATCTCACGAAAGCCAAAACGTTTCTCCACGGTTTCTATCACTTCGTCATTTAAACAAAGTTCCATTCTCAACGTATAAAGATGAGGCTGTTCATTATTCCATAACAGCGGAGCGGTAACGGTATCCGAAAGAATCCCCTTCCAAACCTCTCCGACAGCCAGTTTCGGAAGACGCTGCTCTATGACATTAGGCAAACCATTGACAGACAATCGCAATGTCAATCCATTCTGTGCGTAAGTTGCCTTATTCACTACAGCAGTCTCTATCTTCAGAGTCGCATTCCGATACTCACTGTCCAAATCTGTCACAATACGCACATCCGACACATGAGTTTGAGGAACAGCCATCAGTGTCACCTTTCTAGTAATACCTCCCAACTGATGAGCAGCATACTGAGTCAGACTGCCCAGCATATCAGCCAAAGACTCACTTCTCACAGCAAGTGCCAACTCATTAACACCCGGTTTTAAATGCTTGGTCACATCTATTTCATATACAGTCATCCCCCCTAAATGATAACCTGCTTTTACCCCATTTAGATAAACATAGTATTCACTATGCACTCCGTCAAAACGTAATTTGACATTCTTATCTTTCCAATCTTCCGGCAAAACAAACGACTTACGATAACCTGCATACGCCATCGAGTCTACCTTAAATCCTTGCATCGACCACTGACCGGGAACAATAACAGACTTCCAGCCGGAAGAATCCGAGTGTTTATAAAACTCTTTTTCAGGCTGAGGATGAAACTGCCATGTTCCATTCAAAGACAAAACAGGCCGGTAAGTACCCGTAACGCTTTTGGGAAGAACCGTATAAACCGGCAATACTTTTTCCACATCCACATCCGTATCAATATGATAAGTCAGCACATTTCCCAATGCCTCTTTCTCTTTTCCTTTAAAAGGAACCGGAGCTTTAGAATTGGAGGAATAAAGATTCAATTCGGATACAATGGCATTTGCACCTTTCCCGGCAACTTCAAACACCAATACCAACTGGCTGTAAGCATAAGCTTTACGTGGTAAGTCCAACAAATATCTTTGCTCCTTTCCGGCTTCCAACGTTACATTTTGGATTTCATTTCCATCTACGACAATGCGTTGTTTACGTTCATGGTCAGCCAGATAAACCACTTCCAACTGATAGTCGGCATGAATATCCAACTGATTAAAAGCATAAATCACTTTTCCACCGAAATTGCAGGTTATAGCTTCCTTACTGCCTTTCACCTCCGAAGGCATCGTATAGTTCTCTCCTTTTACCAAAAAAGGCTGTGCACCGGGTACACCACAATCATTAGCTGCGACCCTTGTCAATGAACTTTCCTGGGCAAGTGCCGGCAATGCCCCTATAAGCATTGCTCCGGCTACTGCCAGGAAACGGTTCAATCTTTTTGTTATATTAATCTTCATCATAGAATGACACACACTTCTTTTATTTGATTATTTCATTCTCAGATTTATCTGTCCATAGCAGGGCAGAGCTTCCAATGTCTTACAATAATTTCCCCATGCTATCTCAGGATAATCCCAACGATCATTTGTGTATAAAATCAATTGCTCGTCGGCACGTTTGTTTATCCGGCAAGCCACCGAAGCATCTTCTGAAACCACCGATACCCGATGTTTTGAATCTGTTTCCGTAGAAAGTGAATAATAGTAAATATTCTCTTTCATACCTTTTGCCATTTGTGTAAGCGGCTGCTTACAATTGGCACCGGCATCTGCCCAATAATAATAGTTGTGCGTATCAGCCTGCCAAGCTTGAACCGGTTGTTCGCCGTATGCAGCCTGTCTGGACTGATAAAGGGACGTACGACCTTCATTTCCGGCAAACTCACCTTCCGGAATAATTCCAATACCCTTTACGCTTCCAATCCAAGTGCTGGATAGCATCCGACAAATAGAAAGACAAACCTGTCTCACGTAAGAAACCATTGGGTACACCGGAAGTTTGATAATTAACCGACAACTCTCCTTTAGGAGATATCAATATATCAAACTCTGCTACAACGCCCCGGTAACTGCCGACAAGCGCTACTTTGACTGTTCCGTTTTCTTTCTCAGTGTAACTGAATGATGTTTTTTTCCAGTCCGAATCTGAAATCGTAAAATGATTGGCCATTTTACGAACCTCTGCACCCGTCAAATGATTCAGGTTCACATAAAGATTAAGGAACGGACCTTTTTCTATGATCACTTGTTCGCCGGCTTTAGCATTGACAATCAATCCTGTAGCCTTATCGAAAGGTATTTCAAAACCCTCTCCTCTTATCATCAGTTTATCACCATTATCGGTTACAATCAGTTTTTCTCCGTCAATTACAGCAGGATAGTCCACCTTTTCCACTCCCAACACAGGACGATAAGCATCAATCAAATCTCCTTCTGAAGTAAAGAACTCTACCAATAATTTCTCACCCTCTTCCCATTGCTCGGCAGGAATAGTCAAAAGTCCTTTCTGATGCGGTTCTACAAATCCTAGCTTTAAAGCTTTTTTCATACCTTTATAAGTATAAAAAGCTTTTATCTCATTCAAGTTGGTATGGTCAAAACGATTGTATACAGTCAACATCAGTGGTTGTCGGGCAGTAAAAGAAAGATTGTCATCTGCCAGTAAACGCACAGGTGAATACGCTTTCTTGGTAGACCAAAATTCCGGTTTCGGACGTCTCCATACATCTACAATTCCCCATTCTCCATATCCGACACAGTTTCCTTGATAATTTTCAGGTTTGGCAGTACGGGCAAACTCTTTCCAGAATGCGGTTCCAACCTTGGGCTGAGGCAATGCAAACACTTCATCCACATACCCCCAGATAGCTCCTCCCAATCCGCCCGGCGCATTGTACAAGCCATCCCACATCATATCAATAGATTTCCCCCAGAATTCACGGATATTAGGATCGGTCTGCAGAGTGGCATAGGTGTAACATGCCGGATGAGCCCACTCATCATATAATGCAGGTATACCATGCCCCTGAAAATTACGGGTAGACATCCCCCATTGATTGATATTGCCATATACATTCTGATAGTGCATACTGAGGATATCAAATATTTTAGCTTTCTTTTCCACTGCCGAACCGGGATAACTGAAAATAACAGGACGCGTGGTATCCGTAGCCTTCACCCAATCCCAGCAAAGCTGGAAATTTGTACCATAAACACTTTCGTTACCGATACTCCAAAACAAGACAGAAGGATGAGAACGGAAAGCTTTCACCATTTCCTGACATTGTCCCAAGTAACGGTCGGTATAAGCCGAATCACTCTGTGTATTACCCGGAGCATAATTCTTCTGCCGATAAGTATCAACAAAGCAAACAGCCGTCTCACTTTCCACATAGATGCCATAACGGTTACAAAACTCCAAGAAGCGTTCCGAAGGAGGATAATGGGAAGTACGGACAAAGTTCATATTAGATTGCTTAAAGAGCAATACATCCAGACTATCCAAGTCGGCAGTAGTGGTTCGTCCTAATGTAGGATGTATATCGTGACGACAAGCTCCACGCAATTTCACCTGACGACCGTTTACCAACATACGATCCTTCACAATCTCCACTTCCCGGAAACCGATGCGGCGGTCAAAACGGGAAAGTTCCTTGTTATCTCTGTATACAGCCACTTCCAACGTATATAAATTAGGATGTTCCGCATCCCACTTCAAAGGATTTGCCACAGGCAATAAGAACGTGTTTTTCCCCTTCGCCAACTTAAAACGACTTTGCGGCAACTGTACATTTCTCCCTTCTTTATCCTTCAACTCCAATCTTGCTTCCGCACCTTCTTTACCGATAAACTCACAATCAAAGCGCAACTCGGCATCTTTATAAAGTGAATCCAAATGTGTTTCCACACTCACATCATACAAATGAGATTCAGGCAAAGCGAACAGTGTGACATCACGGAGTATGCCGCCGATAGGATGATGTGCGTATCCTGAAGCATAAGAAATTTCGTCTAAACGGTCTTCTACTTCCAATTGGATTTCGTTCTTCTTCCCTACGCGTACCAGCGAAGTAATATCAGTTTCCCAACGGGTAAAACCACCATGATGCTCACGGACAAACTTACCATTTACACTCAACTTTGCATGACTGTATACACCATCGAAGCGCAAAATAATTTGCTTTCCCGCATAGTCGGCAGGTATGGTAAATGTCTTCTTATAAAAGAACGGTTTATCATGTTCGATGGCAAACCCCTGCATAGCCGCTTCGCCGGGTACCTGAATAGTAGTCCACCGACTTTTTGGAGAGTACTTGAATGACCACGTTCCACTTAATGACATGACAGGTTGCCGCACTCCTTCCAACCGTGAAGGTAATATATAAGTTCGTCCCGAACAGACGGCACCGGATGCCGCATTCAAAGAAGAATATGAAAGCAGGCAGACACCTGCTATTAATAAAGTCTGTTTTATCGTTATCATAATTATATGAATAAGGTTAGCATTCCTTTACCACCAAAGCCAATAGAAACCAATCAGAATGGCAATGATGATGCAAGAAAAAATATTAAACAACTTACTTGTATGAAATAATGAAGCATGAATAGTGGAGCATTGTTCCAATGACCGACTACGGTTGCCCAACAAAATAATAAGACCGCAACACAACAAGAAGACGATTCCCATTCTATCCATCCAAGGCAAAGCCGGACAAAGAACTTTCAGTAAAGTAGAGAACACAAATGAACCCAATGCCGCCGAAAGCGCTCCATTTGCCGTTGCTCTCCGATAAAAGAAGCCGGCAAGAAAAATCGCCAATGCACCGGGACTCACAAAACCTGTAAATTCCTGAATATAATGAAATGCCTGATCCAATCCCGAAAGCAAAGGAGCAATGCACACCGCTATCAACAACGAAATAAAACTCGCCCAACGCCCTGTACGCACCAACTCACTCTGCCCGGCTTTGGGACGAAGATAGGAACGATAGATATCCATTGTAAAAATGGTGGAAATACTGTTCATCATCGATGCCAGCGAACTGACAATCGCTGCCGTAAGAGCAGCAAATGCAATCCCTTTTACTCCCACAGGCAACAGGTTGCTCAGCAGCCAAGGATAAGCCTCATCCGATTTTTCCAAAGGAGCATCCAAAGCAAATGCCGCAATGCCCGGAATAACGACCAGCAACGGAATCAACAATTTGATGAAACCGGCAAACAACATACCATTTTGCGCCTCACTTACCGATTTGGCAGCCAACGCACGCTGAATGATATACTGATTGCATCCCCAATAATATAAATTGGCAACCCATAACCCTCCTATGATAACCGATACCCCGGGAAGATCCATATACCCGGGATGTGATTTATCAAGTATAAGATGGAATTTATCTTCCGCCTGATGACAAAGATTAGTAAATCCGGAAATAACACCTTCCCCATTGCCAAGCATATCGAGCGCAATGTAAGTTGTTATCAATCCACCGCCTATCAAAAACACAACCTGAATAACATCGGTCAATGCCACGGCTTTCAATCCTCCATAAATGGAATAAATTCCGGCAAAGGCCGCCAGTCCTATTATCCCTGCCAACATAGGAACTCCCATAACATTCTCAATCGTCAACGCTCCTAAATAAAGAATGGAAGTTAAATTGATGAATATGAATACCGCCAACCAGAAAAAAGCCATTACAGTCTTCACCCGGCGGTCAAAGCGTTCCTCCAAAAATTGTGGCATCGTAAAGATTTTCTTCTCCAGGAAAATAGGAATAAAAAACTTAGCCACAATCAGCAGCCCCAATGCCGCAATCCATTCATACGTCGCCATGGCCAGCCCGATGGCATAACCGGAGCCCGACATGCCGACAAACTGTTCTGCCGAGATATTGGATGCAATAATAGAAGCCCCTATTGCCCACCAAGCCAAGCCTCTGCCGGCTAAAAAATAGTTACTGGCATCTTGTGTCTCTCCTTTGCCTCTACGCGAAACGAAGAGTCCTACCAACAAAATAAGCAAGCAGTAGGCGATAAAGACTATTAAATCAATTGTTGATATATTCATATTGCCATTTTCTTAACGGATTATAAACGGATAATGATTCTCTCCGGAAACAACACCGGGCACATCGGCCACAAACAAACTTCCACTCAAAGGATAAGCCTGTATCTCAGCTTCCGACAAGCCATCTACAGCCGTTGTAATAAATAACCGATTACGCTCCTTGCCCCCAAAAGTACACGAAGCTACATTAGGAACCGGAACTTCTATTTTATCGACAAGCTGCCCGGTTGACGGACTCCAAACGTACACACCGAATCCTCCCCAATGAGCCACCCACAAAAGTCCGTTGGCATCAATGGTCATTCCATCCGGCACTCCATATTCCACGGGAACCTGTACTGCTGTACGGATAAAATAAATAGCCCCGGTCAAATAATCATAAGCATACTCTTCAATACACCTTCTGCCGGAATCAACATAATACATACGGTCTCCTTTCCGGTTCCAAACAATTCCATTAGGAATGCTTTGTTGTTCCAAAACAGGCGTCAAAGATAAATCATTATCTACACAATACAGACTTCCGTTGCCATTATGTTCGCTGCAATGCATCACTCCACACCAAATACGTCCCTCCGGTGATGCCTTGCAATCATTGGTACGCCACTGCGGATGCAGACATGGAAATTCTATCAGTGTTTTATAAGTCTTTTTCTCCAAATCATAAGCAATAAAACGATTTTTCATTGCCAGAAGCACTTCATCCCCGTGCCCCTTCCACGGAATAACGGAAGTTATCATTTCCGGAAAAGTATGCTCTTTCACCGTACCTTCGTCAGGAGTATATTGATATAAAATTCCATTATCAATGTCTACCCATAACAAACATTCCAAACCGGGCATCCATGTAGCAGCCTCACCGGTCCGATTATAACAACGATGTAATAGAGTTGCATTCATCATCATATATTTTAAAATACCAATTGAAAACTCATTTTAAGAATCTTGCATCAATGCCGATCGTCCACCATCCATCAAAATGGTTGTTCCGCTTATAAACCCTGCCATGGGAGAAGCAAGATAAACACATAGTGCGCCGACTTCTTCTACCGTACCGATTTTTTTTACCGGATGAAGATTAATCGTACGTTGACGTTCGGCCATAGCATCCGGAAACGAATTGAACCAAGTATCGTTTCCCGCCGTATCTATAAATCCGGGCGCTACGCCGACTGTCCGTATCTTCGGTCCCCACTCTATGGTCAGACTCCGGACAAGCCCGGTGATAGCTGTCTTTGTAACGTTATAAGGGAAACATCCCGGAATGGAGCAAAAAGCATGATTGGAAGTCATCAATAAGATAACCCCATTGCCGCTTTGTTCCAAATAAGGTTTGGCAATCCTGGCCAAACGCCAATGGGAAGCCAAGTTCAAATCCAGATTGTACGCCCACCGGCTTTCCGAACATTCCGCCGCACCTTCAAATACATTCATTCCGGCATTGGAAACAACAATATCCAGCCGCCCGAAAGTGGCTATCACCTCTTGCACCAGCTTTTCCAATTCCTCTTCCTGTGTGACATCTGCCTGGACATAGAGTGCCTTGCAACCCTCTCCTTCCACAGCTTGCAAAAATGCCGAAACGCTATCGTCACTTTCCGGTTTACGCGCACATCCTGCCACACAAGCCCCTGCACGGGCAAACTCATGTGCGGTGCCCAGTCCGATACCGGAGGACACTCCGGTTATCAGGACCACTTTTCCTATTAAGTCTATTTGAAACGGCATACGCATTAAATATAAAAGTTCTCAGGAGGATTACTTGTAATACCCGGATGCTTTTCCATCTCTTCTTCCACCAAATCGACTCCCAACCCCGGGCGATCCGACAAATGTAAATGCCCGTCATAAACCATATCGGCAATGGGATGGTCAATCACAGTATCTCTCCAGGGAACATCATTGAACATAAACTCCTGACGGAAGAAATTGGGAACGGAAGCACATACATGCGATGAAGCAAGAGTAGATAAAGGACCATTGGGATTATGAGGAGCCAACAAAACCTGATAAGCCTCGGCCATAGTAGCCATTCGTTTCATCTCCGACGGACCTCCACACCGAGTAATATCCGGCATGATGATATCACATACATGTTTTTCGAGCAATGAGCGAATGCCAAAACGAGTATAATGACGCTCACCCACACAAATAGCAACATCCGAAGGTATACGTTCACGCATGGCACGCAATGTTTGAGAACTTTCCGGACCTGCCGGTTCCTCATACCAGGCAATATCCAATGTTGCCAAACGCTCTGCCATCTTCACGGCAATGCGGTAATTAAGCATGGCATGAGTTTCAATCATGATATCCACCTCCGGCCCCACTGCCTCACGAACAGCCTTTGAAACATTGAACGCCAAGTCCTGTTGTGCAGGAGTCAGTGTCAGATTGGATGCCAAATCTTCACCATAGAAATAATTGGTATGTGCAAACGGATCAAACTTCAATCCCGTAAATCCGGCAGCCTTCACCGCACGTGCCTGTTCTGCATAATCAGCTTCATTGTGCCCCCCCTTCGTAAACCAGTAATTGGCATACAAAAGAATATCCTTACGGTAAGCTCCTCCCAAAAGCTCATAACACGGCACGCCCAATACCTTTCCTTTCAAATCAAGCAATGCCATATCAATGCCACTAATGGCACACATACTGGCACCATAGGGTCCTACCCAGTTTAAGTCACGATAAAGTTTTGTCCAGATAAAATCCGTCTTCATCGGGTCAAGTCCGATAATGCGACTGCCTATATGTTTTGCCGCCTCGTATACGATGGGGCTTCCCGGCCAGTTGGTAGCCTCGCCTACACCTGTATAACCTTCGTCCGTATATATCTTCAACAAAGTCCAATTGTACTTGATGCCTTGCACCAACCATACTTTTACATCTGTTATTTTCATCTTTTCCTGCTTTATAAATTACATAATACCAAATTTATCAAATGCATCCCGGGCTTTCATGCCTTCCTGTATCTTCTTCAAGACAATGCGTTCGCCACGCGCTTTCTCCAAAGCACGAGTAAACACCTCTTCTTCTATTTGACGCGGCACCACACATACACCGTCAATATCTCCCACCAGCATATCACCATCGTTTACCAACACGCCTTCAATTTCGATAGGTACACGATAGTCAATCACCTTTCCGCGCGGAGCCTGATCCTGAGCATAAGGACCGTAAGAAAAACAAGGAAAATTTAAAGCCAGAATTCCTTTCGTATCGCGAGAGTAACCATTCACCACCGCACCGGCAGCTTTACACTGCATAGCGCGCGCACTCATCAACTCTCCCCATAAAGCATAAGAAGGAGAAGAGCCGGAACAAATATAGATTTCACCTTCTTTCAAGTCATCCAATGCTTCGAGCATCAAACCGAAAGAGCGTTTCAGAACCGGATTTGTCCCGCTTGTTCCCTGATTATCATATACATCGGCCTCCAATACAGTCATGGCACGTCCCGCAACAAACATATCATCGCGAAGCGGACGAATATGAAGCGGCAGGAATTGATGGGTATACCCCATCTTGTCCATAATATCTCCGACAACTGCCGTATAGAGTTCTCCCTTTATCAAGGAAACCAACTCTTTGTCATCGTTCCATTCTTTCATTTTTTTGTTCTATTAAAAGATTGTTTTTACTCTGTTATAGTAACAGCAAAGGTAGTCTGCTTTAAAAAAAGAAAGAACTTTTCAGGACTATTGCACTTATGTAAAAAGGCGAAAATATAACCAAAACATATACAAAACGGAAGTACTATTTTGCCACATCGCGCGGAGATACCCCCATCTGTTGTTTAAAGATGCGTGAAAAGTATTGCGGTGACTGAAAACCACACTGAAAGCATACTTCTTTTATGGACATTTCCGTGTTTCTTAAAAGTTCCACCGCTTTATTGATTCTTATCTGATTCAGATAATCCAACGGAGAAAGATTCAAATACTGTGAAAACAGGTTTCTGAGATAACGTTCACTGATGCCTACTTCTTCCGCCACCTTATTTATATTGATATCCGAATGATAATTCAACCGGATATAAGCAATGGCTTTTCTCAACGAGTCATTGGTACAGATAGGTAAATAAGCTTCATCCATATAGCGATAGATAAGCACCAGCAACTCTGCATAGTACATCACGACCAAGTATTGATAATACACACTTTTTGTCTCCAGCTCATTCACAATGCGCTGCACTACCCGCATGATACGGACATTATTCACAATTTTAATCAGCCGGTTCTCTTCAGAAAACAAGAATACGGAAGTAGGTACCGAAGCATCTTTGCCCACCCGGGAGTTCAAGTTAAAGTTAGAAAATATTTCGGGCAAAAACTCCAGCTGCATTAAAGTTGTCCCTTCACTGCCCGCCTCAAACAAATGATTGACGTCTGAAGTAATGACCATTATCTCTCCTTCCTTGAAAGTCACGCTTTCATTATCCAAATGAAGAATACAATAGCCTTTCTTCACATAGTTTATCTCAATGCGCAAATGCTTATGCGGACCATACGTTTCCGAAGGATAAAACGAGATAAAGCGAAACACATCCGCCAGACGCTTACTCTTTAAATTTTCGGTTATCTGCTCCAATATCTCCCAAAGGGAAGAGTGTACGGCACATGCATCCATAATCTTCTTTATTTCTTTGTAATACAAATATAAAACGATTTCTTCATTTATTCCACTGCTAAGTCTATCCGACTGCCCGGCTGAGTATCATATTCCACCACTTTATGCTCAAAAGGAGAAAAGACTGCAAGACGGCCCCCTTTTTCAGCGTAAATTTCCAGTCGGACAACCTTTCCATCCTTGAGAGCCGCCGAGACAAGAAAACCTCCCATGGCCCGCAGGTTGTTAAAAGATACATTCTTCCAACTTTCGGGAACTGCCGGAAAGACCCGTATCACTCCCGTATGGCTCTGCAATAACATTTCATGTATGCCTGCAGCAAAAGCAAAGTTTCCCTCAAGCGTAAAAGGGCGATATGTGAACTTCGATTTCCCGCTGGCAGACTGGTCACCATTGGCATGGAACGTATTTTTCAAGCAGAAGCATTCGGCAAAAGTTCTCAATGCTTTTGCTGCTTCTTCACCGTTGAATGCACGCGCCTGCATATTGGCAAACCAACTATATGTATATCCGGTCCAATAATCCGGTCCGTAATCATTCATTTTCTTTAAAGTGGCACGAATGATTCGTTGCGCCTTTTCGCCGTCGCTCCAGTCTATGATGCCCAGCGGATGAATGGCCAATGCATGAGAGAAATGACGATGAGATGCATTATAAGGAAATCCTTTGGCAAACGTAAGGCTTCCCTCATTATCCAAATCAAAATCAGGCAATTGGCTTTTCAATTTATTCCAATGCGCTGCTTCGGTCTTTATTCCCAGTTCATTTGCCATCTCCGCCCCCGCACCAAACAGGAAATGCATCAGCGATAAATCATAATTTGTCATATCCTTGAACCATGCCTGCAATGAATTATCATAAATTTCGGGACTTGAGCTGAACTCCAAGCGACGAAACCCTTTGCTGTCGACAATCGAATTTTGCTCCATGTATACAGCTACATCCTTCAAGAAAGGATAAGCTCTTTCTTTCAAGAACTCCTTATCGGCAGAATATTTCCAGTGCAAATAAAAATGCTGTGCCAACCAAGCTCCCGCCGTTTGAGACATGGCATACTGAATCCATCCTCCCATAGGTTCTCCCGTCAGGGTGCAAACCCCGGGCACATTCATACCCTCTGTTTCAAAATATTGGCGAGTATAGCGTTTGTAAGTGTCACGCTGATTCCACAATGTATTCAGATATCCCAACCCCTCAGACAAGTGATTGCCCGCATACGCAGGCCAATAACTGAGTTGTGTATTCAGGTCGTGATGATAATCCCCCTTCCATGGTGGTAATTTACCGTTATCGGCAGTCCATACAGCCTGCAAAGAAATAGGATAAGAATTTTCACGAGTTGCCGAACCGAACTTATACATCTCATTATAATATTGTTTTTGCAAAATACTGTCCGGAAGAGAAACAGACGACTGTGCCCAATAATGTTCCCAATAATCAAGATGCGCTTTATAGTCCTTTGCCAGGCCACGGAGCATAGCAGTCGACGTCTCTTCTTCTGCCTGTTCTCCGCTCAAGGAAGACGTAATGCTCCACGTTCCATACAGTGTATTTCCCTGCCGTTCCCATTTCACCACCACATCGTAAGAAAAATCTCCATATCCTTTCTGATGATACACCAATTCATTGTCTTTACGGATTACACTTCCCTGCTCATATCCCAGTCGTTGCAAATCCTGTCCCGAAACCGGACTTGCTTCGGCACTGCTCCCCTCTTGCCTATATCGAGGAGCCACCAACACAGGCTCCAGCTCCGTAGTCAGATTTTTAAAAACAAACCACCCCACCGATTCTGTAGCATGAACAAATGTTTGCATTTGAGTACCATTTGCCCAAGTAGCTTCACACAAAGCATTATCCAGATACAAACGTACTTGTACAGGCTTTCCAAGTTTCGTCAACGGAAACTCCAAAGCCGCTCCCGGTATTTTGGAAGGAGCAGGCATCCTGTCATAGGGTTCGTCGAATTTCTTCTGCACAGGCCGATAATCACCCTTACGGATATGTTCCTTGACCCATGCAAAGCGATAATTATTCCCCGACAGACTATCTGCCGGACGCAAATCCCACAAATCGGTACGGTCCAAGGAAAAGCGCAAGGCGGTATCTTTCTCCCATACCAACGCACCTACCGTGGCGTTTCCCAATGGAATGCCTTCATCCCAACTTTGTGCCAAAGCCGGAAAGACCAAATCATTACCTGATGCCGTAACGGGACAATAATCTGCCGGAGTGCTGCAACTCATCATTCCCGCCACCAGACCTAGTACAAATATCGTTTTCAATTTCATGTCATTCAGTATATCAAATTCAAGAATCTTTTGCAAACATACACAAATCAAATGAAAACAAGGCTCTAAATTCCAAACTTACTTTTAACAAATTCGGAATAAATGGAAAGAAAACATGTAGAAAATGGACAGCAACAGACATGCTTGGCAATCCGGAACGGACTCCTAAGCTTTTTCTTACTTCACACTAAGGCTTTATCTGCCAACAACCAGTACGTCCCACTGTAGCAGGACGTATGTTCCATTGCAGCAGGACGTACGTTCCACTACAGTAGGACGTACATCCCATTGCGGCAGGACGTACTAACATGGCAATCAGAAAACGTTAGTCCGGCGGAGGAAAAGCTTTAATGTTACCGTTCCATCCTTCTGCCCTTATATAATAATGTATAGCTTACACACTCATAATGAGCACATTCCATCATATCCGTTTTTTATAATTATCTTTTATGCAAGTACCGAATTCTCCAATTCATACCATTAACTTCTTTTACGTCTTTATTTCATTCATTGTAACTTTGCTGCCATCAAAACAACTTCTCAGAAAGGAATATTTTTAATCTTAATTAAAAACTAATATTATGCTAAAGAAAAATCAAGCTATGAAGCTTATTCTGCTAGCCGGAGCCTTAAGTTTTCCGGTAACCGGTATGGCAGAACAGATGCCTAATCAACCTAGAACAAGTATTTCCCAACAAAACGGGAAAGTTACAGGTACTGTAGAAGATGCCTTGGGAACTGTTATCGGAGCTACGGTTGTTGTTAAAGGAACAACAAACGGAACAACCACCGACATTGACGGACGATTCACCCTGGAAGGAGTAAAAAAAGGAAGTATCCTACAGATTTCATTTGTAGGATATACTACGAAAGAAGTAAAGTATACCGGACAATCCGTCCTTAAAATCATGCTACAAGAAGACACCAAGACCTTGGATGAAGTAGTAGTGGTAGGTTTTGGTACACAAAAGAAAGTCAACCTGACCGGTTCCGTAGGTACCGTAGACTCAGAAGCACTCGCATCCCGCCCCGTACAAAATGCTGTACAAGCCCTGCAGGGTGTAGTACCGGGATTACAAATCACCACTACCAGCGGTGCATTGGATAATAAGATGAGCATGAGTATCCGCGGTACAGGAACTATCGGCGATGGTTCTGATGCAAGTCCGCTAGTGTTGATTGACGGCATGGAAGGAGACATCAACTCCATCAATCCACAGGATATTGAAAATATCTCTATCCTGAAAGATGCCGCAGCCGCTTCTATCTATGGTTCGCGTGCACCCTTTGGTGTAATTTTGGTAACCACCAAAAGTGGAAAGAGCGGAAAAACGACCATAAACTATAATAATAACTTCCGCTGGGGACAGCCCGTAAGAATTCCCAAGCAAATGGATTCATATACATTTGCCACTTTCTACAACGATGCAAATATCAATTCGGGAGCAGGAGCTTATTTTAATGCAGAACACCTGCAACGCATCAAAGATTATCAAGATGGTAAAATTACCGACGGAGTTCTAGCTGATGCCAACAATAAATACTGGCTCGACGGATATGCCGGCGGTAATGCAAATACAGACTGGTATGATGTGATATATCGCGAATGGACATCCTCACAAGAACATAACCTGAGTTTCAGTGGTGGTAATGACAAAGTCAATTATTATATATCCGGTAACTTCATGGATCAAAAAGGATTGATGGAATTCAACCAAGATACCTACAAACGTTATACCGGTACCGGAAAAATCAATGCACAACTGACTGATTGGGCAAAAGTGAATTATACCAGCCGCTTTACACGCGAAGACTTTCATCGTCCTGCCTATCTGACCAATGCATTATTCCGCGACTTGGCACGCCAAGGCTGGCCCACACTGCCTGTATATGACCCCAACGGATACATGTTCCACTCTCCTTCTCCGGCACTCCCCCTCCGTGATGGTGGAAAACACAACATTCAAACAGACAATATATATCAGCAAATATCTCTTATTCTTGAACCGATAAAGAACTGGATAACCCATGTGGACTTTAACTACAGAATCAATACTGTGAACAACCACTGGGATACACAGACTTTGTATAATCACGATGTACAAGGAAATCCATACCCCATCGGCTATTATCAAGACACAGAAGCTCATGAAGACCAAACCAAAGAGAACTATATGAACTTCAATGCTTATACGGAATATTCGCACAGCCTTGAATCGGGACATAACTTTAAAGGTATGATTGGTTTTCAAGCCGAAGAAATGAAACAACAAACATTCGGTGCGACCCGCAAAGGTATTATCGTACCCGAATTACCTGAAATTGATATTACCACCGGACTGGATTATACCGGAAAAGTAGTAACTCCTTCCGTAAACGGTTCGCGCGCAGCTTGGTCTACCGCCGGTTTCTTCGGACGTATCAATTATGACTACAAAGGCAAATATCTGGCAGAAGTCAATATCCGTTATGACGGTACCTCACGTTTCCGCCGCGAACAACGCTGGAACTGGTTTCCTTCATTCTCTCTCGGTTGGAACATTGCCCGCGAAAACTTCTGGGAATCATTGAGCGAATATGTAGGGACCTTGAAATTACGCGGTTCTTATGGAGAATTAGGTAACCAGAATACCAAATCATGGTATCCCACTTACCAAACCTTAGGTGTTTCTGCCGGTGGCGGCGGTTGGATACAAAACGGTATCAAGCCCAATACAGCTACAGTTCCCGGATTGATTAGTTCTACCATGGGCTGGGAACGCATACGCAATTGGAATATCGGTCTTGACTTCGGTGCCTTCAATAACCGTCTGACCGGTTCGTTCGATTATTATACCCGCGAAACACTAGACATGATAGGCCCTGCCCCCGAACTTCCGAGTATCCTTGGCTTAAGCGTACCCAAGACCAACAATACCGACTTGAGAACTTATGGTTTCGATTTAGAAATAGCTTGGCAAGATCGTCTGAGAAACGGACTGGGCTATGGAATCAAATTCGTTCTATCAGATTCGCAAACAGAAATCACCCGTTACCCGAATCCTACCAATACATTGGACAAATATAGAAAAGGTAGAATGCTGGGAGACATTTACGGTTATGAAACTATCGGTATAGCTAAATCTGACGCAGAGATGGAAGAACATCTGGCTTCTCTTCCCAATGGAGGACAAAACGCCCTTGGTTCCAACTGGGAAGCCGGCGACATCATGTATAAAGACTTAAACGGTGACGGTAAAATAGACGGCGGAGGCAATAAGTATGATGACATGGGCGACAGAAAAATACTCGGCAACAACAAACCTCGCTATCAATTCGGTATTGACCTGAATGCAGATTGGAAAGGTTTCGACTTCCGTGCATTCTTCCAGGGAGTAATGAAACGCGACTACTGGCAAGGCAGTGCATACTTTTGGGGAGCCACCTCATTGTGGCATTCTACCGGCTTTGTAGAACATGCCGATTACTTCAGAGCCGAACCTTCAAATGATTTGCCGACCAATCTGGATGCCTACTATCCGCGCCCCATCTTTGGTTCCGACAAAAACAAGCAGACACAATCCGGTTACTTGCAGGATGCCTCTTATATCCGTCTGAAAAACCTTCAATTCGGATATACCCTGCCGGTATCTCTCACCAAGAAATTTGCCGTATCTAAATTACGCATATTCGTATCAGGTGAGAACTTGTGGACCGGAACCTCACTAACCAAGATATTCGACCCTGAAACAATCGGCGGTGGAGACGAATACAATGGAAATGCATATCCGTTAAGCAGGACATTCTCTGTGGGATTGAACGTAACCTTATAATCATTAAAAAAAACAATAATTATGAAACATAGTAATATATTCAAATATGTAGCCGGAGTCGCCGTTTTGGGCTTCATGACTTCCTGCAACGATTTTTTGGACCAAGAACCGATGTCTTCCGTTTCACCGGAAAAATATCTGAAAGATGAATCCCAGCTGGAAGCCTATGCCAACAAACTCTATACAGACATACTTCCCGGACATGCCTACGGATACGGACTTTATGGAGAAGACAACCACACAGACAATCAAGCGGGTTTCGGTTATAACAACCGATACATTCCCGGACAATGGAAAACTTCTCAATCTTCGGGAGGCTCATATAGCTTTGGAAATATTTATAGTTGTAACTACTTCTTTGAAAAAGTATTGCCAGAGTTTGAAGCCGGCACCATTTCCGGAGCAGAAGAGAAAATACGCCAATACATCGGAGAAATGTATTTCATGCGCGCATACGAATATTTCAAACGCCTCCGTTCATACGGTGATTTCCCTATTGTCAAGGCTACCCTACCCGACCAAATGGAACCGTTGGTAGAAGCCAGCAAACGCTCACCACGTAACGAAGTGGCACGCTTCATTCTATCGGATTTGGATTCCGCCATCGAGATGATGTCTTCGGGAAAGGGAACAGAAAAAACCCGAATCAACCGTGAGTGTGCACTGCTGATGAAATCACGTGTAGCTCTATTTGAAGGTACTTGGCTGAAATACTTCAAAGATACTCCTTTCGTTCCCAACGGACCGGAATGGCCGGGAAAGAGTAAAGAATATAATGCTAATTATCAATATCCGACAGGAGATATCGATAAAGAAATCGACTTCTTCCTGACAGAAGCCATGAACGCAGCCAAGGAAGTGGCCGACGCAACCCAACTGGTTGAAAACACCGGAACAATACAACAGGCTATCTCCGAACCGGCCAACCCCTACATGGATATGTTCGGAGATGAAGATATGTCGGACTACAGCGAAGTACTCTTGTGGCGTCCATACAGCAAAGCATTGGGATTGACACACGGTGTCGCAACAGCCGCCCAACACGGGAACTATGGAATAGGTGTTACACGCGGCATGGTAAACGGATTCCTGATGGCAAACGGCTTGCCCGTCTATGCAGCAGGCAGCGGATATCAAGGAGATGAAACTATATCCGATGTCCGTAAAGGTCGCGACTCACGTTTACATATCTTTTTAAAAGAACCGGGACAAATAAATGTTTTATTCGAATCGGCAGAAGGTGATATGGCAGTGCCTATCGAACCATTCCCGGTAATCCTTAACAATAATGCAGAAAAAGGATATTCTACCGGATATGCACTCCGCAAAGGAAATAATTATGACCAAAAATATTTAGGTAACGGGCTATGCTATACCGGCGCACTGATATTCCGTGGCACAGAAGCGCTGCTCAACTATATAGAAGCATGTTATGAGAAGAATGGTTCTTTAGACAATATTGCCCAAAGCTATTGGACACAGATAAGAAAACGTTCTCATGTAGATACAGACTATAATAAAACCATCGCTGCCACCGACATGGCTAAAGAAGCACTTAATGACTGGGGAGCTTATTCGGCAGGCAAACTGATAGACCCGACCCTCTACAACATCCGTCGCGAACGCCGCTGCGAACTGATGGCAGAAGGTTTACGCTATATGGATCTGATGCGTTGGAGAGCTATGGATCAGATGATTTCCACTCCATATCACATTGAAGGTTTCAAATTATGGGGAAGCATGCAGCATTGGTACGATAATGAAGACGGTACTTCGCAACTGGTTTATGGTATGGATAATCCTAAAGCCAATGTTTCTGACCCGGCTATCAGTCCATACTTGCGTCCTTATGAAAAGAATAACAACAACCTGGCTAAAGACGGCTATCGCTGGGCTATGGCTCACTATCTGGAACCATACAGAATTCAAGATATGGATATCACGTCAGGCGGCGGTTCCATTGAGAACTCACCCATCTATCAAAATCCATATTGGCCAACAGAACCCAATATGCCTCCATTAAAATAATAATACGAGGAAATAATTTTCTATACTCAAAAAAGGGATTGTGTCTAAACGTTGATAATACTGTCATTTTGTTAGTAGGGCGAGGTTCGCTCGCCCGAAAACAGTTTGCTTTGTGTATTACTCCCAAGGTCGTGGTCATCGGTAGGGGCAGGGTTTGCCTGCCCCTACCGATGATGATTTGATAGACCGGTTTAGTTTTGACACACCCTTTTTAATTTCTAAAAAGACATTGCTTGATAAGCCTCAGCCAATTGCTTCATCGCTTGCTCAATCACAGAACGCGGACTTGCCACATTCAGACGCATATATCCTGTGCCTTCCTTTCCGAACATCGCTCCGTCATTCAATGCCAAATGCGCTTTATCTGCAAAGAAATCGTTTAGTGCTTCCTGGTTTAATCCCAGTTCACGGCAATCAAGCCAAACCAAATAAGACGCTTGCGGACGAATGGCTTTAATTCTGGGTGCATGAGTTTTCAGGAAATTGTCAACATAATCAATGTTTCCCTGTATATAAGCCAAACATTGGTCAAGCCACTCCGTTCCGTGTGTATATGCCGCCTCCACGGAAAGGAAAGCAAATACATGCCCCATGTCCAGTTCACCGGCATCCATAAATTTACGGAATCGCGCACGCAGGTCCTCATTAAAGATTATGGCATGAGAAGCAGCCAGCCCCGGCATATTAAACGCCTTACTGGGCGACATAAATGTCACCGAATTCATCTTTGCCTTTTCACTGATAGTAGCAAAAGGACGGTGTTTGTAAGGAGGAAGAGTTAAGTCTGCATGAATTTCGTCAGAGAACACCAACACTTTTTCTTCGTAACAGATTTCTGCCACTGTGCGCAGTTCGTCTTCTGTCCACACCACGCCACCGGGATTATGAGGATTGCATAAAATAAACAGTTTACAACCTTTTACCTGTTCGCGAAAGGCATCCAAATCCATTCGATACATGCCATTCTCCCATTTCAGGGGGTTAGTAACCAATGTACGCTCATTGCGGGTCGTTACCCAAGCAAAAGGATGGTAGACGGGCGGCTGAATCATCACCTTATCTCCCGGTCGGGTGAAGCTGTTCATTGCCATACCGATGCCGGGAACAATGCCGGGAACAAAGTTTATCATCTCTTTTGTGACATCCAAATCATAGCGTTGTTTCACCCAATTAATGATTGCCCGATAGTAACTGTCAGGTTTCCCCGTATAACCCAACACTTCACATTCACAGCGTTTACGAATGGCATCCACAATAAAAGGAGCTGTACCAAAATCCATATCTGCCACCCACAAAGGAATCAAATCCGCACGTCCCCACACTTCCTTCGCCTCTTCCAGCTTAACGGCGGCAGTACCGTTGCGGTCTATTACTTTATCAAAATCGTATTTCATTATTTGTATCTTTTAAAATCGAATTCAAATATATAGAAAAAGTCCGCAACAATCCATATAAGGACGGAAGATTTTCCGTCCTTGTTCATCAACTTCATTATTTAAGCACCTTCAATACTTCAGGCATCATTGTCCATACAAACTTTTCATCTTGTGCAGTAAAAAGATTGCCATCAACCACAGATTTATCGTCTGTCGCCTGCCCCTTGGTGATGGCCGGCTTTGCCAACGGATGCACTGCCAGTTTCTTACCTTCCGTTACTCCTGCAAAATCAAACAACATACCTGCCGCACAATGACCTATCAATATTTTACCTTTTTCACCAAAAGCCTTCAGTACGGACATCAAATCAATGTTATAAGGTTTATCTGCATTCTGTGCAAACACAGGAACTGCATCTCCGCATGAAAATACCACAGCATCAAATTCATCTTCGTGTCCTACCAAATGCGCAATTATATCATCTGCCACCAATTCAACACCCGAATTCGTTTTAATTTGCTTTGTTTCCGCCACTGCATATACCTTATAAGATATACCATTCTCAAAAAAGGCTTCCAAATACTGGAACAAACCGAATCCATTCACCGGATTCACTGCCAAAACTGCTACTTTCTTTGCCATAATCTTAATGCATTAAATAAAACAATTAATATATCTGTTAAAACAATAGTTATCTTTAGTAAGTTTATTACTTTTGTGCCACAAATGTAACGTGCCTCTTTCATAAAAACAAGAACGCACTTCAGCATAAGCTGGTTACACAGAAGTAACCGTTATTGAACAACAAGAACATACAAAAGATTAAAAAATGCAAAACTTCCATCCTAACGGTAATTGTCCCATACGAGACGTGCTCAGCCGTCTTGGTGACAAATGGTCCATGCTGGTTCTTATCACACTACATACCAATGGAACCATGCGGTTCAGTGATATTCACAAAACGATAGCCGATGTATCACAACGAATGCTCACCGTCACTTTACGCACACTGGAATCTGACGGTCTGGTAAAACGAAAGGTATATGCCGAAGTTCCGCCACGAGTTGAATACTGCCTGACGGAAAGAGGACTGAGTCTGATACCCCACCTTGAAGGACTGGTCAATTGGGCTTTGCAGCAAATGCCGGGGATTATGGAAAGCAGAGAAAAAAATGATTCAGTTCAGAAAACCATGTAAAGTGACCGGGAGAAAAGAATATACCTCCATAACCGGACATGGTTCATTTGCAGAATAGGGCAAGAACTGTCCCTATCAATAAAACAATACCTGCAAGCAAAGTGATGAAAACCAATTTACCTTTAAGAAAACTGTTGCGCTCCTTTTCTTCCCATTCCCGGGTTTCATGGGCAATATGCTCCAGTTGCTCATAAGACACATTACACTCCGAACGTTTGCCCTTCACATCAAGCAGACGATTCCTTGTCTCATTCAGCCGTTCGCGACTCGCCCGGCGAAGCTCCCTGTTTTCCTTATCACGCCGCATCATGTCATTGATGCATCCCAGAGTTCCCATACACCCTCCTTTATTTAATGAATAATGATAGCCGACAATGCAGACCTGTCTATTCACAAATATACTTTATTTATTCCAGAATACAAGTTATTGAGACAAAGAAAAAATATTTGTGAATAGACAGG
>ERZ791815.697-NODE-697-length-26852-cov-4.494346_pt1 | contig 26852 bp, 20 predicted proteins | sample MGYA00510302_ERZ791815 | MGnify/ENA primary metagenome ERZ791815 (study PRJEB30046, sample SAMN00791995) | human gut metagenome | study: EMG produced TPA metagenomics assembly of the A metagenome-wide association study of gut microbiota in type 2... | reverse complement strand
GTCCTCGCCGCGGACGATCTGCTCGGCCTGCGAGACGGCGCTCGCGCTGCGCGCCAGCGCTTCGGCGCGTCTGCGCGCTTTGCGCTTGTGGCGGTGGACGAGCAGAACCATGATAAGGATCAGAACAGCCAGCACGGCGAGCACGCCGAGCCAGATGCCCCAGACGTCGAGCGTCCGCACGGCGGCAAACTCAACGTTGCCGCCGCTCGTGGAGAAGGTGAGGTAGCTGCCCATCGTGCCGCAGTCGGCCTCCTGCCAGCTGGCGCCGTTTTCACGGGTGTAGATGCGCAGCTCCTTCTGTCCGTCGGGCGGGAGATAGCGCACGGTGTGCGTGTCCTGCCCGTCGTCGGCAAGCTCGATGCGCCACTGCTCGAGCACTTCGGCGTTGGCAACCATCGAAGGCATTTCGCCGCGGCTGAGGCAGGAGAAGTAGCCCTTCACGCGGTCGAGCACAGTGCCGGACTGCACGTCGAACGCCGCGGGCGTGAGCGGCTGGGCGGTCACGGTGATGGCGTCGCCGTCGTTGTAGTTGCCCTCGACCAAGATGACAGCCTGTCCGCTCTCTCGCGTCTGTTCAGAGGCAAGGCCGGGGGTGTAGGCCTCGTAAACAGCGGTGACGACGGTGTCAAAGTGCAGATTCGTGAGGTCGGTGCGGTCCCAGTGGACGTGACAGCCGCTCTTGGCGGGCGGCTCGGGGATGTCGCTTTCGTCGATGGAGTCGCCGTAGTTGAAAGCGCGGCTAAGCACCGTCTTGTCGTCGGCGACGAAGGTGAGCGTGAAGGACTTCATGCTCTCGGGGAGATCGGGCAGCGTGAGAAGCTCTGCATAGCTGATGGGCTCGGCCCGTCCGGCGTAGCCCTGACGGTTGATGCCGGGGAGATCGTCGGAGACATAGTAGTTATGCTCAAATGTGCCCGTGTCGCTGCCGGAGATCGCACCCTGGTACTGCTGGCAGTCGGTGATATCGACGAGCGAGTAGTTCCAGCTCACGCTGCTGCCGCTGCCGTCGACATTTTCCTGTACGCCGGAGCCGACGATGCCGCCGACATACTTCTTGCCGCTGAGCGTGCACTTGGAAAAGCTGCCGTGCACCGTTGCGCCGGTGAGACCGGCGATGCCGCCGGTGTAGCTGCCGTTTTCGTTCGTGATAGAGCAGGAGGACGTTTCGCATGCGGTCAGATAGCCGAGGTCCATGCGGCCGACGATGCCGCCGACATAGCTGCGCTTACCGGCCACATCGCCGGTGTTGACGCACTTCTGGATGATGGAGCGGTACTCATACTGCTTGCGGTAGATGTTCGAAAGATGGCCCGTGACATCGTCCTCGGGGTCGAGCGTGTATTCAATGGTCATGGAGCCTGTGATGCCGCCGGTATTCACATCGCCGTACACCGCGCCGCTGTTGCGGCAGGAAGAGACTTTACCAAACGTGACGGAATCGATGTCGACATCGGAGGTGTCGACAATGATGTCGCCCGTGCCGCCGCTGAGCGAGGAAATGGCGGAAAACAGCGTTCCTGTCAGCTCGTTGAACTTGTTGTTGATCGAACGAATATCATTTGCCAATGTGCCGACCGTGCCGCTGGCGGCGTTGTTGAGCATCGTGACCTGACTGCTCAGGCCGTTGATCGACGAGGTCAGCCCGCCAAGATCCGGTGCAGCGACAATCTGAGTCGAGCCGGTGACGGTGCCCGAGGCATTGCCCTCGTGGCTCGCGCCCGCGCCTGCGGCACTGCCGCCCCAGATGGTGGTGCTGTGACCGCTGTCGAAATGCTCGTGGTCGATGCCGCCGGCTGCGCCCTTGCCGCCGCCGATCAGAGTGTCGGAGGAATGGGAGCCGTCGCCGGTGATGACGCTGTCAATACTGGCGTTCAGCCGGACGTTGTTCAGCTCGTTGGCGGCGTTATCCACATAGCCGGACATGCTGTTCAGGCGCGAGGCAATCTCATTCGAGCCGCCTTCGGCATGGTTGGTTGCTGTGTTGACAAGACCGCTGAGCTCGTTGAGTTGTGTTTTGAGCTGCTGCAGCAGACCGTCGGAGATCTCCATGCGGATATAGGGCTCCATTTGGCCGGCGATGCCGCCGACGTCCTTTCGCCCGCAGATCGCGCCTTCATTGCTGCACGCGAGCACTTGTCCGCTGCTGCGGCCGACCACGCCGCCAATATTGTAGCCGATGTGCTGATAACCGACGGCGGCGTAGTTTGTGCTCGACGCGATCGCGCCGGAGGAATAGCCTGCAATACCGCCGGTGTCGGTGGCGGTGTTGAGCGTGTCGGCGCGGGAGAGCTTGGCGAGGTCGAGCGAGAATTCGAGGTTCAAATTGCTCAGGTCGATGGAGGGGTCGGTGCTCTCGATGTTTACATAGGCGCGGCTGCGGCAGGAGACGATGGAACCGAGGTTCTCGCCCACGATGCCGCCGGTCATGCTATGGCCGAAGATCGCGCCCGAGGCGTCGCACGCGCGCACGATGCCCGTGGCGAGGTTGCGGCCCACGATGCCGCCGACGCTGCGTTTGCCGGAAACACTTCCGTTGAATGTGCAGCTTTCGATCGTGCCGTGGTTTTCACCCACGATGCCGCCGATATTTTCGCTGTCGCCGGACGGGGTGACCGTGCCCTCAACATTCAGGCTTTTGATGACGGCGTCCTTTTGCAGCACGCCGAAAAGACCGGCGGGGGAGACGCTCTGCGTGATGGAAAGGCCGCTGATGGTGTGGCCGTTGCCGTTGAACGTGCCGCCGAACGTCGGGATGGGGAGCTCGTCATCGTCGGTCAGCTCGATATCGTTGTCAAGCACAACGGCTTTACCGCGCGACCAGGAGTCGAGCGTGCAGGAATGCGCGAGGGATCGTAAGTCTTCTGCGCTCTTGATATGGATGGCGTCGTCCCCGTCTGCCAAGACCTGCGTGACAGGGAGAAGCGAGATGAGCAGCAGGCACGAGAGTGCAAGCGCGCAGAAGCGATAGAAATGATTAGTCTTCTTCATCGTCTTGCTCCTCATTTGCAGATCCGGAGATCAGATTCAGGTCGATGTCGCCCTCGACCGTGGCGTGCATGATGCCATGCACCGTACCATTGATGCTGCCGCGCACCATGCCGTTGACGGAGACCTTACCGTGACCCGATTTCTTTTCCGTGATGGACGGGACGGAGAACGAGGTCTTGTCGACGATGCCGCTGCCGATGAGCAAGATCTGCGGCAGGGCGAACATGACCATGATGATAGAGATGACCGTGCCGCGGCCAAGGCTCTCGCCGATGCCCGCGATGACGGGCTCAGAGGTCATGCTGCCGATCAAAAAGCCGCAGATCGAGAGGATCGAGCCGGAGGTGATGATCGTCGGGAAGGCGAAGTTCAGCGTCTCGACGATGGCGTCGCGGTGGTGCATTTTGGATTTGAGCTCCTGATAGCGGCTGGCGATGACGATGGCGTAGTCGATATTCGCGCCCATCTGGATGGAAGAAACAATTAGATATCCTAAGAAGAAGATGTACTTGCCCGTGATGGTCGGGAACGAGAAGTTGAGCCAGATGCAGCCCTGAATCACGAGGATCAGCAGCACCGGCATACCGGCGGAGTTGAACGTGAAGAGCAGCACCAGCATAACCACGAGCACCGACACGATGCTGACAACCTTGTTATCCACGGCGAAGGACTTTTCGAATTCGTATTCGTTCGTCGATTCGCCCGCGAGGTAGACGTTTTCATCGGGGTAATACTTTTCGGCAATTTCGAGAATTTTGTCGGTGAAGGCGTAGGTCTCGTCGCTGCTTTCGGGCAGCGTGAGGTAGATGAGCATGCGGTCGTAATCCGTACCTTGAAGCTGGGCCTTGGCGCTGTTCATCTGGACCTCGGCATCCTGGAGCATCTGCGTCTGGTCGTCACTGAGCGTCACGATGCCGGAATCCACCTGATCGCAGACAAAGAGAAACATGTCGATGAGCGGGACTTTGTAGGTGGCGAGATTGCCCGCAAGCTTGCCATATTCTGAATGCTGCGCGGCGTAGGCGGCGTAGACGACCTGCGCGGCCTCGTAATCGAGACCCGCGAGCTCGGCGAACTGGCGCGGCGTCAGCTTGTCGGCCAGCATGTAGCCGTCGAGCGCCTCAATGTTGGTAAGACCCATCGTGGAGTCGACCTCGCCGTACTGGCCGAGCTCGTCCAAAATGGCGGACTCCTTGTCGTAGTCGCCCGTGGGGACGATGAGCGCCAGCATGTTCTTCGAGGTGAAGTTATCCTCGATCATCTGCTGGGCAAACTGCGTCTCATTCTGCTTGGGGGCGGAGATGAGGCCATAGCCGTAGGCGTAGGGGCAGTCGGACGACAGGCGGTAGCCGATGACGGCCAGCACCACGAAGACGATGGGGATGATGTAGCGCGTGGCATAGTCGAGCTTGCCGACGAACGGGATCTTCGGCACGAAGCTGCGGTGCTGCGTGCGGTCGATCAGCGGGCCGAAAAGCATCAGAAGGCCTGGCATCACGATGAACGCCGCGAGCAGCGCGAACAAAATCGACTTGATGAGGCAAAGCGCCATATCGGGACCGAGCTTGAACCGCATGAAGAGCATCGCGACAAGGCCGCCGATGGTCGTGAGGCTGCTCGCACCGATCTCGGGGATCGACTTGCTCAGCGAGACGATGACGGCCTCACGCAGCGGCAGCAGCCGGTGCTCCTCTTTAAATCGGTTGCAGAAGATGATGGCGTAGTCGATGGACAGCGCCAACTGCAAGATGCTTGTGACCGAGTTTGAAATGAACGAGATTTTGCCCATCAGGAAGTTTGTGCCCTGATTCAGTACGAGTGCGACCACGAACGTCAGAATGAGCACCGGCACCTCGCCGTAGGTCTCGGACGTGAAGAGCAGCACGATGACAATGACGATGGCGACATACACCATGATGACGCTGATCTCGTGGTCGATGGTCTCCTGCTGCGTGTTGCCAAGGTCCGTGTCGACATACAGATCGTAGTCGGACAGGTATTCCTTCACGGCTTCGAGCGAGTCGAGACAGGCCTCGTCATCCTCACTGTAGGCAAAGGTGATGGAATAGAGGGCGGAGAGGTTATTATAATGTGCGGTGGTCTCGTCGTAGTCCACGCTCTGCACGCCCTTGATCTCCTTGATCTTGGGCTCGAGCGCGGCGGCCTGCTCTGGTGTGATGTTGGCCACCATGACCTCGGCCGTGCCATAGGTCGTGAACTGCTCGTCCATGATGTCGAGCGCCTGCTTCGTCTCGGAATCAGACGGCAGGTAGTACGTCAGGTCGCTCTCGACCTCGACCCAGTTGCGGGAAAAGGCGGAGAATACGAGCAGAATGATCGTGAGCAGAAAGATGAGATTTCGCTTGTCGACAATGACCGTCGACAGCTTTTCCATAAAGCTGGAACCGGTCTCCTTGGTTTCGTTACTCATGGCGGTTCGCATTGCCTCCTTTCTCGTGGGTGGGTCTTCGCTTCTTCATGCGCTCAAGGCCGCTTTTGATCGGCGGCTCGGGCGGGGCGAGCTGCACCACGTCGCCGAGCGAACAGTCGAGCTGGCGGCAGATGCGCACAAGCACCTCGAGCGAGACGAGCTCATTTTTCGAGAGCTTGGCGAGCGTGTTGGAGCTGATGCCGACCTCGCGCGCAAATTCCGTTTTATTTAAGCCCTTGTCGATGAGGAGCTTAAAAAGGTTGCTGTAGGTAACATACATGGTGGTACCTCCTGTTCAATCGTCAACATTATATGAAAATATCCGGAAGAAGCAAGATTTAATTTGCAAAAGCAGATATTTTTTAAACAAATCTGGCGAAGTGACAAAAACAGGCCAGTACAGATGAACAATGCGCAGCCCCTTTTGAAGCGGGGATTTGTTGATCGAGTGAAGGAGAAGATGAAAAAGGGCAAGGAAGCACCGGAGAGCGGTAAAAAGACATCTTGACTTTTGCACTGTCAGTTACTATGTTTTAGTTAGAGATGACTAACTGACGCAAAACGAAAGAAAATCGGAACGAGAGCATAGCGAGACGAGGCAGAACGAAGGAAACAGGTATTTTTAGGATAAGAGGAGACTTGGCTATGAAAATTTTAGTATTCGGCGCGGGCGTGCTCGGCTGCAATCTGGCGCGGAATTTCTTCCGCGCGGGAAAGGACGTCACGCTGCTGGCGCGGGGAGCATGGGGCGAGAGCATCCAAAAAAACGGCCTTCGGATCAAGGATAAGTTTTCGCCCCGCATGTCGGTCAGCCGCATTCCGGTCACGGCAGAGCTGAAAGCGGAGGACAAGTACGACGTGATCTTCGTCGTCCTGCGCTATACGCAGCTCGACGCGATCCTCGATACCCTGCGGACGAATCCGACAAAGAATATCGTCTTTGTGGGAAACGACATGCGCGCAAGTGCGCTGAGCGCTTCGCTGCCGGAGAAAAACGTGATGTTTGCCTTTGCGTCCTCGGCAGGCCATCGGGAGCGGAAGTATGTGGCGTCCGTCGACCTCAAAAAGCTCAAGGGCAACACGGCCTATTTAAGCCGACTGATCGACGCTAATATCGAGGGCTACCGCGCGATCAAAAACGCGGGACATGAAATTTTGCCGAAGGACAACGTGGAGTTTGAAGGCGCGGCGTACCACAAGACCTGTCTGCGCTTTTTTAAGCTCATGTCCGCCACGAGCCTCGGAAAGATCTGCGCGTCCGACCACGCGATGAACGCGGTCGACGAAATGAGCGCGCTGAACCGCGATTTGAAGGCCTTCTTCGATGAAAACGGCGCGAAATATCCCGTGTGGCAGGAGCTTGAGCAGGAAGTCGCAAAATACCTGAAGTGAACAAAGGGGAAGCGCCCGTCATTTGGCGAGCGCTCTTTTTTGCCCGCTCACGGAAAAATCAGACTCCGGCGAGGCGTCGGTGAATTTTTCGACAGATATTGCCAAAGCGGATGATCCATGACTGATACTGAGAGCGCCCGGACAAAAAATGTTTGGGCACTCTTACTGTATGAATATATTGTAATTTTCCCATGATAAAGAAGTAAATATTGTAAAGGAAACTTGACAAGATGGGCGTGTCATGCTACAGTAAGTTTGTAAAGGAAACTTGTCATGCAAGGAGGCGTTTTTTTGAAGAATAAAGTTGAGCAGTTACGAAAGGAGCGAGGATTAAATCAAGATGATTTTGCAAAAATGCTTCGTGTTTCAAGACAAACCATTAGTTCAATCGAAACAGGAAAGTATAATCCATCATTGGAATTAGCTTTTGCAATTTCAGACTTTTTTGGTAAACGGATTGAAGAAATCTTTATCTATGAAAGAGGTGCAGAAAATGAAAAAGAGTAATTTGATAACCGGGATACTATATGTGCTTTTCGGTGTGGTTTGTTTGATTGTTGCGCTATTGATTGAAACAAAGTTAGAGGGCATTTTATGGGGCTTTGCTGGCGCAGGTATCTTCCCCGGAATTATGATGATATGCAAATATTTTTATTGGAGTTCCCCCAAGAATAAAGAGCAATACGAAGAACGTTTGGAGAACGACCGAATTGAGCAACATGACGAGTTGAAAACAAAAATTAGAGATAGAGCCGGAAGATATGCTTACGGCATAGGACTGGTGGTTATTTGTTTCTCTATTTTGGTTTTCAGTTTTCTCGGAGCATTGGAAGTTATCGACAATGCTCGCATGATCATACTCTATCTCAGCGGATATTTAATGTTTCAAATTATCACAGGAATTATCATTTTTAATAAGTTGATGAAAAAGTATTAAGGGAAATCCCTTTAGGAACTAAAGGGCGCACTTCTATACTCTCCTATCGGGAGTATAGCACAAGGGATGATGACGGGAATGTGGAGAATAGCGGAACTCTGCTGCTGCGCATGATGTGTTGCACAAGGCGCTGCAGCAGGCGGTGGCAATCGGTTATCTGCGCTTCAATCCTGCCGATGCCTGCAAGCTGCCTCGCGTGGAGCATAAGGAGATCAAGCCGCTGGAGGGGTGAAAACAGAAAAAAGGAGCGGAGCTGCGCCCCGCTCCTTTGCTATTTACAAATCGAAGTCCAAGCAATTTTTCCTTTAAACGCGGATATTATCTTCATCAATCGATAACACCGCTCATCACATCACGATACGTCTTATCCAAAAGCTCGCGTAAATCCGATGTGTCCGCCTGATAGCGTTCATTATTGATCGAAATGGTATCTTCATCCAGTTCAACAGGGATATCTTTGTCCGATATTTGAATCCCAAAATAGTAAAAGCTATCCGACATCCTGTCTACTTGATCCGTTGTTTCCTGCACATCCGGTTCATTGATAGCACGCACGATCTCTTTCATTCGGTCATCGTTTGTCACCATATAATTCGGCTCATTTTGAGGGTAAATTTTAAAACTGATATAGTTTGCGTTTTCGGCGTCGAGCGGAAGTACGCTGTGATCGTGGCAAAAATAGGCGATAGCCGAGACGATCAGGATCAAACCGAAAATGCAAAAAAGTTTTTTCTTCATCGCTGGCAGCCCCCTTGAATACTGTTTTTAAATTCACTGATATTTTAAGTATATCATGCAAAAGCAGCCGCAGCAACATTTTTAGACGAGTTGTGCGCTTTTGGAGTTTTCACGCATTTTCGCACTGCGCATTTCACTCTCAAAAATTGCAAAAAAGCATTGAAATCATACGATTTCAAGGCTTTTAGCTGGTCGTGGTGTAATTATAGGATCTCAGAAAATACAGATATATCAATGGTTTGCTGGCAGTCAGCAAGAGGTATTCATCCTAAATTGAACGGTCAAGCACCGTGACCTGCGTAATCACATCACGCAGACGATCGGAACCGACCATGTACTCAAGTGCATCATCAGCGGTGTTAAAGCAGCATTCCGTCTCGGGACAATTCCAAACATAAATTGTGATTTTGTCATCTGTTCCATATCGAATAATGCCATAATGAATGCCGTTCCATTCAATTTCTACTTCTCCGCCACATTTCATACACCACTTAAAATCGCTGATCGATTTAAAACGGTTATCTTCCAATGAGTTTTTGGATTTTAAAATGCGATAGGGCATGCCACACCTCCAATATGACTTGAAATCAGGAATATCTCCGCCCCAATAGTTTTCTGCTTTGCCCCAGTTTGGTCGGTTACCTTCCCATACAATGTTATGATCGTGAGGAATAGAGTGCTGTTTGGGATTGCCGTGATTTGAGTAATGCCGTTCCTTGACTGCCCTACCGTCTGCGCCAATCTTAGTTTCTCTTAAATCCCCGTTACGATCAGCTGTGCGGTTGATGCTGCCGGGTTCACCTAAAAAACGTTCATCATCCGGCTTAGAGGGCTTCCACTTTCCGCCATAGGCGCTGCCGCCGCCCTTATAAGTGCCGCCGATCAAGTATGGCTCTATTGTATCACATTCAGGTCGATATGTCTCGCCAATTTTGAAAGCGTCGAGATCTTCTGCCTTATAATTTCTCTCATAGCTCATATATTTCCACGAGCTGCGCTCATAATCCACATACACGATATTGCCCTGCATCTCCGGAAAAGGCGTGTTGTAGCAGATGATTTTCTCCGGCTCAATACGCCGCAGCATTTCGTTATAGCCGGCCATGAACCATTCTTTCTGGTCGCAGCGGTTATCATGCTCAGATGCCATATAGGTGGAAACAGCAACAACGCTTCCTTTTTCAATTCCCTCAAAGCAGAAATCAAAGGTGGATTCATCGCCCCAGTTTACCGTGGGAACAACACGGATTCCTTTCGATGCCCAGTATGCGCCGCACCAGCGGTTGCGAAATACATTGTAAAGCTGCATCACGGGAGCCATTTCTAGATACATACTGAAATCGGGTGACAGTACCGCCCGGTAGCGGGACAACTTCTCGATGTCGTTGTCGGGGTTCTTCCACACCCGTTCGAAGCGATAATCGTAAAGGAAGAAATGAACCATACGGTCAAGGTGATTTTGATCTTCCAGATGGGTCTTGTCAAATCCAATCAATAAGAGATCGTCAAAGTCTCCGGGGTTCTCTTGAAACTTGGGATGTAAATGTCAATGGAAAAGTGAGCCATGCACTCATGAGTTTTTGAGCCACTGGCGCTAACAAAAAAGTGAGCCGCAACGCTCACGAAAATTTGAGCCACCCAGTCATAGCCTGTCTTGCAAGGTAGATCTCAACCTGTAGGAATCTCCGTTCATGTCCAGAATATGAGAACGGAAGGTCAGTCTGTCAATGAGGGCAGCAACCATGGTTGTATTCTCAAAGAGGTCTGTCCATTTGGAGAAAGGAAGGTTCGTTGTAACAATGGTACTGCTCTTTTCACTACGGTCTGAAATAACCTTAAACAGCAGTTCAGACTGGTGTCGGTTGAAACTGAGATAGCTCAACTCATCCAGGATCAGCAGATCGGCCTTTGCCAAGGTGCGCTCCAGCTTACCAAGACGGTAGTTATCTTTTGCCTCGCATAATTCCGTGGACAAGGTCGCTGCATTCTTAAACAGCACGTTGTAGCCCTGAGTACAGGCTTTTAGTCCAAGGGCTATCCCCTCAAAAAAGTAGTCTGGTTTAATATACAACATTATCGTCACGTTTCCGTCACTTGTCAAACATCCAAGTGACGGAAATCTACAGCTTATAAAAAAGGCGCAGATGGCTTTCTGACAAAATGTGTTAGAAAGCGTTATTTTGCGCCTTCCGATTACCGCCAGCAGGCTAGCAAAAAGTCCTGAAATCTTACGATTTCAGGACTTTCTGGTTGCGGAGGCATGACTCGAACCTACGGCCTCCGGGTTATGAGAGCGATACAGCCATTTTTAGAGCGTATAAACGCTTGAAATACGTACATTTGTAATCTCGTTTTGTTTTGATTGGATTGCCGTAAAGGCTTGTCCCAAGGTCCTCATAGCTTCAACGTCTGGTGGAGAAACATTACCAAGAAGAAATTGTCTGCAAACCTGTACAGCAACAGAGAAATTCGCCTTGCAAGGGTGTTTTGTTTTGAATTTCTGAATGACTACGTGTGAGGTAATCAATTCAGAGAAGTTGTACATGATAAGCCTGGCATAAATCTCCTGCGTAATGTTCCCTCTTTTTCGGCTTCTTTTAGTTTTCGGCCTTGGTCTCGCAGTACAGGCAGCGGTAGGTGCGCGTGCTCTCTTCGGTCAGTGTGAAGACCTGCGGCAGCTCCTGCTCAACGGAGGTGATGCAGCGGGGATTCTTGCAGCGGATGACGTTGGTGATGCGCTCGGGCAGCTTGAGCTGGCGCTTTTCGATGCGCTTGCCTTCCTTGATGATGTTGACGGTGATGCCGGGGTCGACATAGCCGATGACATCCCAGTCAAGGTCGAGCACCTGGTCGATCTTGATGATGTCCTTGCGGCCGAGTTTGCCGCTCGAAACGTTCTTGAGCAGCGCGACGGAGCAGTCGAGCTTGTCAAGGCCGAGGATGTTGTAGAGCTCCATCGCCTTGCCGGCGGAGATGTGGTCGATAACGATACCGTTGGAAATAGCGTCGATGATCATGTGTAAGTCCCTCCCTTATTCAATACCAAGCAGCTTGAGGATGAGCGCCATGCGGATGAAGCGGCCGTTGCGGACCTGCTTGAAGTAGCAGGCGCGGGGATCATCGTCCACGGCAACGGAGATCTCGTTCACGCGCGGCAGCGGGTGCAGGATGCAGAGATCCTTCTTGGCGTTGCGCAGCTTCTCCGGGGTGAGGATGTAGCTGTCCTTCAGACGGAGGTAGTCTTCCTCGTTGAAGAAGCGCTCGCGCTGAACGCGGGTCATGTAGAGAATGTCGAGCTCGGGCATGACGGCTTCGAGGTCGGTCGTCTGCTCGTAGGGGATGTTGTTCTTCTTGAGCGCCTCGTTCTTCACGTAGCTGGGAAGCTTGAGCTCCTCGGGGGAGATGAGAACGATCTTGATGCCGGTGTAGCGGCTCAGGGCGCTGATGAGGGAGTGAACGGTGCGGCCGAACTTGAGGTCGCCGCAGAAGCCGACGGTCAGGTCATTGAAGCGGCCCTTTTCGCGGTTGATGGTGAGAAGGTCGGTCAGCGTCTGGGTGGGGTGGTTGTGACCGCCGTCGCCCGCGTTGATGACGGGGACCTCAGAGTGCATGGAGGCGACCAGCGGCGCGCCCTCCTTGGGGTGACGCATGGCGATGATGTCAGCATAGCAGCTGACAGTGCGCACCGTGTCGGAAACGCTCTCGCCCTTGGCAGCGGAAGAGCTGCTTGCGGACGAGAAGCCCAGCACCTTGCCGCCAAGACCGAGCATCGCGGACTCAAAGCTCAGGCGCGTGCGGGTAGAGGGCTCAAAGAAGAGCGTTGCGAGGATCTTGCCGTCGCACTTGTGTGCGTAGGCGTCGGGGTGGTCGATGATGTCGTTGGCCGTGGCGACCATATCGTCGATCTCCTGGGTGGTCAGCTGCAAAATGTCGATCAAATGCTCCATGTTAGTTCTTTCCTCCGATCCAAGATTCATCCGACGGGTCGTTGCGAAACTGAATGAGCCGCGCAACGTCCTCGGGGTGGATGTAATTTTGCTTCGCCGCTACGTCGGCGATGACGTCAAAGTTTGTCAGGCTGTGGTTCTTCACGTTGGCGGCGGCAAGGCGGTCAAGTCCCTTCTGCATCCCATAGGTGAAGATGCTCGCAATGCCCAGCACCTCCGCGCCCGCTTCACGCAGGACGTTCACAACGTCCAGAACGCTTCCGCCGGTGGAGATGAGGTCCTCGATGACGACGACCTTCTGGCCCGGCTCAAGGCGGCCCTCGATCTGGTTCTGGCGGCCGTGATCCTTGCCGGAAGAACGCACATAGCCCATGGGAAGGCCCATCATGTGGCCGACGATGGCGGCGTGGGCGATGCCCGCCGTGCTCGTGCCCATCAGCACCTCCGCGTCGGGATAGTCTGCGCGGATGACCTCGCACAGTGCGCTTTCCACCTGCGTGCGCACCTCGGGCGCGGTCAGGATCAAGCGGTTGTCACAGTAGACAGGGCTCTTGATGCCGCTGGCCCAGGTGAAGGGCTCGTTCGGGCGAAAGAATACCGCACGGATGGAGAGCAATCCCTCCGCAATGCTGCGTTCCAAATGCTCCATTTCTATCTCTTCTCCTTTCAAAATGTCAGTTTGTTGACAGAATTAGCGTTTCCAATGCCTCCGGGGTTTCGGCGATCTGGTCAGCGCCGACGGCGGTGAGTTCTTCGCGGCTGCCGTAGCCATAAAGCACGCCGATCACGTCGAGCCCCGCAAGATGCGCGCCGATGACGTCATGCTCGCGGTCGCCGACCATGACGGCGCGGGAAAGATCGTTGCAGCCTGCCGCCTTGAGCGCGGCCTTGACGACGCTCACCTTTTTGCCCGCTTCCTTGTCGCCCTCGGGTGCGCCGCAGATGGCGTCGAAGTAGGGCGCAAGACCGAAGTGCTCCAGAATGCGCTCAGCCATGGTGTCGAGCTTCGATGTGGCAACGAAAAGGCGCTTGCCCTTGCTTTTGAGATGCGCGAGCAGCGCGGGAATGCCGGGGTAGGGGGCGTTGTCGAGCCAGCCGTCTTTCTGGTAGTATTCGCGGAATTTCGCGACCGCGGCGTCGACATTCTCTGCGCTCACGAAGCGCGCGAAGGTCTCGCTGAGCGGCGGGCCGACGAAGAACGACAGCTCGCGCCAGTCGCGCTCGATGCCGAACGCGCGCAGGGCATACTGTCCGGCCTTCATGATGCCGGGGCCGGAGTCGGTCAGCGTGCCGTCCAAATCAAATAAGATGATGTCGTGGTGCATTGTTTAGCCCACGAACTCGCTGACGCAGCTGCGATAGGCTGCGACGGGATCCTCCGCCTGCGTGATGGGGCGGCCAACGACGATGTAGTCCGAGCCGATCTCGCGTGCCTTTGCGGGCGTAGTGATGCGCACCTGATCGTCCGCCTTTGCATCGGCAAAGCGGATGCCGGGGGTGACGGTGAGGAAGTCCTTCGTGCAGGTCTCGTGGATGCGGCCGGCTTCAAGCGGGGAGCAGACCACGCCGTCGAGCCCGGCGAGTCTTGCGTTTTTGGCGTAGTCGATGACCACTTCCTCAAGGGGGCGGTGGATGCCGATCTCTTCCTCCATGCTCTGCTGGCTGGTGGAGGTGAGCTGCGTGACAGCGATGAGCATCGGACGCGTACCGTCCGCGCGGGTGAGTCCCTCAAGCGCGGCGCTCATCATGGCGTGCGTACCTGCGGCGTGGAGGTTGACCATGTCCACATCGAGGGAGGAGAGCACGGCCATCGCTTTTTTCACGGTGTTGGGGATGTCGTGCAGCTTGAGATCGAGGAAGATCTTGTGGCCGCGGGCCTTGATCTCGCGCACGATGGACGGGCCTTCGGCGTAGAAGAGCTCCATGCCGATCTTCACAAAGGGCTTTTCGCCGGTGAAACGGTCGAGAAACGCAAGCGTTTTTTCCTTGCTGTCAAAATCCAGCGCAATGATAACGTCCTTACCCATGGTGGGCACCTCCTATGATGTCGTTCAAATCGTTGATGTTGTATTTCTGCATGACGCGGGGCAGGTCCTCGACGATGCGGCGGCAGGCGAAGGGGTCGACAAGGTTGGCAGCGCCTACCTCGACCGCCGTTGCGCCCGCGAGCATCAGCTCGATGACGTCCTCGGCACTCATCACGCCGCCGAGACCGACGATAGGGATGCGCACCGCTTCGTAGACTTGCCAGACCATGCGCACGGCGAGCGGGAAGATCGCCGGGCCGGACATACCGCCCGTGCTGTTGGCAAGCAGCGGCTTTCTCGTTTTAAGGTCGAGCCGCATACCCATCACGGTGTTGATGAGGCTGATGCCGTCCGCGCCCGCGTCCTCGCAGGCCTTGGCAATGTCCGCAATGCTTGTGACGTTGGGCGAGAGCTTGACGATGATGGGCTTTTTGACCGCGTCCTTCACCGCGCGCGTGACCGCTGCGGCAGCCTTCGGGTCAGTGCCGAAGCTCATGCCGCCGCCGTGGACGTTGGGGCAGGAGATGTTCACCTCGAGCCAGCCGACCTGCGGGCAGGCGTCAAGCTTTTGGCAGACCTCGACATATTCATCGAGCGAAAAGCCGCTGACATTTGCCATGACGGGCTTGCGGAAAACGCGCGCGAGCTTGGGAAGCTCCTCGGTGATAACCGCGTCCACGCCGGGGTTCTGAAGACCCACGGCGTTAAGCACACCGCTTTGCATCTCAGCGATGCGCGGCTGGGGATTGCCGAGACGCGGCTCGCGCGTCGTTCCCTTGAACGAGAACGTGCCGAGGCAGTTGATATCGTAGAGTTCTGCGAACTCGTGGCCGTAGCCGAAGGTACCGCTCGCGGGAATAACGGGGTTATCGAGCGAAAGAGAACAGAGCGTGACGTTCGTTTTTACCATTTGATCTCCTCCCTTCCGAATACGGGGCCTTCACGGCAGACGCGCTTGGGGCCGTTTACCGTGTCGATCGTGCAGCCCATGCACGCGCCGAAGCCGCAGCCCATGCGTGCTTCCAGACTGATCTGACCGGGCTTGTCCGTCTTTGCGCAGAGCGCCTTGAGCATCGGCATCGGCCCGCAGGCGCAGACGGTGTCGAACTGTTCGGGCAGCGCGTCGGTCACAAAGCCGCGCGTGCCGCAGCTGCCGTCCGCCGTTGCGATGACAGTCTGCACGCCGAGCGCCTTGAATTCATTTTCGTAAAAAACATCCTCCGCGGTGTTGAAACCCAGAACGGCGACGGGCGTTTTGCCCGCGGCAAGAAGGCGCTTGGCAAGGCCGAAGAGCGGCGCGACACCGATGCCGCCGCCCGCAAGGAGCGTCGTTTCGCCGCGGGTGGCAACGTCAAAGCCGTTGCCGAGACCCGAGAGCGCATCGAGCGCCTGCCCCGGCGTGCAGCGGGAGAGCCAGTCCGTTCCGCCGCCGACGACTTTATAAAGGAGCGTGACGCTCTTTTCGTCCCAGTCGCAGATGGAGATGGGCCTGCGCAGGAAGAAACCGGGCAGGCGAAGGTCGAGGAACTGACCCGGCGCGGTGATGGCCGAGGTGTCGCCCTCGAGCCTCAAGCGGTAGATGCCCGAGGCAATGAGGGCGTTCTCCGCGATGGTGTAAGTTACTTCGATCAAAGCATATCCTCCTTCCAGACGATCTCGCCGCCGATCATCGTCAGCTTGCACGCACCGGTGAGGCACGTGCCGGCGAAGGGCGTTGCGCGTCCCATGGTCAAAAATGTTTCGGGGTCGACGGTATAAGTTCCGTTGAGGTCAAATACGGTCAGGTCGGCAGGCTGGCCGACAGCAATCTCTGTGCCGCAGCCGAAGCGGCGCATCGGAGAGGTGTGCATCAACTCGACGAGCTTTTCAAGCGGCAGGATTCCCTTTTTCACAAGATGCGTGTAGCTTGCGGCAAAGGACGTTTCCAGTCCGACAACGCCCATGGCGCTCTTTTCAAGGCCTTTGCTCTTCTCCTCGCGGCTGTGGGGCGCGTGGTCGGTGATGAGCATGTCGATCGTCCCGTCCAGAAGGCCCTCGATGAGCGCGTCGCGGTCGGCCTGATCGCGCAGGGGAGGATTCATCTTGAAGCGTCCGTCCTCCTGTAAATCGTCCTGCGTGAAGGCGAGATAGTGCGGCGCTGTTTCGCATGTCACGTCCACGCCGCGGCGCTTGGCCGCGCGGATGACCTCGACGCTTTCCTTGGTCGAAACGTGGCAGACGTGGTAGGCGCAGCCCGTTTCCTCGGCAAGCTTCACGTCGCGTGCGATCTGCCCCCACTCGCTCTCCGCGCAGATACCGCGGTGCCCGTGGGCGCGGGCATACGCGCCGTCGTGGATGTAACCACCGCGAAGCAGGGCGTTGTCCTCGCAGTGCGCGGCAAGGATCTTGCCGAGATGTCGGCACTCGGCCATCGCCTGGCGCATCATGCTCTCGGACTGCACGCCGCGCCCGTCGTCGGAAAAGGCGATGACGTCTGGTGCCATGCCCGCAAGGTCTGCAAGCCGCTCGCCCTTTTCGCCGACCGTGATCGCCCCATAGGGATGGACATGAACGAGGGCGTCCTTCTCGATGAGCGCGCGCTGGAGCGCGAGCGATTCGGCGCAGTCGGGCACGGGGTTCAGGTTCGGCATGGCGGCAATGTGAGCGAAGCCGCCGTGCGCGGCGGCCAGTGTGCCGGAGCGGATGGTTTCCTTATAAGAAAATCCCGGCTCACGAAGATGAACATGAACATCAACGAAACCGGGAAACAAAACCATATTAGAAATATCAATAACAATAGTATCATTGGAAGGGGAAACACCATCACCAATAGAAACGATCTTTCCGTCCGAAAGAAACACGTCCGCCAAATGAAACACGCCCTGCGAGAAAAACTTTGCATTCTTCAGAAGATAGCGCACTTTCATTTCCTCCTTGTGTTGTTTTCGGTGCATTATACGGGATAATCTGACGAATGTCAAGAGCAAAAGCTTCGGGAAAACGATATCGTCAGCGGCAGAAATAACAGCACAAGCGTATGGTGGTATCGGAAAAGCAGTTACTTCGACTACGGCGAGGTTGCGTCCATCGGCCCGGCGCAGTATGAGGGAGTGGTCAAACTGACGATGGCGGATGATTCCTTCCTGGAGGTAACCTTAGACGAGGATGGATTCTTGACCTCCATTTATGGGCCCTATCCACCTGGCACGATCCACTGACTCCAGATGCGTCTCTAATAACAGGGGGAGGAAACGAAGTTTCCTCCCCCTGTTATTTTACAATATATTCTCAATAGAAATGATAAATCCGAACACATTACCCACCTGGATAATGTAGTTCGGATTATCATTGTTTGGTCCGAGTGGCGAGACTTGAACTCACGGCCTCTTGACCCCCAGTCAAGCGCGCTACCAACTGCGCCACACCCGGAAATGTGCTGCTCGAAGTCAGCTTAGATAGAATAGCACACCAGTCCGGAAAATGCAAGTCCTAATTTGAAATTTTTTCAAAAATTTTGTCGAGACCTTACCACGGGACTTCTTCATCCGCGCGCAGATAGAAGTGTCCGGCCTGCGGCGTGACGCCGGCGTTGGAAAACAGCTCTTCGAGCGTAACGAACTCGTAGCCCTGCTCACTAAGAACGTCGATGGTCTGAAGTGCGGCCTCGACACTCGTGTCATATGGGTCGTGCAGGAGAACGATGTCGCCGCTTTTGGCGTTTTCGATGATGTGGTGCGCGACGAGGTCCCTGTTGCGCACGCTCCAATCCATCGTGTCGAGCGTCCAGTAGATGAGCGGGACGGAGACGGCGCTTTTGAGCGCGTCGCTCGCAAAGCCCCAGGGCGGGCGCAGCCAGTAGTCACCGTCGCCGAGGATGGCGCGCAGCGTCTCGTCCGTTTTCTGGATTTCGGCGAGTGCAGCGGCGTCAGCGCTGTCAAGACGGATGTGCGTGTAGCTGTGGCCGCCGACCTGATGGCCTTCGTCTTTCATGCGGCGGACGAGATCTTCGTTGCCTGCGATCTGCTCGCCGATGAGGAAGAACGTCGCGTGCGCGCCGCGCTCCTTGAGCCCGTCAAGGAGGGTGGCGGTCGTCTGCGGGGAGGGGCCGTCGTCAAAGGTCAGCGCAATGCAGCGCCGCAGTTGGGATGGGGCCGAGACGGCGACAGCTTGGCCGTCTTTGGCGCAGGAAAAGCAGAGTGCAAGAAAAGTCAACAAAAACAGCAGCAGGAGAGCGAAACGTCGTTTCAAGATCATCACCTCAGGCTCTATTTTACGCAGCAGGCGGACAAAAAAGACCAAGCTGTATGACGGATGATGGAAAAAGTTTGTATAAAGGAGCTGAAAACGAGAATTCCGCTTGCATACGGCGCGAGGATATATTATAATCCAAACATGCTGAATACTAATAGGAAAGGAATATCCTATGGAGAGCAAAAAGTTAGAAGCGCTGCTGATGGCGGTAGACCTCGGCAGCTTTACCAAGGCGGCGGAGGTGATGGGCTACACGCAGTCCGGCCTGACGCACATGATGAATTCCCTCGAACGCGAGGTCGGCTTCACGCTGCTCGAACGCGGGCGCGGCGGCGTCCGACTGACGAAGGACGGCGAGCGCGTGGCGCCCGCCATCCGTGAATTTTTGCAGGCCAACGCGCGGCTTGACAGCACGATCGCCCAGGTGGCGTCCTCGCGCAGCGAGGTCATCCGCGTGAGCGCATTCGCCAGCATGGCCATGCACTGGCTGCCGAGCATCATCCGCCGCTTTCGTGAGGAGCGGCCCGACGTTGACGTCGACATCCGCATGGCGGATCATATCCGCAGCCCCTATGAGCTTTTGGCGCAGGGAAAGATGGACGTCATCTTTGTCAGCCATCAGGAAGAGGAGAGTGGCTACGAGTGGATCCATCTGCAAGACGACACGATGTATGCCGTGCTGCCCAAGGACTATCCCATCGACGGGCGCACGGGGTATCCGCTGAGCGAGTTCGACGGGCGTGACTTCATCATGCCTGCGCAGGGCTTTGACAAGGACATCATGCGCATCTTCAACCGCGTGGGCGTCAAGCCGCACATCCTGCCGACGGCAGTGGACGACCCGACGGTCATCAGCATGGTCGAGCACGGTCTCGGCGTGAGCATGATGACGGAGCTGACGCTGCGCGGCCGCGGAGATGGCGTGCTGCTCGTGCCGGTGGAGCCCAAGTCGGCGCGCGAGCTCGGCATGGCCGTGCGCGCGGGCGAGGGACGGCAGGCGTCGCTCCAGCAGTTCCTTGAGTGCGCGCAGACGGTGCTCGCCGAGCTGGAGCCCAAATGAAAAAAGACTTGTAACGCGGCGCAAAAACGGGTAAAATAATCGATACGACTCGAAAAGGAGAAAAAGGTTTTCCATGCTGACATTCAAACCCGTTGCGCAGCGGGATCTTTCCCGCCTGCGTCGCTATTATAAGAATTGCAACTACCAATTATGCGAGTATTCCGCGCTCGTCAAGCTGATGTGGCGCGGGCACCTGCACCCGCAGTATGCCGAGGCGGCGGGCTGCCTGATCGTGAAAAACTGCATCGACGGCAAGCCCTGCTTCGACTATCCCGTGCCGGGATCGGACGGCGATGAGGAGGCCGCGCTCTGCGCCATTGAGGATTATTGCGTGGAGCAGGGCATCTCGCTCGAGCTGTCCGTCGTGCCGCAGGAGAAGACGGCGAAGCTCTTAGAGCGCTATCCGCGCTTCCACCTCAACAATTTTCGTTCCTGGCGCGACTATATTTACGAGGCGAACGATCTGCGCGAGTTCCCGGGCCGCCATTACAGCGGCCAGCGCAACCACGTCAACAAATTCCGCAAACTCTATCCCGAGGCGCAGTTCCGTGCGCTGGGGAAGGATGATCTGCCGCTGATCGAGCGCTTCTGGCAGGACTATACGGAGGTGTTTGAAAAGACCTCGCAGTCGGCCAAGCAGGAGTTGGCGCTTGCCAAGACGATGCTGCGCCTGACGGGCGTGTCGTGGCTCTATGTCGGCGGTATGGAGTACGAGGGGCGGCTCATTTCTATCGCGATGGCCGAGCGCTGCGGCGAGACGCTGCACGTCCACATCGAAAAGGCGCTCTACGGCTACGAGGGCGTCTATCCCGCGACGGTGCAGGAGTTCGCCCGCTGCTACGCCGTGGACGGCGTCAGGTATTTGAACCGTGAGGACGATGCGGGCGACCGCGGCCTTCGCACCTCGAAGCTCCAGTATCTGCCGTGCAAGCTCGCGGAGAAGTTCTGCTTTGATGTGAAAAACGAGCTGGAGGACTTGGACGAGATCCCGACGCTCAAGACCGAGCGCCTGACACTTTCGGCCTTTACCGACAAGGACCGCGAGGCCTACAACGCGCTTTGCCTCGACGATGAGCGCAACAAGTGGTGGGGCTACGACTACCGCACCGACTGGAAGGGTGAAGACTTAGACCCTTATTTCCTCGACGTTGTGCGAGAGGACTTTGCCCAAAAGCGCGCCATCAACTTTGCCATCCGTTTAGACGGCAAGTGCATCGGTGAGGTGCTGCTCTACCGTTTCGACGGCAAGGGCGGCGCGGAGGAAGGCTGCCGCATCGCGCCGGAATACGGCGGACAGGGCTACGGCGTCGAAGCGTTCCGCGCCGTGGCCGAATGGGGGCTCTACCAGCGCCACCTGGGATACGTCGTCGCCAAGTGCTTCAAGGAGAACGACGCTTCTTATAAGATGCTTTCTTCCTGCATGAGGAAGAAGGGAGAGGATGAGAAGTTCTTTTACTTCAACAAAGAAGTTTGATATTTGTTCCCGCACTGTGCGGGAACGGCAATAAGGGGGGCTATTCTCTTTCCGCGAAAAGAGAATAGCCCCCCTTACACCCCCCAAGAGAAAGGGCTTTGATTGGCAGTCTCAGGCTTGAACAGCCTTTATGCCTCCGGAATGCAACTGCTTGCCAAGTATTGTATCTAAACGATTTGATTTGCTTCTATCTTCGCTGTCGCTTTGCCTGCGATTCGTTAGCCTTACGCAACTGCGTTCTACTTTGGTATCAACCTTGCTTTTGCCTGCCAAGGCGGCATTGCTTTGCTCGCCGCAATATTTGCACTATCGTTAGTAGGCGATTACACCGCACTAAAAGAAGATGAGCAGAGCGGCAGCGGATAATAGAAGCAGAGACAAGTCGTATAGCAGAGCCAATGGCGGCGAGCGTAGCAATGCCGCCACGCAGGCAGTGCAATCGGCAAGCGCTGCACCCCTTCGAGCCACAGGCTGCCAATGTGAATCCCTTTCTCTTGGGGGTCAAAGGGGGATATTCTCTTTCCGAGGAAAGAGAATATCCCCCTTAATCGCTCCCCTGCGCGTCGCAGGGAAAATCTGCCGCCCGCGCGGCATAAAATTTCTGCTCATGAGCATAATAAGGAAAATTATGTGGCGGAGGGCGGTTATGGAGCTTTTTTCGGCAAACTACGAGGAAAACACCCGCGCGCTGGATGATCTGCTTGGTGTGGGGCGGTGCTTTGATATGATCTCGCGCGACTTGTATGTCGGCGGCAGGCGGGCGCGGATGTGGGTGGTGGACGGTTACGGCGACGACGCGGTTATTGAGCGGATGCTGAGCTTCTGGCTGCCGCTCAGAGACGTTAGCGACGCGCAGACGATGCAGCAGTTCATCGACCGATACATCACATTCAACGAGGTAAACGCCGAGCAAAACGTCAAAAACACGGTGACAAGCGTATTTTTGGGCAAGATGGCGCTGCTGGTCGAGGGCTATGACGAGTGCGCGCTGATCGACGCGAAGCAGTATCCCGCGCGCGGGGTGGAGGAGCCATCGTCGGGCAAGGTGCTGCGCGGCGCGCACGACGGCTTCATCGAAACGCTTGTCGCCAACGCGGCGCTGCTGCGCCGCCGCATTCGCGACCCGCAGCTTACGCTCGAAGGTCACAAGGTGTCGGACTGCTCGCGCGCGGACGTGGTGCTCTGCTATTTGGAAAACAAGGTCGACAGAAAGCTGCTCGACGAGGTGCGGCAGAAGCTTGCAAAGATCGATGTGCGCTCGGTCTCGATGAGCCAGGAGAGCATCGTTGAGGCGATGATGGGCAAGAAGCAGTGGTGGACGCCGTTTCCTAAAGTCCGCTACTCCGAGCGGCCCGACGCCGCGACGGCCTGCGTCATGGAGGGTGACATCGTCGTGCTCGTGGACAACTCGCCCGCGGCGATGATCCTGCCGACGCACTTTTTCGACTTTGTGCAGGAGGCGAACGACTTCTACTTTCCGCCGCTGATCGGGACGTATCTGCGCATCCTGCGCATTGTGGTGTTTTTGCTCACGATGTTCATCACGCCCGTGTGGTTCCTGCTTGTGAAGGACCCGTTACGCACGCAGGCAGGGCTTGAGTTTTTAGCCATCGACAGCGACTATTCCGTGCCGTTGCTCGTGCAGCTTCTGCTGGCGGAGTTCATTGTCGATCTATTGAAGCTCGCCTCGCTCAACACGCCGGATGTGTTCTCAAACTCGTTCAGCATGCTCGGCGCGCTCGTGCTCGGCGATTTTGCCGTGCAGGCGCACTGGCTCGTGCCGGAGGTGCTGGCCTACATGGCCTTCGTCGCCATTGCGAACTTCGCCCAGCCGAGCTATGAGCTCGGCTATGCCTTCAAGCTGCTGCGGCTGATGCTGCTGCTGTTTGTCGGCGCGCTGGACTGGGTCGGGCTTGCGCTCGGGTGCATCGTGATCGTCGTGCTGCTCGCGACGACGAAGCCGATCGTGGGGAAGGGGTATCTCTATCCGCTCTGTCCGCTCGACAAAAAGGCGCTGCTTGCGCTGCTGGTGCGAAAGCCCATCAGCCGAGACAACACCTGAATATGAAAAAAGGCATCCTGCGAAAGCAGGATGCCTTTTTCTTGTTGGTTCATGCGCACAGATGTGCGGCACGAGAAAGTCGTGAGGGATTTTCGATTAGAAAATACCCTGAGCCATCATGGCGTCGGCGACCTTCTGGAAGCCAGCGATGTTAGCACCGGCGACCAGGTTGTAGCCCAGGCCATAGCGCTCGGCAGCCTCGACGGAAGCATCATAGATGTTCTTCATGATGGACTCCATCTTGGCGTCGACTTCCTCAGCGCTCCAGTAGATGCGCTGAGCGTTCTGAGCCATTTCGAGCTCGGAGACGGAAACGCCGCAGGCGTTAACAGCCTTGGAAGGAGCGACGGTGAGGTGCTTCTGCTCCATCAGGAAGGCCAGAGCATCGTTGGTGGTGGGCATGTTGCCGACCTCGATGTAGTAGGGAACGCCGGACTCAGCGATCTTCTTGGCCCACTCCATGTTGACATCGTTCTGGGTAGCGGCGGGCATGTAAACGTCAACATCCTTGACGCCCCAGCACTTCTGACCCTCAACGAACTCAACGCCGAACTTGTCAGCGTAGGGCTTGCAGTGCATCGGATCCTTGGCGCGCATCTCGAGGATGAAGTTGAGCTTCTCTTCGCCGCAGACACCGTCGGGGTCGTGGATGTAGCCGTCGGGGCCAGCGAAGTAGGTGACCTTACCGCCGAGCTCGTCGATCTTCTTCATGATGCCCCAGCCCACGTTGCCGTAGCCGGACATAGCGACGCGGATGCCCTTGACTTCCTTGCCGTCGTGCTTCAGGACTTCGCGCAGATAATAGACAGCGCCGAAACCGGTCGCCTCGGGACGGAGGATGGAACCACCGGTGCAGATGGCCTTGCCGGACATAGCGCCGAACTCAGCAGCGCCGACGATGCGGCGATACTGGCCGTACAGATAACCGACCTCGCGGCCGCCGACACCGACGTCACCAGCGGGGCAGTCGATGTCCTGACCGATGTGACGATGGAACTCGGTCATGAAAGCCTGGCAGAAGCGCATGACTTCGCCGTCGCTGCGGCCGATGGGGGAGAAGTCGGAACCGCCCTTGGCACCGCCGATGGGCAGGCAGGTCAGAGCATCCTTGAAGGTCTGCTCGAAGCCGAGGAACTTGATGATGGAAAGGTTAACGTTGGAAGCGAAACGCAGGCCGCCCTTGTAGGGGCCGAGGGCCGCGTTGTACTGCACGCGGTAACCACGGTTGACGTGATACTGAAGGTTATCGTCCATCCAGACAACACGGAACTCGATGGTGCGCTCGGGCTCGACCATGCGCTCAAGCAGGCAGGCCTTCTCGTACTCGGGGTGGGCGTTGATGACCGGCTCGAGGGAAGACAGGACTTCTTCGACGGTCTGCAGGAATTCGGGCTCATTCGCGTTCTTGGCCTTGGTCTCGGCAAGAACTCTCTCAATGTAAGCGTTCATGATAAGTAGCCTCCTCTAAAATTACCCTGAAAATCAGGGCTTGATGGTTCAGCCATCTTGTCTATGAGTTTATCACCAAAGGAAAAAATTCTCAAGCAAAACGCTATTGGCGCTGTGCAAGAAATTCTTTCTGACTTTTTGTGCATTTGGCAGAAAATTTGGCAAAAAACTTTAACTTTTTTAATAAAACATATTAGATTGATGCAAGCCAACTTTCAAAGTGGTGATTTTATCGAGAAAAACTGCTCATAATCTTGCATTTTTGTGCAATGCATTCCAAAAAGAGATAGGGGTGTCGCCACCCCTATCAAAATTTGTAATAGAAAGTACTTTGCCGCCGCTTTACGGCATTTCCTGTGCGTTTTCGACGGGATCCGCGCTGTCCTCAGTCGAAACGCTCGTTTCTACGGGCGGTGCGCTCTGGGCGCTGCCATCCAGCAGCTCGACGTCGGACGCTTCGATCCAGTTTTCCGTGACGTAGCCGTCGCGGTAGTAGACGCACACGCGGTCGCCGACGTTCAGCAGCGGCGCATAGGCGACCTCAGCCGCGCTCATGCGCACGGAGAAGGCGCTCTCGCCGTCAAAGCGCAGGAAGTAGATGCTGTTGCCATCTACGACCGCCGTGCGGATCTCGGCGATCGTGCCCTCGACGCTCTTATAATCGTTCGGCGTGACGTCGATGGAGCCCTGATCGTCGGAGATGAGGTTATTTTTGAGCAGCATTTGACGGTAGTTCGCCTCGCAGTCGGCGACCGTCGCGCCGATGGCGACGATCTGGTACTGGTTGACATTGACCATCGCGTACATTTTAACGAGCTGGCTCGCGTCCTTGAGCGCCATGAAGTACGTCGGCTGCTCGGCGATGTTCAGCAGCAGCGGGAACGTCGCGTTGTAGCGCAGGTTCTGCACCTGACCCTCGGCGCTGTCCATGGCGCTGTACTCTGTCGCGCCTGCGCAGGGATAGTACTTTGTCTCCTTTGTGCGCTGGTTGGAGAGCAGGAAGCCGATGTTGCTCTCGTCGCCGCCGACGCTCGTGACACCCGTGTAGAGATAGACGTCGTCGCCCTCGGCAAGGTAGTTGTAGCCGTCGGTCGTGACGGTCACGTCGCGCTGGCCGAAGATCGAATTCCAGAAGCCATTGTGATACTGGCCATAGTAGTCATACTGCTCGATGATGAGCTCGGCGGAGTAGACGTGGTCGACCCACGCGGGCGGCTCTTCATAGTATTCGCTCTCGCCCGTGATGGCGTTGACGAGCACCGCGCCGTGGTTGTCCGTGCCGCCGAACAGGCCGATGGTCTTTTCCTTCTTGGCGCAGACCCAGTAGGGCGTGCCGTCCTCGTTGATCTCGAAGACCGGTTCTTCAAACATATAGGTCGGGTACGCGAAGCGCAAATGACGGTAGAGGTTGCGGGAGAAGTGCTCGGCGGTCGTGTACTTCATGCCCTCGTCAAGGCGCACGACCTCGACGTTCTGCGTGACCATGTCGATGATAAGGTAGGCGGGCAGCCCCTCCGAGCGGTTGTTGAACCACTTGATGATGTCGCCGTAGCGCAGCGGCGTGACGCGCACGGGGCGGCCACGGTAGTTGATCTGCGTGTAGTTTTCCGCGACCTCGAACTGCGAGACCATGTCGGCCAGCTCGCCGAGCTTGCGGTCGCCGAGCTTTTCGGCGCTGTCGCGGTCGAGCATCGGGATGCGGTCATACGAGACCTCTTCAATTTCGCTTGCAAAGCTGCCGCTGTCGATCGGCAGCAGCGCTTGATAGTCCTTGGCCCGCAGCACGACCCACGATGTCAGCGCGCCGACGAGCGCTGTGACAATGAGCGCCGCCACGACAAAGAAGGGCACCGTGCACTGCTTTTTGACGAACGTGAAGTAGCCCTTGGCCCCCGTGCCCTGAAAGCCGGAGGTGAAGAGCGCGCAGATGCAGTACGTGACGCAAAGCAGCAGCACGAAACCGTAGAACTCTTCGGCATGCAGGTTGATGGCGGGCATCTGCACGTAGAAGAAGACTGCGCCGACAAGCAGCGTGACGAGCGTGTTGACCGCGATGCGGCCGCCCTTGCTGCCGATCGACTTGCGGGGCTTGCGCTCGCGTTTGGGCTTGGGCGCGG
>ERZ791815.689-NODE-689-length-27000-cov-7.156096_pt1 | contig 27000 bp, 23 predicted proteins | sample MGYA00510302_ERZ791815 | MGnify/ENA primary metagenome ERZ791815 (study PRJEB30046, sample SAMN00791995) | human gut metagenome | study: EMG produced TPA metagenomics assembly of the A metagenome-wide association study of gut microbiota in type 2... | reverse complement strand
GCGCCGTAGTCCTTGATGATCTCGCTGGGCTCCACGCCGTTGCCGGCGCTCTTGTGCATCTGCTTGCCCTGCTCGTCCACCACCCAGCCGTGGCACAGCACGGACTTATAGGGTGCGCAGCCCTTGCTTGCAACACTGGTCAGCAGGCTGGACTGGAACCAGCCGCGGAACTGGTCGCCGCCTTCCATATACATATCGGCGGGGAAACGCAGCTCGGGACGCTCGTCCAGCACGGCGGCGTGGGTAGAGCCGGAGTCGAACCAGACATCCATGATGTCGGTGTCCTTCTCCCACTCGGAAGCGCCGCACTTTTCGCACACTTCACCTGCGGGGATGATCTGCTCGGCATCGTACTTATACCATGCGTCAGAGCCTTCCTTGCGGAACAGGGCGCTGACAGCCTTGATGGTAGCATCGGTAATGTGGTAGGTGCCGCACTTCTTGCAGTAGAAGGCGGGGATGGGCACGCCCCAAGTGCGCTGGCGGCTGATGCACCAGTCGTTGCGGTCACGCACCATACCGGTCATGCGGTCATGACCCCAATCCGGCATCCAGGTGACGGTATCAATGGCCTTGTACACGTCCTCGCGGAACTTGGCAATGGAGCAGAACCACTGCTCGGTAGCGCGGAAGATGATGGGATTGTGGCAGCGCCAGCAGTGGGGGTACTGGTGCTTGATGTGCACCTGACCCATCACAGCGCCGGAAGCAGTCAGGTCGGCCAGAATGGTCTTGTTGGCTGCCCACACGCGCTGACCAGCGTACTTGCCGGCCAGCTCGGTCAGGTAACCGCCGTCGTCCACAGGCACGGTGATGGGCACCTGCGGATACTTCTGGCAGACGTTGAAGTCGTCCACGCCGTGGCCGCCTGCGGTGTGCACACAGCCGGAACCGCTTTCCAGCGTGACATGGTCGCCCAGAATGACCCAGCCCTCCTTGGGCAGGTAGACGTGGTTGTAGCGCATCAGCTCGAACTCAGCGCCGGAAACAGGCTCGCCCACGATTTCGTAGTTCTCGATGTGGCAGGCGTCCATGACGCTCTTGACCAAATCGGTAGCCATGATGTGGTACTCCTCGCCGATCTTGACGAAGGAATACTCGAACTGACCGTTCAGGCAGATAGCCTCGTTGGCGGGCAGGGTCCAGGTGGTGGTGGTCCAGATGACGAAGTAGGTCTTATCCATGGGGATGCCGTACTTTGCCAGCACACCGTTGGGATCCTGCGAGACGTGGAAGCGCACAAAGATGGAATCGCAGTCGTCCTCGCCGTACTCGATCTCGGCTTCTGCCAGCGCAGTGCGGCAGTCCGGGCACCAGTACACGGGCTTGAGGCCCTTGTAGATGTAGCCCTTCTTGGCCATCTCGCCGAAGATCTCGATCTGACGCGCTTCAAACTCAGGCTTCAGGGTCAGGTAGGGGTGCTCGAAGTCACCGATAACGCCCAGACGCTTGAACTGGTCGCTCATGATGTCGATATGCTCAGTGGCAAACTTTTCACAGATCTGGCGTAGCTCCAGCTTGGAGATGTCCTTCTTTTTGTCGCCGACCGAGGACAGAGCCTTCAGCTCAATGGGCAGGCCGTGGGTATCAAAGCCGGGCACATAGGGAGCCTGATAGCCCTCCATGTTTTTTTCTCGGATGATGATATCCTTGATGATCTTGTTCAGGGCAGTGCCCATGTGGATATTGCCGTTTGCATACGGAGGGCCGTCGTGCAGAATGAACTGGGGCTTGCCCTCATTGTGCTTCATGAGCTGGTTGTACAGGTCGTTGTCGTCCCAATCCTTGAGCATGACCGGTTCCTTTTTGGGCAGGCCGGCACGCATCTCGAACAGGGTCTTGGGCAGATTCAACGTACTGTCGTACTGCGATTTGTTCTTAGCCAATGGTTTACACTCTCCTCTATTTTTGCGTTGGGTGCCTTACTCGCTGAACTTGACGCCCTGAAAAGCATCATAGTCCGGCTCGTCCGGCTTCATATCAGCAGGAGGCGGGTCCAGCTTGAGCTGGCTTTCGTCCTTTGCCCAGAAATCCTCGCTGCTGTCAGCCGCCTTGTCGTCATCGGCAGGGGCGGCAGGTTCGGTGGTTTTGGTCGTTTCGGCAGGCTGCTCGGCCGGAGCTGCTGCAGCGTCGGCTGCGGGGGCAGCATCAGGCTGTGCGGCGGGCTGCTCTGCGGCAGTCTCCTGCGCAGGCTCTGCGTCCTGTGCGGGGGCGTCCTGTGCAGCTTCCTTGGTTTCCTTCTGGAACTCCGGCAGACGGCTCAAAGACTCCACATGGCTGCGGTACAAATTGAGCACATCGGCCTTGAAGCGGGTGACCTCCAGACGGACGCGGTCGTACTCCCGTTCCTCCGCCATACGCTTCTCATTAGCTTCGTTCTCGATCTCGTCTGCGCGGTCGCTTGCCTTTTGCAGCAACTCGTTGGCATCGCGGATGATATCGTCGCCCCGCAGATTTGCGCGGTGGATGATCTCCTCAGCCTTCTGGTTTGCTTCGCGGATCACGTTTTCGCCCATGCGCTGAGCATTGATCAGCGCACTCTTGAGCATATCGCCGTCAGCCTCAAAGCTTTGCAGCTCGCCCTTGAGCTTCTGGTTCTCTGCGGTCAGATCTGCGATCTGCTTGCGCAGCTGCTCTGCCTGCGCATCGTTCTGCTGCAGCTGCTCCTCGACCTTGTCCAGAAAACGATCCACGTCCTCTGTACGGTAGCCGCGGAGGTTTTTTTCAAATTGTACAGAGCGGACATCCTGCGGAGTCAGCATAGTCATTTCCTCCCATAGCTTTTAATATTGAAAGAACTCAATGATCGAACGATCTTTTTTACTTTTCCCGGGCAATGCGGTCAGCCGGAAGCGGCCCTTGCCGCGCACGGTGAACACATCCTGCTCGTATACGGGGGCATGGGGCTTTTCTACCGGCAGATGGTTGATCTCTACCCTGCCCGCTTCGATCAGCTCCGCAGCAGTACCGCGGCTGACGTGCAGCATGGCAGAAAGCACCGCGTCCAGCCGCAGGGAGGACACGGTGGCAGTGAGCAGCTGCCGCTCCGGCGCCGGGAAAGCCGGGATCTCTTCCGGCTCCAAAAGACGGGTGGACACCTCGGTGCGCCCCGCCTGGCACAGCTCCCGGCAGATGAGCTTTGCCGCCGGCTCCAGCGCGAACACATAGGCTGTGCCCGGCGCATCGGCGGGCAGCAGAATATCGCCCAGTGCTTCGCGCTTGAGGGCAAGCCCCATCAGGCTGCCCAGATAGTCCTTGTGCGCCGGAAGCGCCGCACCGGGCAGCGCCCGGCACTGCAGCTGTACGCAGCGCACCGGACACTCGCCGTAGCTGTACTCCGGCTCCAGACAAAGCACCCGGCGCTCGGCTTCGGGCCAGCCGCCGTCAAAACGCCAGCCGTCCCGCACACCAGCACGCCCCAGTGCCGCCCGGGCAAGATCCTGTTCCCGGTCGCTGAGGAACGCGGAGTACCGGGCTATGCCGCGGGAAAAAGCCGCATCGGCAAGATCCTCGATATGCCGCATGAGATAGCGTTCCTCATCGTTGCGGGCGGGCACAAAGCCGCGCACCGCACCGGCTGCCGGATCAATAGAATGCGCCATTGTTCTCCAGCTCGTCCAGCAGGTCACCCATGATATCCACGTTGTACGGGGTAATGATAAAGGTGCTGTTGGCTACGCGCTTGATCTGGCCGTTGTTGGCATAGGCCACGCCGGACAAAAAGTCCACCAGACGGCGGGAGACCTCCTTGTTGGTGGACTCCAGATTCAGCACCACGGTACGCTTGTTGTTCAGATGGTCGGCAATGGTGCTGGCATCCTCGAACCGCTCGGGCTTGACCAGAACCACCTTGAGCTGGGTGGTAGCGTGGATATTGACCACCTTGTTCTTTTTGCTGGTGCCCTCGGCAGGCTCTTCGGTCTCTTCATCCATCCCGATGCCGACGCCGCTGTTGTTGTTCACCATCTGGGGGCCGTCATCGATGTACTGATCCTCGTACTCGTCCCCTTCACCCATCAGGCCCTTTTTAATGCTATCCAGCAAAGACATAATTATCTGCTCCTTTCATTCGGGCAGCGCCCGGCTGCCTGGCGTTCTTTGCAAAAAGAATGCAAATAGCTTTTATTATTATCTGATTTTTTGCAGCAGATGTCAATAACTACAAAAGTTTTCCGTCATATAAATTTTGTCCCGAGACGATTATTTCGTCATAAAGCCTTACCTGACTGACAGAACCGTCCGTTCCCTTGGGCAAAACAAGGATGTAATCCCCTTCCGTGACCAGCGGATGGTCAGCATCCACGGGGTCGATCTTGCAGAAGCGGGCAATGTTGCCGTACTTGACATACACGCCGGGGATATAGTTTTCGCCCTGCGTCTCGGCCTCGGTGCCGTCCTCCTTCAGGTAGTGCACCGCTGCAGCAGGCACCCGCAGACCGGTGCTCTCGCTGGTGCTGATACGGGCGCGGGCGTGGTTGAGACACAGCACGTCGCCGTTGATGGAATTGCAGCGCAGCACAAAGCGGGCAACATCCTTTTCTGTATCAACGGTCACCTCGGTGACGGTAGCGCGCAAGGCGGCATCGCTCTGGCCGGGAAAGCTGATCTCCACTGCCGTGCGCAAGGGCTTGCCGTCCGAACCCAGCAGCTTTTCGGCCTGCTTTGCCGAGCACACACCGGCGTACTGCCAGCTGAACCCGGCCACCAGCTTGCCTACGCAGCCATCCAGCGGCATCTCGGGGTCAGAGTCCAGATAGGCCTTGAGCTGCTCCGGGCTCTGCGCCAGAATGTCCGCAGCACCGGCGTTCAGCCGTCCGCTGCTGGCAGCCCGGACAAAGTAGCCAGTGGTGGGGGCAAGGATCTGAGTGGGGTTGCCCAGCTGCGCCTGCACAGTCTGTGCCTGCTGGGCAAGCAGCGCGATCTGATCTGCAAAGCCGGCGGTATCGCCGGTGGTGATCCAGAGCTTGTTCTGCGCCAGCAGATAGGCATCGGCACTGCTGTCCACATCGCTGTAGCGGGCGGTGTCCAATGCATCCAGCAGATCGTACAGCGCACCGGAGCGCTCCTTGAGCAGACCGTCCAGCTGGGTGGCTGCGGTATTCTGGGAGCGCTGCAACAGATCGATCTGGCTGGTGAGCTGGGTCAGCTGCTGGCGCAGCACCGCCTGATTGGCGTCGGTGTACAGCTCTGCAACGGCAGTGCCCGCCGACACCCGCTCGCCATCCGAGACAAGGTAGCCCAGATTGCCGCTGCCGGAAATGCAGGTTTCGTCAAACAGCAGCACGCCGTCCGCTTCAATGGTATCGGAGATGGTGATGGGCAGCGCCGTTTCGTAGACGTTCTGAGGGAAAAGGATGTGCGCCGCCTGCCAGCAGACATACGCTGCCGCCGCCAGCAAAAAGGTGGCCATCACAACTGCCAGCGTGGTGAGCGCAGAGAGCTTGTGGCGCGGTTCCTGAGGGGTTTCCGGCATAAGGATCATCCTTTCGATAAAAAGTCTTGGGTCAGGCGCAGGGCGGTCTGCCGCACGTCCTCAGCCCCGGCATCCAGCCATGTGACCCCGTCCATGTGGCGGAACCATGTCAGCTGGCGCTTGGCGTAGTTGCGGGAAGCCTGTTTGAGTTTTTCAGTGCAGGCATCCAGCGCTGCAGTCTGCTCAAAATACGGAAAAAATTCTTTATAACCGATGGCCTGTGCGGCGGTGCGGAAGGCTTCGCGGTTGCGCCAGACGTATTCCGCCTCGGCTAAAAGCCCGGCTTCCAGCATTTTGTCCACCCGCAGGTCGATGCGGCGGTACAGCGCTGCACGGTCCGGGAAGTCCAGCCCCAGCACAAGGCTGCGGTAGGGGCGCTCCGGCGGCAGCGAATCGGCCTTTTGTTCGCTGAGACGCTTGCCGGTGGCGCAGTAGTGCTCCAGCGCCCGCAGCACCCGCACCTTATTATTGGGGTGGATGGCAGCGGCGGCTTCCGGGTCCACGGCTTGCAGTTTTGCGTACATGGCTTTCGGGCCGATGGCTTCCAACTCGGCGGTCAGCTGCTCGCGCAGGCCGTCCGGGGCTTTTTCGGCGGTGAAGCGCACCCCGTACAAAAGGCTCTGCACATACAGTCCGGTGCCGCCTACCAGCAGCGGCAGATGCCCCCGGGCGGTGATATCCTGAATATACTCCCCTGCCAGCGCGGTGAAATCCGCCACGCTGAAGGTCTTTTCCGGGGTGAGGATGTCCACGCCGTGGTGCGGGATGCCGCAGGTCTCCTGTGGGGTGATCTTGGCAGTGCCCACATCCAAACCTCTATAGATCTGCATGGAGTCGGCGCTGATGACCTCGCCGGAGAACCGCTGCGCCAGCGCAACGCCCAGCGCGGTCTTGCCGGTGGCGGTGGGGCCTACCACAGCCACCACGGCGGGTTTTGCATTACACGATGCGTCCAAACTGCTTTTCCAACTCCTTTCGGGTAAGTTTGAGCACGCAGGGACGACCATGGGGGCAGAAAGGCGGCACCTCGCCGGAGAGGATCTTCTCGGCCAGTGCCATAAGCTCCTGCGGGGAGGACTTGTCCCCCGCCTTGATGGCGGCGCGGCAGGAGATGGAGTGCAGCACCCACTCGGTGTGCTCGTTCAGTGCGTCCCGGCTGCCCTTGAGCAGGCGGTCGGCGATCTCCACCAGCAAGTCCTCGGCGTTCTGCGGCTCTACGTCCGCAGGCACGGCGCGCAGCAGCACGGTACTGCCGCCAAAGTCCGCCACATCCAGCCCGGCGTTTTCCAGCAGGGGCTGGTTTTCCAGCAGCGCCTGCTTTTCCTCTGCGGAGAGGTCGATGGCGGCGGGTTGCAGCAGCAGCTGGCTGGGCACGTTGCCGTAGTTGGCAGCAAGTTTTTCGTACAGCTGGCGCTCATGGGCGGCGTGCTTGTCGATCAGGCACAGCTCGTCTCCCCGCTCTGCCAGAATATAGGTGCGGAAAACTTCGCCCACATACCGCAGCGGCTCTTCTCCCTGCGGTACATCAAAGCCCAGCTGCTCCGGCTGTTCGGGTTCTTCCGGCTGATAGGGCACCGTGGCGGCTTCGATCTCCGGGACGGCGGGTACGGTGTTCCATGCCGCCATGTGATCCAGCAGCGGGTCGGCTGCGATGTCCGTTTCCGGGTGCACATCCAGCTGCGCTTCACCGGCAGCTGCCCGGAAGGGCTGCGGCGCGGGCTGGACTTCGGTTGCATCCGGTTTTTCCGGGCTGTGGAGGGTGACCACAGGATCCAGAATATCCTCTGCGGGGGCAGACTGCCGCCACGAGGGTACAGCAGCAGCCGCGCGGGCAGGCTGTGCGGGCTGTACCGGCGGGGGATCTGCCGTAAAAGCCGGGGCTTCCCAGCGCTGCGCGGGCAGTGTACCGGGGTCTGCCTGACCCGGAATCACGGCGGAAAGTCCCGTAAAGCGATTATTCTTTACAGCATTTTCGTTCTTTGTATCGTTTTCTTTTTCGGATTTCTCATTTTTGTCCGCTTCAAAGGTAAAGCGGCGTTCCCCGGTGCCGGGCTGTGCCAGCGCCAGCTTGACCGCATGGTAAACGACATCGAACACGTCGTTTTCCCGGGCAAAGCGGGCTTCGATCTTTGCAGGGTGGACATTGACGTCCACAAGGTCTGTGGGCATTTCCAGCAGCAGGATGCCGCCCGGGAACTTGCCCTGCATGGTCGTGCCCTTAAAGGCCATTTCCATACCCGCCATGATGGTGCGGTTGCGCACATAGCGGCCGTTGATGTAGAAATGCTGCATACTGCGGCTGGCGCGGCAGCTCTTGGGCGGGGTGATCAGACCAGTGACACGGTACAACCCTTCCTCGGAGTGCACCTCGATGAGGTCGCGGCTGAACTCCCGCCCCAGCACCGCATAGGCGGCGCTGCGCAGTTGACCATCGCCGGGGGTGACGTATTGCAGCTTGCCTTCCCGGATGAATTTGACGCTGACCTCCGGGTGGCTGAGTGCCACATGACCTACGTTATCTGCCACAAAGGTGCCCTCGCTGGAGTCCTTTTTGAGGAACTTCATGCGGGCGGGGGTGTTGTAGAACAGGTCCTGCACCCGGATGGTGGTGCCCACGGCGCGGGCGGCAGGCTCCCTGCCCTGCTCCTCGCCGCCGGCGATGCGGTAGCAGGTGGCAAACTCGTCCACCTCGGTGCGGGTGAGCAGCTCTACCCGCGCCACGCTGGCAATGGAAGCCAGTGCTTCGCCGCGGAAGCCCAGCGTATGGATGCTGTTCAGGTCGTCCGGCTTTTCGATTTTGCTGGTGGCGTGGCGGATGAAGGCCGTCGGGATATACTCGGCATCAATGCCGGTGCCGTTATCGCTGATTTCGATCAGCTTTACGCCGCCGGACTCGATGCTGACGGTGACCTGCGTTGCACCGGCGTCGATAGAGTTTTCCAAAAGCTCCTTGACCACCGATGCCGGGCGCTCCACCACCTCACCGGCGGCGATCAGCTCAGCGGTATGCTTATCCAGAACATGGATGACTGCCATGGTATTTTCCCTCCCCTGTGGTTGATTTTATGGTCAGCCGTTCAGGCTGCCCTTGAGGGTCTTTTTCAGCTCGTACAAAAAGTTCAGCGCTTCAATGGGAGTAAGTGTTTCCACATCCACGGTCTCCAGCTTTTCCATCATCTCGCTGGGCACTGCCGGGGAATTGTACTCCTGCAAGGCGTCAAAATCCATCTGCTCCACCTTGTTTTTGGGGGCAGATGCTTCCAGCGTGCGCAGCACCTCGTGGGCGCGGCGGGTCACGCTGCCGGGCAGACCGGCCAGCTTTGCCACCTCGATGCCGTAGCTGTCGTCTGCAGGGCCGCGCACGATGCGCCGCAGGAAAGTGATGTCCTCGCCGCGCTTTTTGACCGCGATGTTGTAGTTTTTCACACCTTCCACGGTGCCTTCCAGTTCGGTCAGTTCGTGGTAGTGGGTGGCGAACAGGGTCTTGCAGCCCAGTCCTTTGGCAGGGTCTGCGATATGCTCCACCACGGCGCGGGCAATGCTCATGCCGTCAAAGGTGGAGGTGCCGCGGCCGATCTCGTCCAGCACCACAAGGCTCTTAGCGGTGGCGTTTTTCAAAATTTCGGCCACTTCGGTCATCTCCACCATAAAGGTAGACTGGCCTGCGGCAAGGTCGTCCGATGCACCGATGCGGGTGAAAATGGCATCCACCACGCCCACATGACAGCTGGCAGCCGGCACAAAGGAGCCGATCTGTGCCATCAGCGCAATGAGGGCATTCTGACGCATATAGGTAGATTTGCCCGCCATGTTGGGGCCGGTGATGATGAGGCAGCGGTCGGTGGTGCAGTTGAGGGTGGTATCGTTGGGCACGAACATACTGCCCTTGAGCACCTGCTCCACCACCGGGTGACGTCCCTCGGTGATGGTCAGCACATCACTGTCGTCCACCACGGGGCGGCAGTAGTTATTTTCCGCAGCGACCTGTGCCAGCGCCGCCAGCACATCCAGCTGGGCAATGGCGTTGGCGGTGCGTTGGATACGGTCCAGCTGGGCACCGATGCTCTCCAGCAGTTCGTCAAACAGGCGGCGCTCCAGCGAGATGAGCCGCTCGTGTGCGCCAAGGATCTTGCTTTCCAGCTCCTTCAGCTCCTGCGTGATGTACCGCTCGCCGGAGGTGAGGGTCTGCTTGCGGATATAGGTCTCCGGCACAAGGTTTTTGTAGGAGTTGCTCACCTCGATGAAGTAGCCGAACACATGGTTATAGCCGATCTTCAGCTTGGGGATGCCTGTCTCCTGCCGCAGGCGGGCTTCCAGCTGCGCCAGCACCCCCTTGGTGTTGTCGCGGATGGAGCGCAGCTCGTCCACCTCGGCATGGTAACCCTTGGCAATGACGCCGCCATCCTTGAGGGTGGAGGGGGCGTCCGGGTCTACTGCGGCATAAATACGCGCCTTGATATCCTCCAGCGGGTCGATGCTGGCGGCAAGCTCGGAAAGCTCCGGGCAGCTGCAGCCCTCTGCCTGCTTGCGCAGACCGGGCAGACGGTCGCAGGTCTGGGCAAGGGTGTAGATCTCCTTGGGGGTGGCAGAGCCGTACACCGTGCGGGTCATCAGGCGCTCCATGTCCGCGATATAGTGCAGTTCCTCGGTCAAATCGCCGCGCACCATGGTCTGGCGCACCAGTGCCTCCACAGCGTTCAGGCGGTGGTTGATGAGCGGGCTGGAAATAAGCGGCTGCTCGATCCAGCTGCGCAGCATCCGCTTGCCCATGGCAGTGCTGGTCTTATCCAGCACCCACAACAGGGTGCCGCGCTTTTCGCGTCCGCGCAGGGTCTCGGTCAGCTCAAGGTTTGCCCGGGTGACCGGCGAAAGCCGCATAAACTGGGCTTCGTTGTAAGTAATAACGGTCTTTAACCGCTCCACGCCCTTGATCTGGGTATCGTGCAGATATTCCAGCAGCGCGGCCATGGCAAAGCGCACCAGACCCTCGGCAGCTATGCCGGTGGTCTGCGGCCAGTCGCGGCCAAACTGCTCTTCCAGCGCAGACGCCACCAGCCCCGGCGCATAGCGCTCGTCCTCGACCAGCTCCACCGAGCAGCTCATGTTCTTTTTGATATAGGCGGTCACTTCGCGGCAGTCCAGCAGACCGGGGTTCAGCAGTACCTCGCTGGGATGGTAGCGGCACAGCTCGGTAATGACCGCCGGGGCGATCTTATCCGCCGTCAGTTCGGTGATATGCGCCGTGCCGGTGGAAACATCCGCAAAGCACAGACCGGCCTTTTTGCCCTTGAGGTATAGGCTGGCAATGTAGTTGTTACGGTCGTCCTGCAGCATACTGCTTTCAATGACCGTACCGGGGGTGACCACCCGGATGATGTCCCGCTTGACAAGCCCCTTGGCTTTAGCGGGGTCCTCCACCTGCTCGCAGATAGCCACCTTATAGCCCTTGGCGATCAGGCGCGCCACATAGCCCTCGTAGCTGTGGAAGGGCACGCCGCACATGGGGGCGCGCTCCGCAAGGCCGCACTGCTTGCCGGTAAGGGTAAGATCCAGCTCCCGGGACGCCGTGACGGCATCATCGAAGAACATCTCGTAAAAATCGCCGATGCGGTAAAAAAGAATTTCGTCCTTGTGTTGATTTTTGATCTCAAGATACTGCTGCATCATGGGCGAAAGCTCTGCCATGGTTTTTCCTCTTTCCCTTGTATGGTTCCGTCAGCCGGTTTGCGGGCTGTAACCGCCGGTGCAAACAAAACGCGGTCTGTGTTGCACAGCCGCGTTCCGATGAAAACTCTGCTCAGTGGCAGCCGCCGCAGGTAGAGCAGCTGCCGGTGCAGGAGGCAGAAGGCTCCTGCACGGTCATGGGGTCGCCGCCGTTCATGGCGGTGTTGATGATGGCGTCGATATAGTTGACCAGATTCTCGCACTCGCGCTTGGCCTCGTTATATGCCACCATACCCTCGTTGCCCATGATCTGACCGTAAAGGCTGTTCACCTTCTCGTTCAGCTCAGCGATGCGGGCATCGTCGCGCTCGTTCTTGCCGATCTCATTGTTCAGATCCATACGGGCCAGATTGAACTCGCCGATCAGGTTCTGCAGCTCCTCATCCTTATCGTTTGCCTTGCGGGCCTGATCCAGAATGACGTAGCGGGGGTCGGTCTGCAGTGCCATAGCGGCACGCTTGAAAAGATCAATGCAATCCATGATTGGGTTCTCCTTGTTGTTTTTATTCTTTCTAGGGCAGTTTGCCCCGGAATCACGTTTTTATGCTTCCACTTCGCCCAGCAGCACAGTGGCGCGGGCACCGGTAAGATGTACGGTCGCGTAGCTGCCCAGCAGTGCCGGGTCGGCGGCAAACTCCACGGTCAGGTTGTTGTCCAGCCGGCCGGAAAGGGTGCCCTCGTTGCGGCCGTAACCTTCCACCAGCACCCGGACAGTCTGCCCTACCTGCGCCTTGACCAGCGCCATGGCGATCTCGTCCTGCGCAGCCAGCAGGCGGGTCATGCGGTCGGTCTTTTCCTTGCGGGGGGTGGGGTCCGGCATTTCGGCAGCCTTGGTGCCGGTACGCTTGGAGTAGATAAAGGTGAACAGCTGCATATAACCCACCTTGCGCACCAGTTCCAGCGTTTTTACAAAGTCCTCCTCGGTCTCGCCGGGGAAGCCCACGATGATATCGCTGGAAAAAGTGATGCCGGGCACGGTCTTGCGGGCGTATTCGATGAGCTCCAGATACTGCTCCACCGTATAGTGGCGGTTCATCTGCTGCAAAAGCCGGTCGGAACCGCACTGCACCGGCAGATGCAGGTGCTTGCACAGCTTCGGCTGGGCGGCGATGGTATCAATGAGCTTATGGCTGGCGTCCTTGGGGTGGCTGGTCATAAAGCGGATGTGATAATCGCCGGGCACGGTGCACAGCAGGTTGAGCAGGTCGGAGAAATCGATCTGCTCTTCCAGACCCTTGCCATAGCTGTTCACGTTCTGACCCAGCAGGGTGATCTCCTTATAGCCCGCTTCCACAAGGCTGCGGAACTCCGCAAGGATATCGCCGGGCTTGCGGCTCTTCTCGCGGCCGCGGACGTAGGGCACGATGCAGTAGGTGCAGAAGTTGTCGCAGCCGTACATGATGGGCAGCCAAGCGCGGAACTCGCTCTCGCGCCGGATGGGGATATTCTCCACGATGACCGGACGCTGGGCGGGGTCCAGCAGCACCCGCTTATGCTTTTGCAATTTCTGGGCAACCAGCTGCGGCAGGGTGTCGATGCCGTCCACGCCGAACACCAGATCCACATAGGGGTAACTCTTGCGCAGCTTTTCCACAACGTGCTTCTGGTTAGCCATGCAGCCGCACAGGCCGATGATGAGACCGGGCTTTTTTTCCTTGAGCCCCTTCAGCGCGCCCACGTTGCCGAACACCCGCTGCTCGGCGTGCTCGCGCACGGCGCAGGTGTTGAACAGAATCAGGTCGGCGTCCTCGGGCTTATCGCACAGGCCGTAGCCGATATCCACCAGCACGCCTTTGATGCGCTCGCCGTCGTTGACGTTCTGCTGACAGCCGTAGCTGTGCACAAAGGCCAGCGGCGGGGTGTCGTAGGTCTGCCGCACCAGCTCGGCGGCAACGGTATTATGTTCAAAGTTAATGTATTCCAAAAAAACCATCCTTCTCCGCCGGGCAGGGCAGTCCCATGCGGCGAAACTCTATTTTCTGCTGTTATATAAAAGACACTCTTTAGTATACCCTGTTTGGCCGCTGCGGGCAAGAGGAAACACGCAAATTTTATGCCTGTTTGGCTGCTGCAACCTCTGCATCCTGTCTGCGGCAGCACTCTTCGCACACGCCCAGCAGCACCACGGCGCAATCCTGCACCCTGCCCTTCTGGTTTTTGACCAGTTCCAGCACCTGTTTTCCGTCCACATCTGCATCGGTCACGCCGCCGCAGACGGTGCAGTACAAATGGCTGTGCCACGGCAGAGTGTGGTCAAAACGGTCGGCCTTGCCGGGAATGGACACCCGGCGCACCCGCCCGGCCTCCACCAGACTGTTCAGGTTGCGGTACACAGTGCCAAGGCTCAGGTTCGGGCACTCTTGTGCGGCTTTATCGTAGATCTCTTCCGCAGTCGGGTGGTCGCACAGCCGCTCCACCGTCTGCATGACAAGCTCCCGCTGTTTTGAGTAGCGCATATCCATCCTCCTTTTTTACACGGTTCAGACGTTTTCTTCCCCTTTGATCTTTGCCCAGTATGCCCGGGCGGCCTGCTCGGTCTTGTTGTCGCCAAAGGTGTAGTACTTGGTATCCTTCAGCACATCCGGCAGGTACTGCTGCTGTACCCAGTGGTTTGCGTAGCTGTGGGCATATTTGTAGTTCTGCCCCTTCACCAGCGCATCCTCGCCATCAAAGTGCTTGTTTTGCAGCTGGCGTGGGATGGGGCCGGTGCGCCCGGCCTGCACATCCGCAATGGCTGCGTTGATGGCGTCGTGGGCGCTGTTGGATTTAGGGCTGGTTGCCACCAGAATGACCGCGTCCGCAAGCGGCAGACGAGCCTCCGGCAGACCCACCATGTTGGCAGCATCCACCGCTGCCTTGACGATAGGGATGATTTGCGGGTAGGCAAGCCCCACATCCTCGCAGGCGCACACCATCAGGCGGCGGCAGGCAGAGGGCAGATCTCCCGCTTCCAACAGGCGTGCCAGATAATGCAGTGCCGCGTCCGGGTCGGAGCCACGCATGGACTTTTGGTAGGCAGAAACGATGTCGTAGTGGTCATCGCCCTCCCGGTCGTAGCGCATGGCAGTGCGGCGGGTGACCTGCCGGATCATATCCAGAGTAATGCGCTTTTCTCCGTTTTCCACCGGTGCTGCCGTGACTGCAAAATCCAGACAGCCCAGCGCCTTGCGCAGATCGCCCCCGGCGCTTTCGGCCAGATAGGCACAGGCGTCCTCGTCCATGCACACCGGCACCTGCTCCCCCTCGGAAAGGCGCTGCACGGCGTTGCGCACCCCGCGCTCCACATCCGCTGCGGCAAGGGGCTTGAACTCAAACACAGTGCAGCGGGAAAGCAGGGCATTATAGATGTAAAAATAGGGGTTCTCGGTGGTGGAAGCAATCAGGGTGACGCTGCCGTCCTCGATGCATTCCAAAAGGCTCTGCTGCTGCTTTTTGTTCAGGTACTGGATCTCGTCCAGATACAGCAGAATGCCGCCCGCCGCTGCCAGCGTGCCGATATCCTTGAGCACCGCCTTGATATCCCCTGTGCCGCAGGAGGTGCCGTTGAGCTTGTGCAGGGTCATGCCGCTGTTCTCGGCAATGATACGCGCCACCGTGGTCTTTCCGGTACCGGAGGGGCCGTAAAAGATCATGTTGGGAATGCGTCCGCTCTCGATGGTGCGGCGGAACACCCGCCCCGGGGCCAGCAGATGCTGCTGCCCGCACACATCCGCCAGCGTTTTGGGACGCAGGCGCTGCGCAAGAGGTTCGTTCATGGTGGTTTCTCCTTCCCTGCCCGCAAGGCACTTTTTATATAGTATAACGCATTTAGAAAAGGAGGACAAGGGCTTTTCTGAAAATCATTCTCAGATAATGCCCCGTAAACATTTACAAATCCTGTCAAACATGGTATGATTCAAGTATTCCCTTTCAAAGGAGGTTTGTCCCATGCCGGTACGAAAAAAGGCCCCGGAGGACCTTACCGCAAAAAAAGCGCTGGCGCTGGAAGTCATCCGGCGTCTCAAGGCTGAATACCCAGATGCAGGGTGCACGCTGGACTACGACCACGCATGGCAGCTGCTAGTCAGCGTGCGGCTGGCCGCCCAGTGCACGGATGCCCGGGTGAACATTGTGGTGGAAGAGCTGTTTGCAAAATACCCCAGTGTGGCGGCGCTGGCTGCCGCCGAACCGGAGGACATTGAAGCCATCGTCAAGCCCTGCGGGCTGGGACACTCCAAGGCGCGGGACATCTCGGCTTGTATGCGGATGCTGCGGGACAAGTACGACTGCCGGGTGCCTGACACCTTTGACGAATTGCTTGCCCTGCCCGGCGTGGGGCGCAAGAGCGCAAACCTGATCATGGGCGATGTGTTCGGCAAGCCCGCCATCGTTACCGACACCCACTGCATCCGGTTGTGCAATAAAATCGGCCTTGTGGACGGCATCAAGGAGCCGCAGAAGGTGGAGATGGCCCTGTGGAAGATCATCCCGCCGGAGGAAGGCAGCGACCTTTGCCACCGCTTTGTGATGCACGGCCGTGCGGTGTGCAATGCCCGCAAGCCGGAATGCGAAAAATGCTGTTTGAAAGACATCTGCCGCACCGCCCGCGAAGCCGCTGGGCAGCAGGCAGAGCCGTGATTTTCAAGGAGGTATAATCTATGATCACCTTAACCATTTTACTTATCGTTGCCCTGCTGTGTGTACTGGTGGGCTGCCTGACCGGCCTGCTGACGCTGGTGGGCGTGCTGGCTTCCCTTTTTGTGGGCGTGCTGGTGGGTGCGCTGGCCGGATATCTGGCCGGGCGTTTTATGGGCACGGAAACTTCCCTTGGCCGCAACATCCTGATGGGCGTGCTGGGCAGCTTTGTGGGCGAGTTTTTGTTCGGCCTGCTGGGCATCCACGCTTCCGGCAGCTTTTCTTCCTTTGCCATCTCGGTGATCGGTGCCTGCATCTGCATCTGGATCGGCCAGAAGATCTCCAAGTAATTGTTTAATAACAATATGCCGCCGCATTCTGCTGCCGGAGTTTCCGGGCAGGGTGCGGCGGCTTTTAGCTTTACGAGCGCACAAAATGATTAACTTGCAACGCTTTTCCCTTGCTTTCAGTGGTAACCCGCATTATACTTATTACAGAAGATATTTCCTGTGCATCCGCAAAGAGTGTATAGCACTGCCTTCGGGAGCAGTGTGGGAGTATCTTTCGCAGCGGGCAGGCGTTACTGTTTGACAAAGACATCCTGTATAGAGTATTATTATCAAAAGAAAAAGTTGTGTTGGAGGTGATTTTGCCATGAAAGATGATGAGCACATGACAGAAGGCGAGCGTGTCTGGCAGGAACGTCAGGAAGCATGGGCGAAAGAGCCTGTCAAATTTCGCAAACTGACCCCCGAGGAAATTGCCAAATTAAAAAAGCAGGGTCGTATCTGATTCTGTTCAGCCATTGAACCACGATGCACCTACACCGTGGTTTTTGTTTGTCCATTTTTAGCACGATATAGAAATGCCCCGTGCTATTTTTGTGCCACCTTGCGCCACTGATCAAAACCTATATCCATTCCCCTTTCTTATACGCCACTATTTCCACGAGAGCTAACGCTCATTGGCGGTGTTGCACTATAAAATGCTTTGCCGTTTACGGTGCTCTGCGTCATGCCAATTAAATCGATCAGCTGATCCTCAGAATATGCAACCGGACAGTTTTTCAGTTTCTTGGTGCTACACGAATAGGCTCCATCTGTTAAGGTGACTACCCCCATCCGCTCCAGACTTGCCAGCATTTTTCCAAGTTCTTTTCGGTCACATTTTATCCCTTTTTCCGAAATGGCCGTTGCAATCTGGGGTGCCGATAATGTTTTTTCAGTTAGCAACATAGCCAATGCAAGCTTGGCTCCTTTTAAGTAGTAGGGGATGATTTTATTGCGTATCCAAATTCCCTTTTTCATGTTGCAGTTCTCCTCTCAGAATCCGCCCATCCTCGATCCGAATGACTTGCTGCGCCTTCTGCGCAATTTCCGGGTTATGCGTGACAACGATAAGCGTTTGTCCAAACTCCGCAGCACATTCCATCAGCAGCCGCATCGTATCCTCACCCGTCCGTGTATCCAGATTTCCGGTAGGCTCGTCTGCAAAAACGATGCGGGGTTTTGCGATGAGCGCACGAGCGATTGCCACCCGCTGCTGCTGTCCGCCAGAGAGCTGCGCGGGGCGGGAATGCAGCTTGCCCGCAATGCCCAAGATCCCGGTCAGCTTATGGAGCATCTGTTCATCCGGCGCTCTATGGTCGAGATAAAACGGAATCAGAATATTATCCCGCACCGTGTACTCCGGGAACAGGCGGAAGTCCTGAAAAATAAAGCCGATCTTTTGCCGCCGCACCTGTGCCAGCTGCTCCGCATTCATTGCATAAATGTCCTGACCGTCCAGCAGCACCTTACCGGTGGTGGGCGGCAAGAGTCCTCCCAGAATTTTCAGGAGCGTGGATTTTCCGCTGCCGCTGGAACCGATGATGGACGCAAATGTACCGTTTTCAAGGATCAGGTCGCTATTTCTGAGGGCGTGAACCGCACTTTCCCCTTCCCCATAGGTTTTGGAGATCTGCACTGCTTCCAGAATTTTATCTTTCATAAAATGTCCCCCTTGGATGCTTTTTTACGAATAAAGGAGAAGATCGGCAGCAACGCTGCGGACAGCCAGAACACCATCAGCAGAATGCTGACCATGATCTGACTTCCCACGGGTTTATGGAATTCAAACACCCGTCCGCTTGTATGGATACGGATCAGGTCGAGAATGCTCTGAATCGGAACGATACGCGAGACCACCGCATAGACAACGATATTCACAAGTAGCGTTGTCCCAACGATGACCGGGAGCAGCAGCTTTGCATAGGACAGCACCAGTTTTTTCGGGGAAACGCCCAGCGTCAGGAGAAGCGACAGCCGCTGCTGCTGGACTTCATAAGCCGAAAGATTCAAAACCACCAGCAACGCACACCCCAGAAGAACTCCGAATACCGCAAGGATGCCGACAAGGAAAGCGCTCTGTGTGCCCTCGGTGTAGCTCTGGCTGATCAGGTCGTAGTTATCTGCACGCAGGATACCATTCCTGCGCGTTGCAATGGAGGAAATAGACCGCCGCAAAGAGAAATTGCTGCCAGCGGACAGTTTCACGTTCAGGCTGCTGTATCCTTCCTTTTCCATAAAGAAACTTCCTGCGCTCTCAAACATTTTATGGTAAAGAGCCGTACTGACAAAAATTGTGCCGCTGAAAAGGAGCCGGTCTGTTGTCAGCAGTGTGTAGTTGTTCGCAGACTTTACGACCCCGGCAATGGGCAGCTGGGCGGTGTACGTCCGGTAGACCTCATTCCCGGCTTCATCCTGCCCGGTATAGCGCTGGTATTGGAGGCTCAACTTGTCCCCGGCTGCGAAAACCGGTTCAACCCACGTACTGCCATCTGGTTGGAAGCCCTGATAATATTCATCCGCAGCGGGGTCATAATAGCAATCTCCCCACAGGGTCAAAACAGAATCCCCGGACAGCAGCGTCTCTGTTTCATCGTCCGAAACGCCGGCATCTGCGGCAATGCGGCGCAGTTCGTCCTCCGGCAAGGCGCAGACGGTCGTATTCAGCGTTCCTTTTTCTGCATTTTGCATCAAGCTCGGAATGTCCGTATAAAAACCATTATCCTTGACCCGGATATCGGCAAGCATCTGGCTGGACTGGATCTTGTCTGACGTCACGGTATAGGTATCGGTCAGATCAATTGCAGCGGAAACCTCTTCCACGCCGGGCAATGCAGCGAGATCATCCTTTAAAGAAAACGGCATCCCGGAGGTTCCGTTCATCTTGATGGACAGACAGGCATACGGTGCATCCAGATCATACGGCAGCATGACACGCCAGCCGACATACAAACAACTGACGGCGATCAGCAATACCGCGCAGCCGACACCGATCTGCGGTGCAAGCGGCAGCTGTGCCAAGCGGAATTTTTTTGCAGGCTTCTCTTTGGGTTTTGCGGTCTGCGGGCGAACCAGCACCGCAGGCAAAAGTGCGCCCAGCAGTACGGAGAGCAGAAACAGCACCGCCAGCGGCGCAAGAGATGCAGCGGGGATCACCAAGAACGAAAGGTGCTTCTGCAGCCCCAGACCGACGGCCGCGGCGCCACAGCCCAGTGCAAACCCAGCAGCAACTGCTGCAAGCCCGGCAAAAAGCGCTTCCCACAAGCACATGAGCCGGAGGTCCCGGTTCTTAGCCCCCAGCGTCAGGAAGGTATTGATGGTATGTACACGCTTGTGCAGAACGATCAGGAAATACTGCGCCACCGCAAAAAAGCTGACCAGAATCGCTGCGACCAGTAAAAAGCGCAGGGAGGACGAAACGGTATCCTCCTGCGGGTAGGCATACTCGTTTGCCACTAAAGCAGGGTCGGTCGAAGCGGTCACGGGTGCGGCTGCATTCAGATAATAAAACGTCTGGAATTTTTGCCCGTCCAAGGCAAGCGGCTCTGCTACAATGCCGCTGACGGTCAGGTTGCCGTTCAGATTCCAATACACATCATAGGCAGGCAAAACACCGCACAGGGTATAGGCTTTTTCCATCACTGCGCCGGAGCCTGCCAGCGGGTCGTAATCATTGGCAGCCACCTTCAGCGTGACCGTCTGCCCTACGTCATAGGAGCAGCCCAGCGCATCCAGCAGCGTCGTTGTCATGGCGATCTCATCGGACTGCGTGGGGAAATCACCGCTGATCGGCACGATACGTCCCAGCTGCGCAAAGGTATCGTCTACCGTTCCAATACCGCCCGCCACGCCATCGTCTGCGCCGAGAACGATTCCGTTTTGGATCACTGTGCTGACCTGTGCGGATGCGGGCAAGGTGTTTTTTGCCTGTGCAGCGTCCGCAGCAGTATCTGACAAACGCAGGTACTGCCATTCGCCATATAACTCACAGCGGGTATCCTGCAATACCTGTGCAGAGCTGACGGAGTAGATCACCGCCGCCGTCAGGAACGAGAAAACCAGTGTCAGCAAAAGCAGCAATAGGCCGGTCTGCTTCTTGCGGCCAAGCATCCCATGAAACGCCAGAATGATTGATGGACTTTCTTTGATTTTCATAAGGCACCCTCGCTGTATAAGCGAAAACACTTTGTCTCCAAAATTGTAATGCCACTCCATGTTTGGAGCTTTCCAGTTTCAATATACCATAGATTTTTTTGAAATCAAGACCTTTGGCAAAAGTGGTATGTCACACCGCTTGATGCGACGCTTTTTACTGACCGCCTGTTTCAAAAAAGAAGTTGTCCTCACGATGGTGCTATCTTTATATTACGCTTTTGATCGTGGAGCAAGGTATATGAACAACCGAGAAAACAGATTTTCCCGTTTCTGTCTGCATAGACAGGTCAATGATCCTACAAGCACTTGACAGCAGGACAGGAAACGAGGTAAACTATTGCAAGTATAGGCTTATTCTGTCTTTCAGAATGAGATGATTCAATAGGGCACAAATGATTGCACTGGGATCCATTGAAACCCAGAGCTTTTGCTTATATTGCGGGACAGGGCGAAATTGGTGCTGTAACAGATCACTATTTTTCAGCAAATAAAACCCTTATTGCAAAAATATATTGTAGATCAAAAGCACTCCTCTTTCCCAGAATGACTTCACCAAAATCACAACGAAAGGTTAAAGGAAAAATGAACTATCCTGCCAAGTATTTTGTACTGGAACAGGGCGAGCTGCCGGAGGTATCCGGCGGCGGCTTGCTGGATGTTTTTGACCGCGTGACCGCTTATACGTTTCAGAACCAGTTTCTGGGCAGTATGCGCACTGCCGTGTGGAACTGCCTGCTGCAAAAAAGCCTGCAGCCGACGGTAGACTGGGCAAAAGACTTCTGGCAGATGTCCCTCCTGCGAAAAGCGACCTTTCTGTACGGCGGTGTCCGGTTAGGGCAGACCGTGGCCAACTACTGGAAGATGTAAGACGGCAGGGTGATATATGGAGAACATCAAGCTGTTGGTGGCGATGCACAAAGCGTACTGTCTGCCGGAAGATGCAGTTTATGCGCCCATTCAGGTGGGCGGTGTACATATTCCGGGCATGGAAAACGCGCTGAGAGACGACACCGGAGAGAATATCTCAAACAAAAACAGATCCTATTGTGAGCTGACTGCTCTTTACTGGGGCTGGAAAAACCTGCAGGCAGATTATCTGGGGTTGGTGCATTACCGGCGTTATTTTGCCCGCAGAATGCCCGGCGGCAGAAAGTTTGACCGCATCGCATCCGGAGCCGAGATCCATGCTGCACTGGAAAAAGCCCCTGTGATCTTGCCGAAAAAGCGCAATTATTGGATCGAAACGACCTATACCCAGTACATTCACGCCCATCATAAGGAAGATCTGGATGCTGTACAGAGTATCCTTGCAGAAAGATACGCAGCCTACCTGCCGGCCTACGCAGCTGTCATGGGGCGCACCAGCGGGCATCGGTTCAATATGTTCGTCATGCGCAGGGACATTCTGGATGCATACTGCACATGGTTGTTCGATGTGCTGGCAGAAGCCGAAAAGCGTATCGATGCGGACCGTTATGATGCGTACAATGGCCGTGTTTACGGTTTTCTGGCCGAGCGGCTGCTGGACGTCTGGATGGAAACGAACCATATTGCGTATACGGAACTGCCCGTGGTGTTTTTGGAAAATCAGCACTGGCTCAAAAAGGGCACTGCATTTCTCAGCCGTAAAATTCGATATAGGAGACCGTAAAGAATGCTGGTTTATATTGCGGCCACGCTGATCTCCTGCCTGTTGGCAGTCTGGTGCGAAAAACGGAACACCGATGCTCTGAACCCTATTGACAGCAAACAGCGCTGGGGAGCACTTGTGCTCTGTTCCCTGCCGCTTATATTAGTAAGTGCGGCGCGGTGGGGCGTGGGCACAGATTTTCTTTATACCTATCTGCCGGAATTCCGGGCTCTGCAGTGGCTGCGGGCAGGCGGTGGCGATGCGCTGTGTCAGGAGCTGTTTGCGCCGATGCGCGAAGATCTTACCCGGTGGGGGCTGTATGAGAGTCCAGAGTCTGCTTTACAGTTCTTTTTGGGTGTGCTGGACAATTGCGAGCCAGGGTATCGGGTCTTGATGGAAGCTGCTGTGGCATTGGGCGGAAACTTTCGTCTTGTAATCGCGGCAACATCTGTTATAATAGGTTTGTGCGTTTATTATGCCATATTCACCCAGTGTTCTGCTCCGGTTCTGGCTATCTACCTCTATGTAGCCAGCAGCAATTATTTCCTCAGCATGAACATCATCCGGCAGTATATTGCCATTGGCATCGGGCTGGTGGCCGTACAGTTCATCCGGGAGAAGCGGCTCTTCCCTTTTCTGGCCTGCGTGGCGGTGGCAATGCTGTTCCACACTACAGCGGTGGTACTGCTGCCGTGTTATTTTTTGTGCCGGGTCGAGCTGAACCCCCGCTATGCCCTGTTGCTGACAGCAGGCGTGCTGGCCTGTTCTGGTGTTTTGGGTGCGGCTGCTGCCTGGCTGATGCCGCGGATCGGGCTGGGATATTATGCCCGTTATCTGGGTTCTGCATGGAGTGAAGACGGCTTTGAGACGATGTTCTTTGTCATAAATCTGTGCGTTCTGCTGTTCTGCGGGCATTACTGGAATGCAGCAAAGCAGCGCTGTCCCTATTACGTTATTTGGTACAACATGACCTTGTTAGGGACTTTTGCACTGGCACTGTCCGGGGTGCTGCCGTTGATGAAACGGTTGAATTACTACTATGCAGCCCCGCAGTTCCTGCTGCTTCCGGAAGCGCTGCAGACAGAAACAGACCCGCACCGCCGCCGCATCCTGACCGGGTTGGTGGCAGCTGCCTTTGCGGCAGAAACTCTGGTAGCTGTAGTGCTGCTGAACAAAAACGAAGTGTTGCCATATCGACTGTGGTGATCACTGCATAAAGGAGAGAAAGTCGTGATCAAATGCACGGAGAGGTCAGGTGTCTATCAGGCAGTCAAACGCCTTTTTGATATTCTGGCAAGTCTTGCGGCTCTGGCGGTGTTGTCCCCGCTCTTTCTGGTGATCGCCATTTTGATTTTATCAGAAGACGGCAGACCGGTTTTTTACAAACACACCCGGGTGGGCAAGGGTGGAAAAACATTTCAGATGTACAAATTCCGCACAATGTATCAGGACCGGAGGATCGTTCTGACCCCGGAGCAGCAGGTGGAGCTGCAGCAGGAGTTCAAACTGGAAAACGATCCCCGTGTGACCCGGATCGGCAGCAAGCTGCGGATGTCCAGTCTGGATGAGCTGCCGCAGCTGCTGAATATCCTGAAAGGCGATATGAGCTTTGTGGGGCCGCGGCCCATTATGGAGCGGGAATTTGAATTTTATACTCCGGCGGAAACCGCAGCGTTTCAGAGCGTCAAGCCCGGTCTGACCGGGTACTGGCAGGCGTATGCCCGCAACGATGCAACCTATCAGAGCGGGGAACGTCAGGCCATGGAGATGTACTACGTAAAGAATGTCTCCCCCTTGCTGGATATCCGTATCCTGTTCAAAACCGTAGGCGCAGTGCTGCGGAAGTCCGGTGTAAAGTAAGGCAGTAAGGCAACTTGTAAAAAGGAAGCAGCGTTTATGAAGAAAGCACTGAAAAAAACGTTGTGTGGGATCGGATCGTGTGCGGTAGTGGCAGGTGGTCTGCTGTATTTTAGAGCTCATACAGAGCCATCGCCTTTGCCCGTCAGTGAACCTCCGGCTGCACAGAGTGCGGTCTCTGAGCCGGAAAGCAATTCGTCGACAGATACAGCAAAAGAAGACGTGGAGGCCCTGATCCAAGACGGCGAGAACATGAGCAGCTCGGAAGTGGAAGAACTGCTTGAAAAGATCGCCGCACAGGAAGAAAACGCTGCCGGAAGCGAAGCATCTGCTGCAGCCAGTTCATCCCGTCCGGAGGGGGCTTCCAGTGCAGATACCAGCACGGCTGCGGTCTCCAGTTCTGTTGTATCGCAAAGCCAGAGCACATCCGCTGCTGCTTCTCAGCCACAGCAGGACGAATGCGACGCGCAGATCGAAGCGTTGGTTGCGCAGCTGTACCAGCAGCAGGAGCGCTATGAACGGGAGCTGCTGGAGATCATCCGGCAGGCACATCAGGAGTATGTTGCTTACCCAGAAGATCAGCGCAGCCTGATTTTGAAAGTACAGGTCGTTCTTGGAAAAACAAATGTTCTGGCTGCGATGGAAAAGGACTGCGATGCCGAAGTGAATAATATATGCAGCCAGATGACGGCTATTCTCAAGGCAAATGGTCGGGATACTGCCATCGTGCGGGAAGTAAAAAAGACATACACCGATAAAAAAACAGAACTCAAGCAGGAACTTATCCGTCAGACTTACAGCGGCGGCGATGGCAGCGGTTCGGCCGGGCATTGGCTGTATGATCGGCTGGAATGAAAATTTGTATCTACAGCAGTTTGCTTTTTTAGTGCCTAAGCAGCACCCGCAAACTGCATATCGCAAGCATGATGTTTTATAGGCACTTTTTTTGAAAATCGCGATAACAAACAACGATCACGAGGTGGAATTATGAAATACCCCTGCAATTACGATCTTCTCCGCGAAGAAGAAATGGTCTATATCGCTGGTGGTTCAGCGCTGGATGCATTCAACTATCTGTTTGGTGACTGGTTCCGCGATATGCTGCTTTCCGATATCCGCAATGCAACGTGGGGCAGTATGCAGCAACTGAATGTACAGCCTGTGGTGGACACCGGCAAAAAGATCGCCAGTTGGGCTTGGCCGGCACAGCTGGCCTATGGGTACGGTTTCTACCGTCTGGCGCTGACCGTAAAGAGCTTTCTGACCCAGTAAAATGAAAAAACGAAGCCGTCAGAGTATCATGTGATATCTATCACACGGTACTCTGACGGCTTCTTATTTTATAGCAATTCAACTTTTTAATGCAACAGCAACAGCGTTGCATTGCATATCGCAGATATGCTGTTTGAATGTTGCACTAATTTCTTGACTTGCGATAACGATCATTCTGCTATCACTTCGGTTCCAGTCACTTCACGCCTGCCTTTTTCGCGGTAAAACGCTGATACGCAGGCAGCGGCAGCAGCACACGGCCTGCCAGCGGCTGCACCTGTACCGACACCTGCTTGCAGGGAGCACACTCGCCGTCCACGGTGGCAATGATCGGCCCGCGGCCATCTGCTGCCCGCAGGCTGACCGATTTTGCGCGGCGATAGATAAAGTAAGGCTTTGCGGCCTCGGTGAGCTGGCCATTTTGAAAGTGCTGACCGTTTTTGTACAGCATCAGCAGCTTTGCAATGACCCGGCGGCTGACCTTGCGCACGATGAACACATCCAGCCAGCCGTCATCCGGCTGTGCCTCCGGCCCTGCCATAAAGCCGCCGCCGTAGGCGCGGCCATTGCACACCGCGCACATCAGGCAGTCCACGGTCAGCACCTCGCCGTCAATGACATACTCCACCCTGCGGCCGATATGCCCGCACAACTGTTGTACGATGGACAGTGCATAAGCTGCTTCGCCGCCGCACAGCGGGATGCGCCGGAACTTGGGGATGCCGTAGGCCACCTGTGCGTCCAGACCGGCGGCGCAGATGGTGGCAGAAAGCCCCAGACTGGTGCGCATCAGGTCGATGGGCACTGCCCCGCCTGCCAGCTGGGCGTCCAGATCCAGAAACTCCTCCTTTGTACCGTAGGTGCGCAGAAAGTCGTTGCCGCTGCCATAGGGCAGGCAGCCCACGGCGGTCTTATCAAAGCCGTGGGCACCGGTGAGCGCCTCGTTGAAGGTGCCGTCACCGCCGGCGGTAAAAATGCGCAGCTCCACCCCGGCCTTCTGGGCGGCAGCGGCGGCAGCGCGGGACAGCTCCCGGGCGTGGCCTGCGTGAGTGGTAACACGAATGGTGTAGTCCTCCGGGGCAAGCCCGGCACCGGCAGCAGCAGCAGCGATCTGCTGCGGCAGGGTGCGGGTACAATCAGCCTTTCCGGCTGTGGGGTTCAGAAGAAACAGCGTGTGCATCGGGGATCCTCCCTGTTGTAACTCTATTTCCTCTATAATAGTCGAAAACCGCGCCGGTTGCAAGCAAAAATGCTATTTTGCTATTTTCTTATAGGGTTACAGTCTCATCCTCCCGCAAAACGATACTGCCATCGGCGGCACAGTCTGCTGTCCAGTGCTGCCCTACACAGGCAGTTCCGGCGGCAATGCGGTTTGCCAGTGCCTGCTCCACTGCCCTGTCCACCTGACGGCGCAGCTCCCGCGCGCCGTAGGCCGATTGAGCCCGGGCAGCCAGTGCCGCTCCTACCTGCGGGGTGTGGCGCAGCCGGTAGCCGCTGCGAGCAGCGCGCTGCTCCAGCTGGCAGAGCATTTTTTCTGCAATGGCGCAGAGGTTTTCCTCCCCCAGCGGACGGAACACGATCACTTCATCCAGCCGCCCGAGCAGCTCTGGGCGGAACCACTTTTTTGCTTCCTCCACAGCCTGCGCGGACTGCTTTTCAAACACGGCTTCTGCCCCGGCGGCAAAGCCCAGCGGCGCGTTCTGCCCTGCCAGAAACCGTGCGCCCAAGTTGGAAGTAAGCAGCACGATGGTGTTGCGGAAATCCGCCTTGCGCCCCATGGCATCGGTCAGCTGACCATCCTCCAAAATTTGCAACAGGATATTCTGGATGTCCGGGTGTGCCTTTTCGATCTCGTCAAACAGCACCACGCTGTACGGGCGGCGGCGCACGGCCTCGGTCAGCTGCCCGCCCTCATCGTGGCCGAGGTAGCCCGGCGGCGCGCCCAGCAG
>ERZ791815.674-NODE-674-length-27322-cov-111.507133_pt1 | contig 27322 bp, 24 predicted proteins | sample MGYA00510302_ERZ791815 | MGnify/ENA primary metagenome ERZ791815 (study PRJEB30046, sample SAMN00791995) | human gut metagenome | study: EMG produced TPA metagenomics assembly of the A metagenome-wide association study of gut microbiota in type 2... | reverse complement strand
AAATATATATATAATAATATATAATATATAACAATTTAAAACAATATTAATCCATAAGCGATATATACCCCCTAGGAAAAAACTGAGGAACTGAGTTATTGAGGAACTGAGTCAATGATAGAGACTTAGAATCTTACTCTTGATACTGTTGAATATGTGCTTATGTTAAAAGTTAAGTATCAGATTATCAGATAAATAAAACACTTGACCCCCTGAAATAAGGGGTCAAGTGTTGATTGTGATACCCATACGTTGTGAAACACGACGTATGGGTATGAAAAGGAGTTTCGTTACATTGAACTTTCAAATCGTAACTTGATGAGATTTGGCTGATTTTACATCTCAACCACTACTTCATGCTTGCCTTCAGCGCAAGGAATGATGGTGCCTGAGATAGGAGTGCCATCCACTGTAATCTGCTTCACGCCCTTCTGGTTTCCGTTAGGATTCTTTACTGTGATATGGTATTCGCCACCACGGAACTTGCGGGTTACCTCATACTCCTTAGCGGTGCTTGGGAGACAAGGATCGATGAGCAAACCTTCATAATCTGGCTTGATGCCGAGGATGAATTCTGATACTGTATACCACATCCATGCCGCTGTACCGGTGAGCCAGGAGTTCTTTCCTTCGCCCGGTTTGGCTGCATCCTTACCGGCTACCATCTGGCAGTTTACGTAAGGTTCTACCTTGTGAAGTGTCTGATATTTTTCCTCTACATAGCTAGGCAGAATCTTGGTATAATGGCTCCAGGCATCGTTGCCTCGGCCGGCTACAGTCTCTCCGATGATGACCCAAGGATTGTTGTGGCAGAAGATACCGGCGTTCTCCTTGTAGCCTTCAGGATAAGAAGAAATCTCACCCATTTCTACATGATATGTAGTGTAGGCTGGGTTGTTCAGCACCAGTCCGTGCTCGCATTCCAGTCGTTTTTTGCTGCTATCCAGTGCTTTATCGCAGAGTCCTTCTTTCAGGCCGATACCAGCCATCGTACACCAGCCCTGGCTCTCGATGAAGATTTTGCCTTCCTCGTTCTCATCACTACCAATCTTGTTGCCGAAGAAATCGTAAGCGCGGAGGAACCATTCTCCGTCCCATCCATGCTGCTTCACAGCCTCGTTCATCTCATTTACAGCCTGCTGCATGCGCTCGGCTTCTGTCAAATAATCTTCCTCTGCAAGACCGGCTATTTCGCCCTCCTTGCTTTCCATAGCTTCCTTGGCAAGCTGCTTGCACAGAGCCACATAATCCTTGCCGGTAACAACGAACAGACCGGCTATCATCAGACTCTCTGCCTTGCTTCCTTCGCCCTTGTTTTCGGTGGTCTGGAAACTCTCGTTAGGGTCCCAGGAGAAGCAGTTCAGGTTCAGACAGTCGTTCCAGTCGGCTCTTCCTATGAGTGGTAACTTGTGTGGACCCAGGTTGTTGATAACATGGTTCATCGAAATCTTGAGGTGCTCGAAGAGGCTTACTTCTGTGCCCGGCTGGTTGTCGAAAGGCACCTGCTCAGCGAGGATAGAGAAGTCGCCCGTCTCCTTGATATAGGCTACGGTACCGAAGATGAGCCAGCATGGGTCGTCGTTGAAACCGCCACCGATATCGTTGTTGCCGCGCTTGGTGAGTGGCTGGTACTGGTGATAGCAGCCGCCGTCAGGGAACTGGGTGCTGGCGATATCGATGATGCGCTGGCGGGCACGGGTAGGTATCTGATGAACAAAGCCTACGAGGTCCTGGTTGGAATCGCGGAAGCCCATGCCTCGACCGATGCCGCTCTCGAAGAAACTTGCCGAGCGCGACATACAGAAGGTAATCATGCACTGATACTGGTTCCAGATGTTCACCATGCGGTCTAACTTGTCGTTGCCGCTCTTCACGGTGAAGATGTTCAGCAGGTTATCCCAGTACTGGTTGAGTTCTGCGAAGGCAGCATCCACCTTTTCGGTGGTATCAAACTTGGCGATAAGCTGATGAGCTTTCTCCTTGTTGATTACCTTCTTGGCGCTGAACTTCTTGTCCTGCTCGTTCTCCACATATCCCAAAAGGAAGATGAGGTCGCGGCTCTCGCCTGGCTGCAGGGTAACCTCGATATAATGAGATGCGATAGGGCTCCAGCCGTGGGCAAAGCTGTTGCGTGGCTTGCCTTCGATGACTGCCTCAGGCTCGGCAAACTCGTTGTAGAGTCCGATGAAGCTCTCGCGGTCGGTATCGTAGCCCTGAATCTCGGTATTCACTGTGTAGAAAGCATAGTGGTTGCGGCGCTCACGATATTCGGTCTTGTGATAGATGGTAGAACCCTCTACCTCCACCTCGCCCGTAGAGAAGTTGCGCTGGAAGTTCTCCATGTCGGTAGCAGCATTCCAGAGGCACCACTCTGCAAAGGAGAACACCTTGAGGGTCTTCACCTCCTCAGTCTGGTTCTTCAGCGTCATCTTCTGCACCTCAGCCCATGTATGGAGGGGTACGAAGAAGAGCACACTCGCCTCCACGCCGTTCTTGCTGCCCGTGATGCGGGTATAGTTCATGCCGTGGCGGCACTCGTAGCTGTCGAGCGGTGTCTTGCAAGGTTTCCATCCCGGGTTCCATACGGTATCGCCATCTTTGATATAGAAATAGCGACCGCCGTTATCCATCGGCACACCATTGTAGCGGTAACGGGTGATGCGACGGAACTTGGCATCCTTGTAGAAGGAATAACCACCTGCTGTGTTGGATATGAGCGAGAAGAAATCCTCGTTACCCAAATAATTGATCCAAGGCCATGGGGTCTTTGGGTCAGTAATCACGTATTCGCGATTGGCGTCATCAAAATGACCATACTTTTTTTCTGCCATTGTTTTTTTAATGTTATTTCTTGGTAAAATATACTATTTTGGTGCAAAGATAGTAAAAAGTTTAAGTTTCGGGGTTAGAAAACAGTTTTTTTTTGTATTTTTGCAATGAAAAGTTTGATGATTATCATCATTCTATTAACATTTTATACAGTTGGCTTATGAAAAGAAACATTTTATCACTTTTGGTAGCCCTCTTTGCTACGATGCAGGTTGCGGCTCAGACATACGACAACTTGTGGAAGCAAGCTGAAATCAATGCTCAGAAGGACCAGCCTAAGAGCGAAATCGCGGTGATGAAGAAAATCATCGCCAAGGCTTCGGCTGCCAAAGATTACGGGCAGCTGCTGGCGGCTGAGACAAGACAGATGACACTCTGGAATGAGATTTCGGCTGACTCGCTGACGCCTAACGTGAAGCGGATGGAAGCAGAGGTGCTGAAGGTGAAAGACCCGGCATTGAAGGCGGTGAGATATGCCGTGCTGGGTAAGGTGTATCGTGATAGTCCTTACGGGATAGAGGTGGATGAGGTTGCCTTGGACCCAAGTGATGATGTTTCTTTGGATCAAAGTGCTTCTTCTTCTCTGAGCCAGCGGGATGTGAACTTAAAGAAAAGCCAGGAGTTCTTCAAGAAGGCCTTGGAACAGCCTGAACTTCTTGCCCGACATACATCTGCAGAGTATGTTCCATTGACGCAGAAGGGCGTGGATGGCAGTTCCTTTAACAACGATCTGCTGCATCTCATCGGATTCGAGGCAGACAGCAAGGAGGCGTATCTGCAGCTGTACACCTATTATAATAAGGTGGGAAATAGGGGCGCGGCTTGTCTCTGTGCCTATAAGCTCATCGAGAAATACCGCCAGGATGATGTGAGAGAGGTGAAGAAATCGAAGTATCTGCAGACCATCGACTCGCTCATCCAGGTTTATCAGGATATTCCGGAGGCAGGCGAACTTGCCGTGGAGCATTTCCGCTTCATGGAAGGTGCTACCGATGCCAAACCGCTGGATAAGCTCAACTATATCAACTATGCGCTGAGCCGCTGGGGGGGATGGTCGAGAATGAACGAATTGAGAAATGCGCAGAAGCGACTCACCGAACCGATGTTCCGGGTGAAGGATATGCCATTGGTGCTTCGTCCTTCAGAAAGGAAGTGGGTGCATCTGAACGTGCGCAATCTCCAGAACCTGAAGGTTAGCATTTCCCGCCTCAACATCACGGCAGATAATGAGTATGATGTTCAGAATGAGGCTACCTATAAGATGCTTCTGAAAAAGACTACGAAGCTGCATCAGAAGGATTTCAGCAGGAACTACTATGGTCGTCCGAATTACGAAGAGGTGAAGGATTCCATCGAAATCGGTGGCAATCTGCCGCTGGGTGCCTATCTGATGGAGGTTACTTCGGATAATACCGGCATCGCTCCGCAGCGACAGCTCTTCTATGTCAGCAATCTGGCGGTGATGATCCAGCAGTTGCCGGATGATAAACATCGCTATGTGGTGGTGAATGCTACAGACGGACAGCCTATTGCTGGGGCGAAGATAGAACTCTATGAAAAGGATTATGATTTCAAGACGAAGAAGGACAAACGAACGGTACATGCCCGCTTGACAACCGATGAGAACGGAGAGGCTTACTTCAAGAATGTGGATGGAGAGGTATTGGTTTCTACCAACAATGACAAGTTTACGCCAGCCAAGTACATCTATCTCAGCCGTACCCGCTATTATGAGAAGAAGGATAACGAGACTAAATATCAGGTTTATACCGATCGTGCCATCTATCGCCCGGGGCAGAAGGTACATGCCTCAGCCATTTCCTATACTGTCAAGAAGGGGTTGGATGCCAGCGTGCCAGGAAAGAGTATGGAACTGAAGTTTGTCCTGAGTGATGCCAACTGGAAGCAGGTGGCAGAACAGAAGGTTACGACCGATGAATATGGTACGGCTTCGGTAGATTTCGAACTCCCGAAGGAGGGAAAGACAGGACAGTATTCCATCTCCGTGAATGGTACAGCAAGCGAATATTTCAGAGTTGAGGAATACAAGCGTCCAACCTTCGAGATTACCTTCCCGAAGGTGAACGAGAAATATACCTGGGGCGACACCGTGGTGGTGAAAGCTTCAGCCAAGACCTATGCCGGAGTGCCGGTGCAGGGTGCCAAGGTGGAGTATCAGGTGACCCGCAGAAATCAGCTCTGGTGGTGGGGTGCAGGCTCTGCCGGACAGTTGGTGAAGACTGACAGTTGCGTGACTCGTGAGGACGGAACCTTCGACGTAGAGATTCCGCTCGAGGCTTCCTTGTCAGAAAAAGACGAGGCTGATATGAGCGATTTCATGCGCATCGCCCGTTTCTTCAACTTCGAGGTCTCAGCCATCGTTACCGACATTAGCGGTGAGAGCCACGAGGGTGTAATGAGTCTGCCTCTGGGCACCAAACCAACCATCCTCACGGTGAATCTTCCTAAGCGTATCGAGGCAGACAGTCTGAAGACGGTGACCTTTGCTTACCGCAATGCCAGTGGAATGCCGATTTCGAGCAGGTTGAAATATCGAATTGATAAGGGCGAATGGAAGGATGCCGAGGCGAATGCACCGGTTTCTATCAAGGAATATGCTTCTTCCTCTGCCTCTTCTTCCCTCGTTTGGAAATCTGGCGTACATCAGCTGGAGGCAATCTGCGGACAGGATACCCTGCAGCAGAAGTTCACCCTTTTCAGCATGAAGGATACCCATCCGGTGGAGCCAACCTCCGAATGGTATTATCAGACGGCGAAGACCTTCCCTCGTGATGGCAAGCCGGTCTATATCCAGGTGGGCTCTTCGGAGAACGGAGCGCACATCGTATATTCCATCATCGCCGGCAACAAACTGCTGGAGAAGGGCGCCTGGGAGTTGGGCGACAGCATCGTGACCCTGCCTTTCACCTACAAGGAGGAATATGCGTCGGGCATCGTACTGAACTATAGTTTCGTGAAGCAAGGCAAGTGCTATACCCGAATGATGAGCATCGCCCGTCCTTTGCCTGAGAAGAAACTGAATATCGCCTGGAAGACCTTCCGCAACCGTCTGACCCCTGGACAGAAGGAGGAGTGGACGCTGAAGATTACCACCCCTGACGGCAAGCCAGCCAAGGCGCAGCTGATGAGCGTACTCTATGACAAGTCACTCGACCAGATAGCCCCGCATTCCTGGAATCTCTCCCTGGGCTTCTATCAGAGTTTGCCAAACTGCTACTGGAAGCACAACCTCACTTTCCGTTCATTTTGCTTGAATGGCGTTTATCCTACCAAGTATTATGACGAGAAGCAACTGGATGTAGATAAGTTTGATGGCAAATTCTTTAGCTATTATGCTTATATGCAAGCGGTGGAACTGTGCAAGCTGGAACGTTCTTCTGGCGGAACCGTTGAGGCTGTTCGTATACAGAAAGACGAGCTGGTTCAGGAAGAAGCGAAAGTCATCAGGATTCGCGGCTCTAAAATGACCCGTGTCGGAGCGGCTCCTCCATCTGCCAACAAGGTTTTTGCTGTAGTAGAGGAGATGCCGCAGTTTGTCGGTGGTTCTAGCTCAGATGCAGGACAGTTCCTCGACCAGGTGCAGGTGCGTGAAAACCTGAACGAGACCGCCTTCTTCTATCCTGCCTTGGAGAGCGACAACAATGGCAACGTAGCCATCAGATTTACCCTGCCGGAGAGCGTGACTACCTGGAAGTTCATGGGATTGGCTCATGACAAGGAGATGCGCAACGGTTTGCTGGTGGATGAGGCTGTGGCTCAGAAGACCGTGATGGTGCAGCCTAACATGCCTCGCTTCCTGCGTGAGGGCGATAAGGCAACTATCGTGGTGAAACTCTTCAATACTTCCGACAAGAAGGTGAGCGGCAACGCCCGTATGCAGATTCTCGACCCGGAGAACAACAAGGTGGTTTGGCAGAAGACGCAGAACTACAGCATCGATGCCGAGGGCTCTGCTACCATCTCCTTTGATGTCCAGGGACTGAAAGAAGGCGTATATATTAATAAGGTGGTGGCTGCCGGTAATGGCTACAGCGATGGTGAACAGCACTATCTGCCGGTTTTGAGCAACCGTGAACTCGTGGTGAACACCCTGCCTATCACCCTGCATCAGAAGGGTGAGCAGAACTTCGACCTGAGCAAACTCTTCCTGAACAAGGAGGGCAAGCAGGCGAAGGGCGCTGAAGAGGCAAAGGTAACCATCGAGTATACCAACAATCCTAGTTGGCTGATGGTGAAGGCGCTGCCAGCTATCAGCAATCCGGATGAGGAGAACGCCATCTCGCTGATGTCTGCCATCTATGCCAATACCATCACCACCCATATCCAGAAGACTCTCTCTTTGGATAATCATTCTCAGAAGAATCTCTCTCAGGAGAGCATCCGTCTGCAGAATCAGGTGGAGAAGCTGAAGAAGTTGCAGAACCCTAACGGTTCCTTCTCCTGGTGGAAGGGCATGAAGGGCAGCCGGTATATGACAACGTCGGTAGCCGAAATGATGGTTCGATTGAATGCCATCGCAGGTGTGCAGAAATCAACCGCCAAGATGCTGACTTCCGCCATTGATTATCTCTCCTGGCAGACAGCACAGGAAGTAAGAGAAATGAAGAAGCAGGAGGAGAAAAAGCAGAAGGTGAATCCTAGCGAACAGGCGCTGCATTATCTCTACATCCTTTCGATGGATGGCAGAAAGATGAAGCAGAATCTGGAGCAGGATAAGGCTTATCTCCTGGACAAGATGTCGAAGTTGACCGGTGATTTCTCCATCTATGGCAAGGCGCGTGCTGCCGTGGTTCTCGCCAGAAACAGTCAGCAGAATGCTGCTTACCGCGAGAAGGCTGGCGAATATCTGCAGAGCGTGAACGAATATGCCGTTTACCGCGAGGAGATGGGCCGCTACTACGATACCCGCAAGGCACTCTACAGCTGGAGAAACTATAAGATTCCTACCCAGGTATCTGTGATAGAGGCGCTGCAGATGCTGAAGCCGAACGACAAGCAGACCATAGAGGAACTGCAGCGCTGGCTCCTGATGTCGAAGCGCACCCAGGTTTGGGATACGCCGGTGAACACCGTGGATGCTGTTTACGCCTTTATGAAGGGCAATGAGAGCAACTGGAGCAGGAAGGCTGAGAATGCCGTGCTGAAACTGGACGGAAAGCAGTTGCCGATGCCGCAGGATTCCACCACCTTGGGTTATGTGAAGACCGAAAAGACAGGCAAGGCATCCGTGCTGAGTATCGACAAGAAGAGCGAGTATACCAGCTGGGGTGCTGTCTATGCAGAGTTTAAGCAGCCTATCAGCGAAATCGGTTCCATGGAGTCGGGCATCAAGATTCGCCGTGTCATCGTTCCTGCCGAATCTGAGGGCAAGGGCAAGGCGCAGGCGAAGGTAGGCGAGAAGGTGAAGGTAACGCTCATCATCACCGCCGACCGCGACTACGACTTTGTGCAGATTACGGATAAGCGTGCGGCATGTCTGGAGCCGGTTAACCAGAAGAGTGGTTATCAGTGGGGCATAGGCTGCTATGTTTCTCCAAGAGATCATGCAACAAATTTCTATTTCGATCGTTTATCTAAAGGTAAGCACATCGTAGAAATGGAATATTACGTGGATAGAAAGGGCGACTATCAGAGCGGAACTTGCACCGCTGAGTGTACCTACAGTCCGGAATTTGGTGGCCGCACAGAGGCGTATGAGTTGAGAGTTAACAATTAATAGTTTATAGTTTATAGATTGATAATTTAAAATAGAATAGTATGAAACGGATGAATATATGGATGCTCTCAGCGCTGTTGGCGCTGCCTGCATCAGCACAGAAGATTACAACCCAGCACGAGGTGGTAGACTGCGGACAGGTGGTGTTCCGCAAGCCTGTAACTGCCGAATTCGTGCTGAAGAATGACGGGCACAAGCCGTTGGTTATCAACAATGTGTTGAAAAGCTGCGGCTGTACGGAGGTAGATTATCCGAAGACGGGCATTGCTGCCGGCGAAAGTTTCGTCATCAAGGCGGTATACGATGCCAAGCAGATGGGTACTTTCACCAAGCAGGTTTGCCTCTATACCAATGCGGATGAAGAGCCGTTCATCCTCTCTATGAGGGGAAAGGTAGTGGGCAGCGTAGTAGATTTCGCTGGTTCTTACGATGAGATGCTGGGTGTCATCAAGAGTGATGCCCAGGAGGTGGAGTTTGATGACGTGAACCGTGGCGACCGTCCGGTTCAGCGCATCCATATCTTCAATCCTACCGACGAATTACTGGAGCCGGTAGTGATGCATCTGCCATCCTATCTTCATGCTTTCGTATCGCCTTCCAAGGTAGCTCCGCGTCATTCTGCCGAAATCAGTTTCGTGCTGGATTCCAAGAAACTGCGCGACCTGGGCTTGAACCAGACATCGGTTTATCTCGGTGAGCGTCCTGGCGATAAGATTGCGCCTGAGAAGGAAATCGTGGTATCAGCCGTTCTTCTTCCTGGTTTCGAGAACATGACTCCAGCCAGGAAGGCACTGGCTCCGAAGCTAGAGATGTCTGCCACCGACCTCAATCTGGGTAGTTTCAATGGAAAGAAGAAGCTGAAGGGTGAGATTCTGATTACCAATAAGGGTAAGTCGGAACTGGATATCCGCAGCATGCAGATGTTTACGATGGGCTTGCAGGTGAACCTGAAGAAGAGTAAGATTCAGCCAGGAGAGACCGTTAAGATGAAGGTGACGGCTGTGGCTGCCGACTTGAAGAAATCGCGTGTCAGACACCCTCGTATCCTCATGATTACGAATGATCCCGACCATGCTAAGGTGGTGGTGAAGATTAATGTACAATGATTTAAAAACGAATATCGTGCAGATAGAAATAGATAACGGCAGTGGGTTCTGCTTTGGCGTAACCACTGCCATCAAGAAAGCTGAAGAGGAGTTGGCTAAGGGCGGTAAACTTTACTGCCTGGGCGATATTGTGCATAACGGTATGGAGGTGGAGCGCCTGCATGAAGCGGGACTCATCACGATAGACCATGAGCAGATGGAGGAACTGCAGGGCGTAAAGGTCTTGCTCCGTGCTCATGGTGAACCGCCTGAAACTTATGCCCTTGCCGAGCGAAACAACATCGAAATCATCGATGCTACCTGTCCTGTGGTGCTCCAGTTGCAGCGCCGCATCAAGAAGCAGTATGTCAACAATCCGGAGGCACAGATTGTGATTTTCGGCAAGAACGGGCATGCTGAGGTGCTCGGACTGGTGGGGCAGACGGAGAGTCATGCCATCGTGGTAGAGAAGTTTGAGGATGTGAAGCAGCTGAAGGAAAGCGGTCAGCTGGATTTCTCTAAAGATATCTATCTTTACTCCCAGACTACCAAGAGTCTCGATGAGTTCCACCGCATCATCGAATACTGCCAGGAGCATATTGTTGAGGGTGCTGTCTTCAAGAGTTTCGATACCATCTGCCGTCAGGTGGCTAACCGCATGCCTAACATCGCTGCCTTTGCCAGCAAGCATGATGTCATCCTCTTTGTGAGTGGCAGAAAGAGTTCGAACGGTAAGGTGCTTTTCAAGGAATGCAAGAGTGTGAATGCCAACAGCTACCAGATAGAAAGTGCCGACGAGATAGATATGAACTGGTTCAAGGATGTGGAAACGGTAGGTATCTGTGGTGCTACCAGTACGCCGAAGTGGCTGATGGAAGAGTGCAAGGATAAGATTATCAAGGAAAGTTTGGCTCTTTTGTAGTAAAAGCTAAGGTATTGATTATTAGCTATTTGGTATACTTAATACGGCGTTTTACCGTATATGGGTATAGGATAGTTTCAACCGTACAGTTAGGGTAGTTTTATCGTTGATAGAAAAACTCAATATATTGGTTAATAATTAGTTAACCCATTTGGTGTCGTGTTTTACGACGTCAAGTGGGTTCATTTTTTATAAACTGTCTGAAAATAAAACAGGTGATAAATCTTCTCCCGAAGACCTATCACCTTCAAAAAACAGTAATTAACTCAAAATTTATAATCTATATCATTACTACCTTGTTAATATGGTTGCAAAGATACTAAATTGAAGTTTTTTTCCCAAATCTTTTTCATCGAATAAAATAAATTTATCGGTAAAAGTAGTATCTTTAACGTATTTTTGCATAAATAACCCGGCAGTCTCTTTTCTGTAGCTTATTCTGCTATTGCCTTTTGATATTGTTCCATCAGCCATGCCTTCTGTTCAGGAATGGTCATGTTGCTGTTGTCGAGCGTGATGGCATCATCAGCCTTTCTGAGTGGGGAAGTCTCGCGGTGGGTATCGATATAGTCGCGCTCCTCTACATTCTTCAGAATCGCATCGAAGTCGGCTGGCATTCCTTTCTCCTTCAGTTCATCGAAACGGCGCTGTGCTCTCACCTGTGAGCTGGCTGTAACGAAAATCTTCAGTTCGGCATTAGGGAACACGGTGGTACCTATATCGCGACCATCCATCACGATGCCCTTGTCTTCGCCCATCTTCTGCTGCTGCTCTACCAGCGCCTCTCTGACGAAAGGAACGGCGGCAATCGGACTAACGTGGTTGGAAACCTCTAACGAACGGATTTCCTTTTCTACCAGTTCGCCGTTCAGATAGCAGTCAGGGCGACCAGTTGTTGTATTAAACTTGAATGAGATGCTGATGTTCTTCATCTCCTTCTGCAGTTCTTCAGTCTTTACGGCTCCATCTGCTTCGAAGAGCTGATGACGCAGCGCATAGAGGGTTACCGAGCGGTACATCGCGCCCGTATCTACATAAACATAACCTATTTCCTTGGCAAGATCCTTTGCCATCGTACTCTTACCGCAAGAAGAGTATCCGTCTATTGCTATTGTTATTTTCTTCATAATTTCGAACTAACTTTAATGTATAATTTATAATGTATAATTTATAATCTGTAACTTACGTTCAGCATGAGGCTGCTGCTACTGACGTGATATTTGCCGTAGGCAACGTTCAGATGAAAGCGCTCCAGGTTGATACCGCCCCCCACAGAGAAACCGGCTCCATGGCTGCTTTCCTCATCTTCTGAGGTGCTGATTTTCATTTCGTTGGCTCTCCTGAAGTTGTAGCCGGCACCTATCCACAGGCTCTCCGAAAGCAGAATGTCGGCACCTACTACGGCATGATCACGAAGACTGCTGTCCCAATGGTTCAGGTTGACCAGTGTGGCTGATACCCTGAACGGTGCGTTGGCGAAGCGTTTCGTCACACCCAACTGCAGGTCGATAGGCATCTTCTCGTATTCATTATCATAGGCTTTCAGCTGTCCACCCAGATTCTTTGCCACGCAAGAAACCGACCATTCCGTTTCCGGGTCGTAATAGTTGATACCCAGATCCACTCCCACAGCGATAGAATTGTAATCGCCAATATACGAAGTGATGAATTTGGCAGCAATACCACCCGCAAACTTTTCACCGAGCATATAAGAGAAGTAACCCGCAACGGCAATGTCCTTTGCCGAGAACTCACCCATCTGGATGTTGTTCTCGTCCGTCTCTTTCATCTTGCCGTAGTCAACAAGCTGAGCCGAAACAGCCCACGAAGCCTTGTCGTTGACAATACGGTTGAAACTAGCCGAAGCAGTGTTCACCCCCGACATATAGTTCATATAATTGAGATTGACCGTCTTGTCGTTTACTGATGACAGGAGAGCCGGATTATGGAATATGAGTGCCTCATCATCTTCTATTAAGGTGATGTTGTCGCCACCCAGAGCAGCTGCATGAGCACTCACCGGCAAGCGAAGGAAATTATACCCCGTTTGGCTCTCTTGAGCATCAATAATTGTCGCAAAAAGCGTCAATATTGCGGAAATTACATATTTTTTCATTTAAATTTTCTAATTCTTTGGCAAAGATACTGCTTTTTTCAATAATAAGAAGTAATTTTGCAATGTTTTCGTAGGAAATAACGATTTTAAACGGTTTTTATTGTGGAAATTAAGAAATCAAATAGCGCACAACTGGAAGATAAGCGGGTTACATTTTTCCTGCTGGGGTTGCTGCTGGCTTTTACTTTCATCTTCGTAGGACTCCAATATCAGAGAGGTCCGCAGGGAGATGATGACTTGTCGGAATCGATGGAAGATCTTTCACAGGATCTGGAAATGTCGGCTCGTCCCGACCTGAAAGATATGGTGAGTGCAGAGGCTGTTTCGGCTCCTGCTTCTAAGTCAATTACTCAGGAAGTGAAGGCTGCCGAGCAACAGACTCAGAAGGCACCGCAGAAAATCAGTTCTACAACCAGCGAACTGGTTATCGGCGACGGCTCGGGTGTAGTGGATGGAGCAGAGGTGAAGGAAGCGGTTCCTGAAACTCCCATTGAGAATCCGGGAGCTGAGGCTCCTATCAAACTGACCGTCGTGCAGAAGATACCGCAGTTTCCTGGTGGCTGGTCTGCCTTCATGCAGTGGCTTACCAAGAACCTGAAGTACCCTGTAGCTGCCCAGAAGAGTAGGATTCAGGGAACCGTAGTGGTATCCTTTATCGTAAACAAGGATGGAAGTGTTGCCAATATCAAGGTAAGTACTTCGGTAGATCCTTTGCTCGACAACGAGGCTTTGAGGGTGATGAAGATGATGCCGAAGTGGAAACCGGGCATCGATAAAGGCAAGGTCTGTCGCACGATGATTGCCATCCCGGTAGTGTTCCAGCTATAAATTATAAATTGTTCATTGTAAATTATACATTATAAATTATACATTATTATGAAGACAGCAGATGAAATTTTAAGCATGGTAAATGAGTTTCTGGCTAATTTGCCTTACGAAAGAAAGCCAAAGTCTCTTTATGAGCCTATCAGATACGTACTTTCTATGGGTGGCAAGCGTATTCGTCCTACGCTCATGCTTCTGGGCTACAATCTTTTCAAGGACAATCCGGAGAAGATTCTGATGAATGCCGTTGCCCTGGAAACTTATCATAACTATACTTTGCTGCATGATGACCTGATGGACAATGCTGATTTGCGTCGCGGTCATGAAACGGTTCATAAGAAATGGGATGCCAATACGGCAATCCTTTCGGGCGACAGCATGCTCGTTCTGGCTTATGAGCGTATGGCTCAATGTGATGAAAAGCATCTTGCCAAGGTGTTGAAACTCTTTACGACCACTGCCCTGGAAATTGGTGAAGGTCAGCAGTTTGATATGGAGTTTGAAAACCGTAACGATGTGAAGGAGGAGGAATATATCGAGATGATCCGCCTCAAGACCAGCGTTCTCCTGGCTTGTGCCTTGAAGATGGGTGCTATCCTTGCCGATGCTTCTGATGAGGATGCTGAGAACCTGTATAAGTTTGGCGAGCAGATTGGATTGGCGTTCCAGTTGCAGGATGATTACCTCGATGTTTACGGCGATACCAAGGTGTTCGGTAAGGAGATTGGTGGCGATATAACATCCAACAAGAAGACGTATATGCTCATCAATGCCTTCAACCATGCCAACGACGCTCAGCGTGCAGAACTGCAGAAGTGGGTGGATGCCAAGGAGTTCGACCGCAAGGAGAAGGTGGCTGCCGTTACCCGTCTTTACAACGAGATAGGTATCGACAAAATGGCGCAGGATAAGATTGCTTATTATTTCGAGCAGAGCAAGAAGTATCTGGATGCCGTGAATGTGCCTGCTGAGCGCAAGGAGGAATTGGCAAAGTATGCTCAGAAAATGATGAAGCGACAGTACTAGTTGATAGTTAATAGTTTATAGTTGACACTTGATAGGGCAATGTTCAAAGTAATAGATACACATACGCATTTTGATGCGGAGGAGTTTGATGAGGATAGGGCGGAGGCTTTCGCCCGTGCCAAGGAAGCGGGGGTAGGCAAGGTGTTCTTGCCTGCCATCGATGTGAAAACCACACACGCGGTCCTGGCATTGGCTAAGGAATATCCGGGCTATGCTTATCCGATGATTGGTCTGCATCCTGAAGAGGTGAAGGCTGACTGGAAGGAACAGCTGGCTGAACTCCGGAAGATACTGGAGGAGCATCGCATGACCGGTAATGCCTGTCAGGTGGGTGGTTCTCCTCAGTTTTCAGACTTGATTGCTATCGGAGAGGTAGGACTTGATTATTACTGGAGCCGTGAGTTCGAAAACGAGCAGCTCGAGGCTTTCGAGGAACAGGTAAAATGGTCGGTAGAAACCCAGCTCCCGCTGATGATTCATTGCCGCAAGGCGCAGAACGAGATGGTGCATCTGCTCAGAAAGTATGAGAAAGAACTGCCGGGTGGCGTCTTCCATTGCTTTACGGGCAACCAGAAGGAAGCCGAAGAACTCCTCTCCTTCGATAAGTTTGTATTGGGCGTCGGTGGCGTATCTACTTTCAAGAGCAGCCATCTCAGAGAAGACCTCCCTGCTGTAGTTCCTCTGGATCGCATCGTTCTGGAGACCGATTCTCCTTACATGGCTCCCGTTCCATATCGTGGCAAGCGTAATGAGAGTGCTTTCGTGGTAGAAGTGATGAAGACGCTCGCCAAGGCTTATGGCATAAGCGAAGAGGAGTTTGCCCGACAGACCAACCTCAATGCAGAGCGGGTTTTTCCGCTATCCGTATCGCAAGTATAGGACGCAAGCGTTCAAAACTCCTTAAATAAACATAAAAAAACAATGAAAGTTATGGTATTTCGGAGGAAAAGCAATAATTTTGCACTTCGAAATTGTTGCAGCAGCATGTTGCGGCGATTAAGAAGAGTTCTTCGGAATATGGAAAGGTGCTCGAGTGGCTGAAGAGGCACGCCTGGAAAGCGTGTAACCGGCAAAACCGGTTCGGGGGTTCGAATCCCCCTCTTTCCGCTTTTATATATATAATAAGGTATATGAAGAAAAATACAGCTATTGCACGTTTTGCAATATTGGTTTTCACATGGATGTGTTCTCTGCCTATGATGGCTCAAGAAGAGAACATGGGATTTCATCAAGCTCTTAAGACAAAGTTTATAGAGGGTAATGCGGGATTTATGTCTCTCGTTGCCATCGCCCTCATCGTGGGTATGGCTTTCTGTATCGAGCGCATCATCTATCTGAGTCTTTCTGAAATCAACGCCAAGAAGTTGATGCAGGATATCGACCAGAAGGTGTCGGCGGGAGATGTGGAAGGAGCTAAGACGCTCTGCCGGAATACCCGCGGACCGGTGGCTTCTATCTGCTACCAGGGTTTGATGCATATCAGCGAGAGTCTTGATGACATCGAGCGCTCGGTGAGCGGATATGGTACCGTTCAGGCGGCTAACCTGGAGAAGGGATGCTCCTGGATCAAACTCTTTATCGCTATGGCACCATCGCTCGGATTCCTCGGAACCGTGATCGGTATGGTCATGTCGTTCGACCAGATTCAGCAGGCGGGCGATATCAGTCCTACTATCGTTGCTTCGGGTATGAAAGTGGCGCTCATCACTACCATCTTCGGTATCATCGTAGCCCTCATCCTTCAGGTTTTCTATAACTACATCCTTTCTAAGGTGGAGCACCTGACAAGTCAGATGGAGGAGTCGGCGGTTACTTTAATGGATATTATTGCCAAGAATAAATAAACGAAGAGAGAAATGGTTAAATTTCAATTTTCAAAGCAGAAGACGAAGTCGGCCGAAAAGATATCGCAGCAGGTGTTCTATATCATGATAGGACTGGCGGTGCTGGTTTTCGGTCTGTTCTTTTTGGTAGGCTACGATTTGCCTTTCGAAGAGAACCCCGACTTTAATGCGCCTCTCTTTACCGATGTGCTCATCCTGCTGATGTGGCTCTTCCTGATAGGAGGTGTGGGTCTGGCAGTCTTTTCGATGATCAGAGATTATCGCAGCAGCAAGTCGGAGGCTGTAGTGAATGGCATTCCCGTGCGTCGCATCTTCCGTATCACATGGATCGGAACTTTGGCAGTTTTGCTGCTTACCTTCTTTTTGGGCGGTTCTGCTCCGATGCTCATCAATGGCGAGAATTATGCCGACTGGCTCTGGCTCAAGCTTTCAGATATGTTTGTCATCACATCGCTCCTGATGCTGGTGGCAGGAATCGGTGCCGTCTGTTTCGGTGGCACACGTTATATTCGGAAGAAAAACTAAAGAGAGTGCTTTGGGCTCTCTATTCTATAAATAAGGATTAAATATGCTGATTAGAAGGAAGCAACACGAAACCCCGGGACTGAATACCACATCTACAGCCGACATCTCGTTCATGCTGTTGATATTCTTCCTTGTTACCACATCAATGGATGTGGATAAGGGACTGTTGCGCCAACTCCCTTTACCTGAACCGCAGAAGAAGGAGCAGCAACAGTCGGTGGTAGACAAGGCTAACCTGATGGCACTGCGCCTGACGGCTGGCGATACGCTTTTGGTTAACGGTAAGCCGATGCAGGTGAGCCGGCTCAAGGAAGAAACCATCCGCTTTGTTCACCGCCTGGGCAAGAAACATCTCATCTCTATCGAGAGTGACCGCGATGCCGACTATAATCTCTATTTCCAGATGCAGAATCAGCTGATGGAAGCATACAGCCAGCTACGCAACGAAACAGCCCAGAAGAAATATCACAGGAATTATGCCCTCTTGAACAATGACCAGAAAGAACAGGTGCGCAACATCTGTCCGCAGCGCATCACAGAGTCGTATGCCAACGCAATGACTCAAACCGACCAGCGTGTTGATGCCAATGCAGAAGAAAAGCAGGGAGAAGAGAAAACGGCAGAAACAGCTACAGAACAGCAGAAAGGAGGTAAACAATGATGAATTTTCATAAGAAATCGCATGAAGTGCCAGGGTTGAATACATCTTCTCTGCCAGACCTCATTTTCTCCGTACTGTTCTTCTTTATGATTGTTACCCACATGCGCCAGGTTACCTTGAAGGTAGACTGCCGTTTGCCACAAGGCAAGGAACTCACCCGCCTGACCAAGAAATCGGCGGTGAGCCATATTTATATAGGTAAGCCAACCAAAGAGATGCAGGCAAAGTATGGTACAGGTACCCAGATTCAGTTGAATGATAAGTTTGCTTCGGCTCCCGAAGTGATGGATTATATTTCGGCAGAAAAGAAACGTATGTCACCTGAAGACCAGAAGCTGATGACCGTATCAATCAAAGCAGATCAGGAAACCAAGATGGGTGTGATAACTGACGTAAAGCAGGCTTTGCGCCAGGCAAAAGCACTAAAAATCAGTTATTCTGGTACAGAAAAAGGAAAATAATATTAATTTATCATGTTTTTCTCTTAAAAAATTGCTTTTATTAATTTTTTGTATTATCTTTGCAAGCAAATTATTAGTATTATGTCAAAACAAATTTTAGATTCATTAGATAGGCAGATTCTGAAGCTGATTTCTCAGGATGCCCGTATTCCATTTTTGGAAGTGGCACGCGCTTGCAATGTGAGCGGTGCTGCCATTCATCAGCGTGTTGCTAAACTTACAAATCTTGGTATCATCAAGGGTTCACAATTCATCATTGACCCAGAAAAGATAGGTTACGAAACTTGTGCCTATATGGGACTCTATCTGAAGGAGCCTGAGAAGTTTGACCAGGTTGTAGAGGAGTTGAAGAAGATTCCTGAGGTTGTAGAGTGCCACTATACTACAGGTGGTTTTGATATGTTTATCAAGATTTACGCGCTCAACAACCACCATCTCCTGGAAATCATCCACGACAAGTTGCAGCCATTGGGATTGTCTCGCAGCGAGACCATCATTTCTTTCAATGCATCTATCAACCGTCAGCTTTCTATGCAGGATCTCAAGAGTTTCAACGATGATGAAGAGGAAACTGATGAGGAGGCTGCAGTAGAGAAATAAGATATAAAAAGAAAAAAAGCAGTAGCTCCCTGTGGGATTACTGCTTTCTATAAAGGGTAAGGAATGTGAACGGCAAGCCGTTTTCATTCCTCATTTCTTTTTCTGTCACTTCCCATTCTGCCGGATTGATTTCTGGAAAGAAGGTATCGGCATGTTCAGGTTCCTTTTCTACGATTGTGAGATAAAGTTTGTCTGCAAAAGGCAAAGCCTGTTCATATATGCTGGCTCCTCCGATGATGAAACATTCTTCTGATGCTTCTTTGCTTCCAACCTCTTCTTTCCTTGCTGCCAGCGCTTCTTCCAGAGAGCTGCATACTTCGCACCCTGTTATCTGCTCTCTTGTCTTCGAGATAACAATATTATGGCGGTTGGGCAAGGCTCCGTTCGGCAGCGACTCAAATGTCTTCCTGCCCATGATGATCGTATGTCCGGTTGTGAGCATACGAAATCGGGTCATGTCCGATGGGATGGCGTAGAGCAACCGGTTCTGATAGCCGATAGCTCTATGCACTTTTGATATACAGGCGATGATGCTAAGCATTTTTTATTTTAATGTTGAATGTTGAGTGTTGAATGTTGAATTATTCATTCTTGCTGTAAACTGTTAACTATAAACTATTAACTATAAACAGTTCTCCCGTCCCGTGGCTGCTCTTGATCTTCCACTCCTGCGGATAGAGGTTGTTGGCACGGTTGCCGATGTTCTTTTCCCATCCTATCGGAACCTGTCTGTAGGTTACCAGTACATAACCCTTAGGCGTATCGGCAGGCAGATTCACAGCCTCCTTGCGAAGGTAGCGGATGGCATCATCGTAGGATAACTCCACCTGTGGGAAGTGATCTTTGTTGAGCATCGTAGAGAGAGCGAGAGCCTGGTCGGGAATGAGACCCTTTCCCTTGTCTGTTCCCAGTTTCACACCTGCATGCAGCACCTTCAGGTTCTTTTCAGCCTGGTCGTAGATGTCTTTCCATCTGCCCGGAATGGCGTAAACCGTCTCGTTGCTCTCTGCAGGTATCCATTCCGTATCAGCCTTCAGCCAGCCGTCCGGAATCTCCGGTCCCTTTCCTTTCGCCACCTTCTTGTCTTTCTTTTTCTTATCCTTCCTGTTCTCCTTGGCTGAAGAACCTGCTTCCCATTCGCCCTCTTTCTTCAGAATCGCCATAAACAGACCTTCGCCTCGCGAAACGCCAGGAATAAATCGGTAAACAGGGAAGTCGGTGCCCGTGAGGTTGCGGGTGATGTTCCATGCGTCTTCTACACCCTCCAGTGCCATCACTTCAGCGCCAAGTTCTTCGCATATCCAGTCCACGTTCTCCTCATCTTCGTGCGCATTGAAGGTGCAGGTAGAGTAAATCAGGATACCGCCTGGCTTCAGACAGTTCCAGATATCCGATACGATTTCGCGCTGCAGCTGCCAGCAGTTGTTCACATTCTGGGTACTCCATTCGCCGATAGCCCCTTCATCTTTGCGGAACATTCCTTCGCCGGAGCAGGGAACATCGGTAAGGATCACATCAAACTGCAACTTAGATTTCTTGTAATCGCGGGGATAGTTGTTGGTAACAATCATATCCGGATGACCGAACTTCTGTACGTTCTCTGCAAGAATCTGTGAGCGGGTGCGCATCGGTTCGTTGCTGAAGAGCAGACTCCCTTCCGGTAAGGCAGCCCTTACGGCAGTCGACTTTCCGCCAGGGGCAGCACAGAGATCCAGCATCATCACCGGTTCTTTTACGTACTGTCGGATAGCCATATCAACAAACATGGATGAGGCTTCCTGTACATAATATAAGCCGGCATGCAGCAGCGGATCGAAGGTGAATCCGGGACGGGTAGAGAGATAACGTCCGGTTTCCGGACACCAGGGAATCGGTTCGCCATCAGCATCCTTGCATTTAAAAGGATTGATGCGGATACTGGTTGGTGCCTCCTCTCCAAGGATAGCATGCTCTAGACGCTGATACAGCTTTTCGCCCATCAGTGCCTGCGTATATGTTCTGAAATCTTCAGGTAATGTCTTCATTCTGTTTCTTTTTCTTTAATTTGTTTGCAAAAATAAGAAATTTTTCGTTTCTTTGCAACTAAATCGCGAAGAGATGCGTCTAAGAAGCAGAAATTTTTCAAATAACAAGGTAAAAACAATAAAAAATAATGATATGAAGAAAGCAATATTGGCATTAGCGCTCGTTATGAGCATCGGAGCCACCCAAGTGTCTTTGGCGTCTTCTGCTCCAAAACATCGTTATCATCCAACTACCCAACAGGTAGATTCAAAGGCTGCTCCTGCATCTGCCGCACAGCCATCTGCTTCGAAGGATAAAGACGACGAGGCGTTGGAGGCTTATTCTGATACAACCAGTACGGATTCGGCCAACTATGATGATTATGATGAGAATGATAATAGGCCTGCTCATTCTAAATACAGTTTAGACAACTATGATGATCCTTTCGATTTCATCGGTTCGGTATTTGGTGGCGGAGCACTGGCTTTAATCATCGTCTTCTGCATCATTTTCGGCTTGTTGTTCGTCTTTGCTCCGCTGATTATCGTCTTTCTCATCGTCCGTTATCTCATGCGTAGACACAACGACCGGATGAAACTGGCAGAGATGGCGATGGAGAAGGGCATCAATGTTCCGGAAAGCGACCGTCCGATAGACAAGCAGAGCGATGAGTATCTGGTAAAGCGTGGATTGAGGAATGCCTTCCTGGGAGCCGGCTTATGCGCCATGTTTGCCTGGTGGGATGTTGATTTCCTGGCTGGCATCGGAGCCCTGGTCTTCTTCTATGGCATTGGTCAGACCGTTATCGGTTCGCTTCCTGCCATCAAGGACTGGTGGAAGAACCGTCATGGCGACCAGGGCACGGGCAATAATGGTACTCCGGTCTAGCAGCCGACATTCAACATATCATGGCTTTTCAATAGGAGGGGAAGTCACAAGGAAAAGAACAACAATTATTAGTTAATATATATAAGGTGGAAAAGTTATCCGAAATCTCTCTCGTCACGAAGGTGGTGATGCTTCATGACCGCAAGTCGTTCGACCTGCTGGTCAGGAAGTATCAGTCACCCATTCGTGGTTTCTTCCTGCGGCAGACGCTGGGGGATGCGCAGCTGAGTGACGACTTGGCGCAGGATACCTTTGTCAAGGCATATACCCATCTGTCCGGTTTCAGGGGTACAGCCTCTTTCTCCACCTGGCTCTACCGCATCGCCTATAATGTATGGTATGATTATACCCGCAGTCATAAGGAGACGCAGGGCATCGATACGCCTGCTGTTTCCAGTAAGAATGCACAGGACGCCCATGCCGGATTAAAGATGGATTTGCTCAAGGCACTACAGATATTGAATGAAAATGAACGTACATGCATCACGCTGCAGCTGATGGATGAACTCTCTATAGATAAGATTGCAGAGGTGACGGGAATGGTGCAAGGCACCATTAAGTCGCATCTCTCTCGAGGAAAACAGAAACTTGCAAGTTACTTAAAAAAGAATGGTTATGACCGATAAGATAAATGATAAGAAGTTGAAGAGTATGAAAGGGGAACCGTTGAGTCCTCAGGATGAAGAACTCTTGCAGATGTTCTTTTCCGATTGCCAGATGTCAGAGATTCCTGATGACGGATTCTCCGACAGGGTGATGCAGGCATTGCCGGCTTTACCCGAAACTGATACTGCGATGTCGCTGGTTAAGCGCCAGCGCCTGGAACATTTATGGACGGCAGCCTGTGTGGCAGCAGGCATCATCATAGCAGTAGTCTGTCAGGGATGGGAGCAGATTCAGGGGTGGCTTTTCTCTATGAAGATAGATTTCCTCCTCTCCGGCTCGCGTGCGCTTACGCATGTGGCAGATTCCATCGCCCACTCTCAGAATCTCCTGATGGTGCTGGCTGGCATCGTTGTCCTCATCATGGTTTGGGGATATAATGAACTGGCTGATGCACGTCAGTAGGGATATAAATATAACTGAACTTGCTTCTTGTGTTTTTCATGGTACTGAATCTTTAAAGGGTTGATACTTCTTGCAGCTCTGCACGCAGAAGGCAGAGGCTATGGCGGTGAGAACGGTAATGACGAAATTCAGAATTTTCTTGAGTGTTTCTCTTTTCATTTTCATTTGATTTTTAAGGTTAATAAATGGATTGGGGGTTCGGATTTCCTATATCCGGGCGATACTTTTGAGAAGGAAGGCTGACAGGATGAGCAGATGGGCTTGATAGCGCGTGTTTCAATGATGCTTGCTATATTGATGAATAGCCGGGGGGGTGCTATAGCCGAATCCCGGACTGCATCCTGTCTAAAACCTTCTTTCTTCATCTACTGGCGAGGGGGTTACTCCAGGCCGTTGCTACCATCGGAGCCGCTGCTCTCGGTGTTGCCTGATCCGCCAGTCTGGGTTGAGTCGCCACCCTGGTTTGTGCCGCCACCCTGGGTAGTATCGCCTGTGTTATCCTTGCCGCCGTCTGGTGGAGTAACATCTCCTGTTACGGCTGTGGCCTTCTTCAGGGATGCATCGAGGTTCAGACTGTTTGCCTTGAACTCACCGGTGCCACGTGCACGGAGCTTCAGTCCGGCAATGTTCTTGGTGATGCTGAACTCCTTATCGGAGGCAGCACCTTCCTTGTTCTTGATGCCGATGCTGAAAATGGCGAGGTCGGGAATCTTCACGGCGATACCCTGCAGAACCAGTTCTCCTACGCAGCTCACCATGTCGGTGAGCATACCCTTGATGGCTCCCTTTGAGAACGGGGTGTTGTGACTTTCCATGTGCTCTGCGAGTTCATCAAGACCATAGGTCTGGGTGACTACAGGGTAGGCGAAAAACTTGCCGTTAGCGGCGCTCAACTTCTCGTTGACATACTTCTTCAATGTGTACAGAATCATAGTGTCTTCATTTTTAAGGTTAATAAATTGTGTTTGTGTAGTAGGGGGCGCTGCGCATTGCCTCTTGGTGGTATGAGATGTTATCTCTGAACCACAATGCAAAGATACGAAATCGGTGAGAGGTCAACTCACAGTTGCTCATACTTGCTCATGTTTTATCATACTTTTTCATAGATTCTTTTTTTCTGGAGTTTATAAGCCCACTGAACTTTCGCAAGTAAGCTCCACACCCTCTTTTGGGCCTTCAGCCCGTACTTGAACTACATGCGAAAGTTCAATCAATTATTTGTATGTTTTCGTAAATGTTTTGAGAATATTTTACCTTTTTCTGAAATTATTTTCGTACTTTTGCAAGCGGATTTACATGATCTAAATGGTGTACAAACACTTGCCAATCAGATTTGGAAACCTTAATACGGATTTCTGATTTGCTGAAAGTGGATGTAAACGATTTGTTGAACAAAAAATGTATCAAAGAATGATGGACTCTTTATATTTCCTTCAGTTTGCATGTTTCATCTTCATGCTCATCAATGCCCTTATCCTCGGCATCACCCACCTGCACATGAAGTGGACCAACCGACGCTATGAGTGGTCACGTTGGCTGATACTTGCAGGTATGATGGGACTTGCCATACAATATCTCTTGCAGATGCTCTTGGGTTTTCGTGCGAAAAGCGATGACTTGGGAGCTATTTTCAACATTCTTGTCTATACCCCATGCATCACCACTATCGCTATGGGCATATACAACATTGAGGCGACCCATGCCAACCGCCGAAAGATGAACATCGTCTGCGCTTGCATTTATGCCGCCATCATAGCAGTTTTCTGCATAGGCTACAGCAATAGCGGAAGTCTTAACATTGGCTACTGGCTCTATGCGATGCTCGTATTGTTCGGCGCAAACGTAGCGTATTGCATCTATATGATTATGATTGAGATGCGGAAACGCAAGAAAATGTTAGAGCTGATGACTGGTGGCGACATGCTGCCCTACGTGCGATATGCCCGAGCCAGTGTCTTCGCCCTGTTCTTCTCTACCCTTACCATGCCTTTCGTCATCCTCTCTACCACCTTATTATATATAATAGGACCGTTGGCTTTGCTCTCAATTCTTTTCTTCAACCTGAGTTTCGTGGCATTGGGCTACAATTACGTTCCTACCGAGGAACTCTTGGATAAGGAGGAAGAAGAAAGCGCAGCCATAGCAGATGAAGAAACAGAAAATGGGGGAGCATCTTTGGAAAGCTCCAATGGGCAGTATGCAGAACCTATCGGCGATAAAGAAAATTTACAGTCGTTTTCTCAGGAGCGTCAGGCATTTATCAAGGAGATGCTCGACAAGTGGTGTGCTGATTTGGGCTACAAAGACACTTCAGTAAACATGTTCACCCTGTCACGCTCGCTGAACATTTCCAAGAACGAGCTGTCACGCTACTTCACTGCGTGCCTAAACTCCACCTTCCGCATCTGGCTTGCCGAGGTACGTTTCGAGGCAGCAAAGAAGATGATGCTCGACTATCCCGACTACAACAACGACATCATTTCTGCCGAATGTGGCTTCTCTTCACGCTCCTATCTCTATCGCATATTCAAAGAGAAAGAAGGTTGCTCCCCAACTGTCTGGAGAGCGAAAATACAATAAAATCACGCCTTAGGTGTCTACTTCCCCCACCAAGTAGACACCTATTTTGTAGGAAGTAGACACCTAAGTGGGGCAAGTAGACACCTTTTTCCGAAGAAAAACACTATCTTTGCGCCATGGAAAATATAATTCAGACTTTCATGAAAGAGAAACAGGCTATTTTTATAGTGGCATTGTTTCTTCTGATTTTCGCCCTGGTCATGAGCTATGCCATGGTTCAAGACTACAGGATATATCTTGATGAAAACTACAAGGCTCGCTACAGCTTCTGTGATTTCATCAAGAGAGAACGCTTTTATATCTATTTGCTGTTTGCATCCATATTTATCAGCCTGACAAATCTCTTGTATTTTCTGGAGTGAGCTTAACAATAAGCAGAAAAATTTAAATAACAAATATAATATTAATTTATGAAAAAAAATACCAATCAATGCAATGGGTCGTATGCCGACCGTATTAACAATGGGGGGGGGTAAGTTCCGAAGGATCGCGCTGTTCCCATTGATGTTGTTCATGTTGCTGTTTGTACCTACACGTATGGTGGCGCAGACAGACCCCCGCTGTGCTTTGTTCAATAGCTTGGAGGGTATAACTGATGTTACCATTACTGACAATGGTGATTATCCTTGGCAGATGATGGACTTGAAAGCCGAAGGAATGACAGATATTAGCTTCGAAATTCCAGAAGGAAGCACAGGACTGATGTCAAGTAATTATAATGTGGAAGGGGGAAGTACTTCAGAGACTGTAGTCAACTTCAAAGTAGAAAAGCCTATATTCTTGACATTCAAGCATCTCGTTTCTTCTGAATCTTATTTTGATAAAGCCACTATTACTATAGATAACAAAAAGTTTGAGGAGATTAGCGGAATAAGACAAATAGAGATAAAAGAATCTTTATCTGCTGGCGAGCATACTTTGAAGTTGTCTTACCAAAAAGACCCTTCAGGAAATGATGATGCTGACCGCACATTCATATACGATCTGAAAACAGCGACCTCTATTTCTGACAATAATTATATTGCAGAGTACAATGCTAAGAACACTACATTGACTTTCAAGAAAGTTATTGATGCTAATATAGCAGATATAGGAAACAACAGTGTCATTGTAGAAAAATATAATAATGTGGGTGAAATTTGCAAAGCTTTAGGAAATGTTACTATCAAGAATATAGTTTTCGAAGAGAGTTTCAAGACATACGCTCCTACATCATTGAAAGAATTCTTTTATAACTGCACATCATTGGAAACAATTTCAGGCCTTGAATATTTGAATACAGCGAATATTACGGATATGAGTTCTATGTTCCAGGATTGCTACAATCTTAAATCTCTTGACCTCACTAAATTCGACACCAAGAATGTATCGAGCATGTACTTTATGTTCAATAACTGCCCAAATCTCACCTCGCTCGATCTCACTGACTTCAACACCAAGAATGTGAAGGATATGAACGGTATGTTCTGTGACTGCTCAAATCTTACCTCGCTCGACATCACTAACTTCAACACGGCGAAAGTGACGAATATGGGCAATATGTTCCTTGGTTGCTCCAATCTCACCTCGCTCGATCTCACAAACTTCAACACAGCGAAGGTGACGGATATGCACGGTATGTTCAAAGGTTGCTCTGCTCTCACCTCGCTCGATCTCACAAACTTCAACACAGCGGAGGTGAGGGATATGAACCGTATGTTCAATATGTTAGATGAATCATCCACCGCTCTCACAACCATCTACGTCAGCGATAATTTTGTAACGACCAATGTACAAAATGGTGAGAATATGTTCAAAAATTGTACAAAACTCAAAGGTTTTCAAAAGTATTTCTTGCTCGATACCGACCACCAATACGCCAACTACAAGACTGGCTATTTCACTAAGCTGGTAGGTAAGAATGGTGAGGAGAAGATTGGAGCAGTAGGAAAAACTCTTGCTACGGAGAATCTTGTTCTTGACGATGGCAAGGACTTCGTGGCTTACGAGAAGTTCGCAGCCAAGGATGCCTCTTACAGCCGCACGATGAATGCTGGCACTACCTGGGGAACGCTCTGCTTGCCTTTTGCCATTGTCCAGAGCCAGGAAACAGAATGTCCTCAAATCCGCAACCTATAGGGTTTAGTGGGATTTTGCTTGCAAAGCGACAAA
>ERZ791815.660-NODE-660-length-27704-cov-5.217910_pt1 | contig 27704 bp, 26 predicted proteins | sample MGYA00510302_ERZ791815 | MGnify/ENA primary metagenome ERZ791815 (study PRJEB30046, sample SAMN00791995) | human gut metagenome | study: EMG produced TPA metagenomics assembly of the A metagenome-wide association study of gut microbiota in type 2... | reverse complement strand
GAGCAGTGGTCTCCAAAACCACGTGCCGAGGGTTCGAATCCTTCTGCCCCTGCCAAATTAGATGTCCTCAAATGACGTAAATACGTCGTTTGAGGAATTTTTATTATATTGTGTTGTTTCGTGCTGAATGCGTTTTTAAATGGTGCTTTTGTACGATTTTGTTCCGTTTTCGCCGAAAACTGTCGTATTTTTGTTGTATAAATTCGTGTCGATGTGATTATCCTTCACCACGGGGACAAATTTGTAATGTCAATGCGGTGTGGTTTCGTCCATATGAACAGGTGCAGATATTAGATTTTCTTTTCCATAGCAAGCGTTTGGAAACTTGTAGCACATATTGAAAACGCAGGAGTCAATTTGGAAGCTGTTCTGCATTTCCAAAATGCAGATTTACAGAAAATATTGATAAATAATATAACTGCAGGGCATGTTTTATTTCTGAATCATACCCTGCAGTTTTTTGATATTAACTATTTATTAAACAGATAGTTTACACGGTCAAACTCCACGCAGCTGATAATAACCTTGCCTTCATTCAGAAGTCTTTTGACGGCCAGTGGAATTTCGGTTACGGGAACGCACTCAGCCTTGAATTTTTCAGATCATTGGCTTTCTGTCTAAGTTGTTTTATAGTCTGGTTGTTTAAGGCGGTGGCATCGTTCTGAATTCCTATATTCCTACCGAATATGGCTGTCATGTGTTTACTTTAATCTGAATCAAAGCTAAAAAGCATTTTGCATTTTGCAGAATATTAACATTTTTTTTTTTGGCAAACTTTCTGTGATAAGCTGAAAATAAGGAGGAAAAGGAATGAAATACATACTTAATACTTCCACAAACACTTATCATATTGAAGGCTGCTGTCACAAATCATTTTCCGAAAAGAAAGTATTCAATACCGAAAATGAAGTAATCAAATACGGCGGCAAAAATGTAAGGTTATGCAAGCTCTGTCAGAAAAATTATGAACGGCAGGAACAATCAAGATCAGGAAATATTTAAAGGAGAGTATCTAAAATGAACGAGCCAATCTTCAAAGCAACGATCAAATGTCAGATATCCATAATTTATAACGCTATAGCAGTCATTTTATTATGTATCGGAGGACTAAATTTTATAAATTTCCTTGTCGGAAATGGCTATACGTGGGAGTTGGAAACAAAAAGAAATGTTGGCATTTCATCGATTGTAGTGTATATTATTCTTGTTGGTATAAGGTTTTATTGGCAAGACATTGCAAAAGCTTCTTCGCTTGAGCTTACAGAGGAAGGAATTTCTGACAGTCTCAAAATTTGGGGAGTAAACTCAAAATTAAACATTCCCCTTGATAACATAAGCAGCCTGTATGTCAAGGAGTCAATTTGGGACAAAATACGAAGCGGCAAGACTTTAGTAATAGCTTCATCTTCGGGTTCAGTCAAATTCAGATGTGTACAAAACGCAGATGAATTTGTTGAAAATGTAAATAATCTCACAGAGAAAAGAAAAAACGCCACAAAAGCTCCGAGTTCAGCTGCCAATCAGGTATCGTCAGCCGATGAACTGAAAAAATTCAAGGAGCTTTTAGATGCAGGAGCAATATCACAGGAAGAATATGACTCAAAGAAAAAGCAACTTTTAGGCTTATAAAGAAAATCAGCTTCCGCCAAACAGCAGGAGCTGATTTTCTTTACATATTAATATCCTTAGGCTTCTCTATCCTGTCCATTTCAAACCAGAATGTACTTCCGATGCCCACCTCCGACTTAACGCCGAATTTGAAGCCGTGGAGAATGAATATCTGCTTTACAATGGAAAGTCCGAGACCCGTTCCGACGACCTCTCTCTTGTGCTTTTCGGCACGGTAATAGCGGTCGAAGATAAGGGGCATAAGCTCCTTGGAAATGCCGTCACCCGTATCGGTAACGGAAATGGTGATCTTTTTCTTTGTGCATACCTCCATAACGTATATGCTCTTTTCCTCACCCGAGTAATTGACCGCATTGTTCACAAGATTGTAGATTATCTGGTCAAACTTGATAAGATCGGCCTCACCCCACGCCTCTTCATTGGTGCTGACATAGAATTTGTAGCCGTCACGCTCGGAAAGGAGCTTGTAGCGGGTCATAATTTCCCTGAGCCTGCTTCCGACGCAGAACGGCTCCTTGTGAAGCTCCGTGCTGCCGTTTTCAAGCTTTGTAAGATCCATAATGTCATTAACAAGAGCCGCAAGACGGTCGCTGTCGATGTGATTATCCTTCACCACGGGAATAAAACTGTAATGTATATGCGGTGAAGTTTCGCCCCAATGAACGTGTGCGGATATTACATTTTCTTTTCCGTAGCGGTTACACAGAAACTTGTAGCACTCAACAAAAAACAGTGGCTGTTCTCCCGGTGTCAGCGATTCCGGGGCGGTTATCACCCAATCGCACATTACGTTTACGTTCGCCCTTTTCAAAACCTTGATCTGGCTCATTATTTTGTGTAGGAAATCCAGGCAAGAGAGGGGCTGATCTTTTTCTGCAAGGTTGTAATTCAGGTGTGTGCGGCTTTCGTCAATATTGCTTGTACTGCTTGAATGCGACCTGTCGTAATGGGCAAACATATGCCCTGCTACGGTTGCTGTATATTTTTCTAAGTGAGCCATTTGCATTTCTCCTTTCGTTGATGTGAAAAGTTAGGGGAACGGGACTTATCCACCCAAACAGCGTTTTGGTGGAGCAAGTTATACCAAAATTCTGAGCCGTCAATTTCGCCGGGGCAATGCTGCCCCAGGTGATCTTGACTGAATTTTGGTTAACTTGCTCTCAAACGCCGAGGGCTTTTGAAATTTTCTTCGAAAATTTCACTTCGGGGAAACGGGCGTGAACAAGATTTTCCTTGTCGGTTATCCCGCACTTTTTCAGAATACACTCCATTGTATTATAGACCTTTCGGGGAGAAGTGATCGTGTGATTCTTTGTGGCGATAACACGCTCCTTGTCACGGATAATGCTGCGGAGATGTTCGAGTGCATCGACAGCGTTATCATTCAGCGGAATGTAACGAGTGGACTTGTCCGTCTTGGGCGTGTCCTGTTCAAGAAGAACGTAACTGCTCTCGGCATCTTCCGCACGATTCTTGACTTCCACAACATTTCCGTGAATGTAGATATGACGCTTTTCAAGGTCAACGTCCTTCCACTTGAGATAAAGCGGCTCGCCTTCTCTCATTCCCGTATTCAGAATGAGAATAATCAGATAGCCGTATCTGTAAACGGGAGTGCTGTTCTTGTATGTGCGCTTTGCTTCTTCAACAATAGCGGCGATCTCCTCGGGAGTGTATGCAGTGATCTCCTTCCTCTCCTTGACCTTTGAGGACGGGAGCTTCACACCCTTGACGGGATTTTTGAGAATTTCGCCACGCTGAACGCCCAGCTCCATACAGGCATTCAGATTGTTGTACGCCTTCTTTGCGGTGGAGTAGGACTTTTCGCTGATTATGGTGTTTATCATTTTTTGAACGTCATTTGAGGTCAGGACGTTTATCTGGATATGACCGATAGCAGGGAATATCTGATATTTCAGCGACTGCTCCACACGGTCATATGAGCTTGGTTTCAAATCGGGCTTTTTTACCTCTTTGAGCCAATGGGTCATATACGTTGATACCGTCATTTTCTTGACATTGGGTTCTCTCCTTTCTGTATCGGGGCATATAGGATATGCCCCGATATTGTGATGATTCAGTAATCAGCCGATGATAAAGGACTTGCCTGCATAGGTGTTCAGCCACTTTTCAAAGGCTGTTTTTTCAATGCGGAGGATACCGCCCATCTTGATAGATGGAAATCCCTCGGAGCTGAACAGCTTGTAAACGCTGCTGCGGCTGATGTGCATAATTGCCATAATGTTTTCGGGTGTGTAGAGGACGGGAGCGTTCTCTACGGGTGCTGCGGTTGTCTTTGTTGCATTCATAATAATTGACCTCTTTCTTTTGTGATTTTTATTGTTAAGGGACGATGGGACGATGGGACAATGGACTGCCTTTTTGTCTTTGATTCCCTTATTTACGTCGGTTTTGGTGGTTTACTCTGTCGGGACAATGGTGGGACGATCATCAGTTTGTCCGGGACAATGACTGCTTTCAAGCAGTATCGGATTAAGTGCGTAGCTTTCTTTGCGTCTGTTTCCGCTGTTATGTTCCGGTGGAACATATGATATGTACTTATGTGCTGTCAGCACTTCAAGAGCGTCCCTGACCTGTTCATCGGTCAGCTTGCGGACTGAACGTTTTATATTCCGAAAGGAAATGGTTGAAATGCCGTTCTTCTTTGCGAGTGCTGTCATTTTATCAAGGTCAAGCTGCGGAGTGTTATCATAATTATCCGCACACATCATTTTTAGATATTGCTGTCCGTAATACTTTGAGATTTCTATTGCGGCGGACATTGTTTCGCCTGATATACATTCGGCAGGGGAATGTTCACAAAGGTGGAGAAGTCCTGCTATTCTCAGCGTTTTGCCCGGCAGCTTACTGAAAAACTCTCTGTGATCGGCAAGTTTTTCGTTTTCCGACATCTGATATTCGATCTTGTCCGCATAAGCGGTAAACAGATCTGTTGCCTTGCAGGTCAGCTCTATGTACTGTTCGGGGTTAGACGGCATATTCAGTAGGCGGTAGATAAGTTCCTTGTACCGCTTTGTGACCTCTGTTCCGTTTATATCCTGTATGAGCTTTCGGTGTCCGATCATACTGTCCGGCAGGCAGAACAGAAAACGCTGTGTCAGACCTTTTCCGATAAACTGCTGATTGGATATGATGTTGTTCAGAACTTGGGGTTGGGCGCATATCCCGAAAGAAATATATTCAGGTTTGTAATGCTGTTGGAGTACATTCCAGAAATTACATCGAAGATACCGCCTTCGGGTGACATGATTCCCATGGTGTCGTTGTTGTCGCTCATAATAGCTGCGAGTGCTTCTGCGGTCACGTCCGTTGTTATAAGCTTCATTTCCTTTACAGGCTGCAGGGTGTTGATCTCCATTTGAATATCACGGATAACGGAGCCGTCCTCACCTTTTTCAATAGCTTTGTTCAGCTTGGAATCAAGCATTTTCTTGGAATTGAAGTAGGTCTGAACATCAATAAGGTGAAGTGCGTTGTATTCGTTGACGAATTTGTTTATCGGTGAAGTCATTGCTGAAAATACTGCTGATTTGCGTTCTCCCGGCGGTGCTATTATCAGCATATAAAGGTTAAGCTCCTCCGACCAATAAGGACTGAAACTGACCTTAGCTTTGCCCTGCAAGCATACTGATAAGGCTGAGAGTGCCACAGATGCAGGCATATCGGGATAGACTTGGGTGGTTTCGGAAACGAAGTTTACCATATCCCGTATTGTCGGCGGTAATGCTCCTATCGGGAAAGGTGGCGGCGATTTTGCAGTGGGTAGGGCTACGGGATAAGGATCATCTTCTGTAATGATTTGTGTTTTCTCATTCATTTTTTCTCCTTTCTGCTTGACATTTGCCTTGTGTCCTGTTATACTTAAAATATAGAACACAATTCAGAGATTTTTAGCTACTTGAAATAGATAACAGTATATCTGACTGATGTGTAGTTCTATTCGCCATAACTGAACGTATTATAAATTATTCAGTTTGATATGTCAATAGAAAACACAAAATTGTTCAGTATATCTGAATAACTTTGTACGTTTGCACAATTTTTAGGAGGAAGTTTTGTGGATTATTCACGATTAGAAGAGCTATGCAGAGAAAAAAACATCTCTACAAGCAAGCTCGCAGAGATAGTAGGAGTTAGCAAGGGAAATACCAGCACATGGAAAAAAGGCGGCAATCCCAGCCTTGAAGTTTTATGTAAAATGGCAGAAGCCCTTGACTGCACAATAGATTATCTGTTGGGTAACGAGAAAATAAATCTTATGCCAAGCAAGAAATATAATGCGTTAATGGTGTTGGAAGCTTCTCAGGCTGATTATCTGAGCAACGGCTGCAGGACAGACAGACCCGATACCATTGATTTAGATGAATACAGTATTATTGCAAAATATCTCAATTGTGACCCTAAATTTCTGATCAATGCGTCTAACACTACTTATGTTCCTGCTCTGAAAGATAGGGCTGCTGATTCTTTTGATAAGGATATGGTTTTTGAAATCATCAACCTTATGAGCTATCTCCCCGGAAATGATGAGGAGAGGGTAATGCAGCTGCAGATATCAAGGATAGTTCTGCATAATCTCGCAATGTGTGGCTATGATGAAGCAGCTGTACGGAGCTATAATGCTATTGCATCAAAAACTCTTGATTTTCTTTATTCGGGTGAGGTTGATTACAAAAAGCATCACGCATATGGTCTGAGATTTAACGACCTTCGAAGCCTTAATGTCAAAACGGGTATGAGCTATCAGTATATGTTCACAGGAGTAAAGAACGGCAGGGATAAGAAGTGATTTACTATTGTCCCCATTGTCCTTGATTGTCCTGCTATTGTCCCAAAGTAAAAAATGCTTACAAACGGCTGTATAGCGACGATTTCAGGAGATTTAGTTTCTATTGTCCCATTGACCGTGTATTTCTAAGGAACACATCAAAATAATGAATTAATCAGCATTTCCCTAAAAATTATAATAAATCATTTTATAAAGAAAAGGTGATACTATGCTTCCCGAAGGACTATACGAACAGGTCATTTCAAAATCACTTGATAAAAAACTCAGCGAAGATAACGGGATAAAGTATGACGCTGCGCCTATCGACAATGCAGAAGCACCGTCTATCCTTTCAAAATATATAGCCGAGATCGTGGAAAAAGGTCTTATGCAGGTACAGAGTGATGATATTTCGGGACAGCTCTCTCTTGCAAATAAAATAATATCCGCAATAACAGCGGCAACGGGCGATGATGAGTTCGACGGTGCAAGCGTTGAGGAAAAGGCACAGCAGCTCCTTGCTGTTGTGAAAAAGCAGAACAACATTGCCGCTGTTACCGATAAAATAGATATTCCCCGTCCCGAAACATCGCTTTCCGCAAGCTCGCTTTTTACGGGTTCGCTCAATGAGCCGAGTATGATGACTGAGCTGAAAAAAGAAATATGTTCCGCCGACCGTGTGGATATGCTTGTTTCATTTATAAAATGGAGTGGGCTTCGCCTTATCATAAATGAACTGAACGATTTTACGATGAGAGGCGGAAAGCTTCGTATTATTACAACATCGTATATGGGTGCGACAGATGTAAAGGCAGTTGAGGAGCTGTGTAAGCTGCCTAACACAGAGATAAAAATATCTTACGATACCAAGCGCACAAGGCTTCACGCAAAATCTTATGTTTTTTACAGAAATACGGGATTTACCACCGCATATATCGGTTCGTCTAATCTTTCAAATGCTGCCATTTCCAGCGGTCTTGAATGGAATCTGAAAATTACCGCGCACGATCAGCCCGACACCATAAAAAAGATAAATGCCACCTTTGACAGCTATTGGAACAGCACCGAATTTTCAGATTATTCGGAGAATGACGCAGAAAAACTTGCCGAGGCTTTATCGGCGGAAAAATATAGTTTTTCGGACAATGACACCTATTCATTTGACATAAATCCATATCCGTATCAGCAGGAGATACTTGACAGTTTGCAGGCTGAACGCAAGATAAGAGGGCATTATAAAAACCTTGTCGTTGCTGCAACAGGTACGGGAAAGACTGTTATTTCCGCTTTTGATTACAGACGATACAGAAAATGCAATCCCCAGTCGCCATGCAGACTGCTGTTTGTTGCACATAGGGAAGAAATTCTGCGGCAGAGCCTAAAATGCTTTCGTGGTGTTCTCCATGACGGGAATTTCGGTGAACTGTTTGTGGGCGGCAGTAAACCGTCAAGTCTGGATAATCTTTTTGTATCTGTTCAGACGTTAAATTCACGCTCACTGACAGATATAACCACTCCCGATTATTATGATTTCATTATCGTGGACGAGTTTCATCACGCATCTGCGCCTACATATCAGAAGCTGCTTGAATACTACAAGCCGAAGATCCTGCTCGGTCTGACAGCTACTCCCGAGCGTATGGACGGCAAAAATATTCTTGATTATTTTGATGGACGAATAGCTGCGGAAATACGTCTGCCCGAAGCTATTGACAGAAAGCTTTTGTGTCCATTCCAGTATTTCGGCGTATCGGATAATGTTGATCTGTCAGAGCTTAAATGGTCCAGAGGCGGATATGACAAGACTGCACTTTCAAATGTTTACACTGGAAATGATTTGAGAACACTGCAGATACTTGACAGCGTAAAGAAATATGTTACCGATATAAACACTGTTGCAGGCATAGGCTTCTGCGTTTCAAAGGCTCATGCGGAATATATGGCACTCAGATTTTCACAGTACAATATCCCGTCGGCGAGCCTTACTTCCGACAGCAGCGATGATGTGAGAAAGAACGTTCAGAAGCAGCTTGTAAGTGGTGAGATAAAGTTTGTTTTTACCGTTGACCTTTATAATGAGGGTGTGGATATTCCCGAAATAAATACTATTCTTTTTCTCCGTCCCACAGAGAGCTTGACTGTGTTTTTACAGCAGCTTGGAAGAGGTTTGCGTTTATCGGAGGGTAAGGATTGTCTGACAGTTCTTGATTTTATCGGTCAGGCAAACAAAAAATACAATTTTGAGCAGAAATTTGCGGCACTTCTTGCAAACACTAACAAAAGCGTTCAGAGTGAGATAAAGAACGGATTTATCTCACTTCCGAAGGGCTGTTATTTACAGCTTGAAAAGAAGGCTAAGGAATATGTTCTCGAAAATATAAAGCGTGCTGTCGGTAATAAAAATGCTATTATTTCCCGTATGGCAACATTCACTGAGGACAGCGGTCTTGAGCTTACTCTTGCAAATTTCCTTGAATATTATCGTCTTGATATTAGCACAATTTATAGCACAAAAACAAGCTTTGCACGTCTTTCAAAGGCGGAATTTAATGAAGAAGTCGAAGATGTGATGACAAAAGCATTTGCGAGAATTTGTGCAATAGATTCCCGCAGGTGGGTAGAATTTCTTTTAAAATATCTGCCGCATATCACCGAATATTCCATTTCCGATTTTGATGAATGTCAGATAAGAATGCTGCAGATGATGCAGTTTACTATATGGCAAAAATCGTATGAGGACTGCGGTTTTACCGATTTGCTGGAGGGATTCATACAATTGGAAGAGTCGCCTGTTATGCTTGGTGAGATGCTTGATATCCTGCGGTATAATTATGACAGGATAGATTTTATAGACAAGCCTGTTGATTTAGGGTTTGACTGTCCGCTTGATCTGCACTGCACATATACCCGTGACCAGATACTTGTGGCAATGGATTTTATGAAGCCGAATACTGTTCGTGAGGGTGTAAAATATCTGCCAGATAAAAAGGCTGATGTTCTGTTTGTGACGCTCAATAAATCGGATAAAGATTATTCGCCGACAACAATGTACAATGATTATTCCATTAACGAGGTACTTTTCCATTGGCAGAGCCAGAGTACGACTTCCGACACGAGCACGACTGGACAGCGTTATATAAATCACAGACAAACAGGGGACTGGGAGCTTATCTTTGTCCGTGAATACAAAAATAACAAGCTGGGTGCGGCGCCGTATACATTCCTTGGAATTGCCGATTATGTGAGCCATGAGGGTTCAAAGCCGATGAATGTTGTGTGGAAGCTACGTGAGCCTATTCCTGCTAAGTATATTAAGAAAACTAATAAGTTGGTGGTATAATGTTAGAAGTAGCAGCCGCAATAATTCGCAAAGACGAAAAAATCATTATATGTCAGAGACCGGCAAATAAAGATCTTGGACTTTTATGGGAATTTCCCGGTGGTAAGATAGAAGCGGGAGAAACAGGAGAGCAGGCGGTTATCCGTGAGTGCCGTGAAGAACTTGGGGTAACACTGAAAATTAACAGCTTCTTTATGGACGTTACCCATGAATATCCCAACAGGACAGTACATTTATCGGTCTATAACTGTTCGCTGACCGACGGTGAGCCTGTCAGACTTGAACATAATGATATTCAGTGGATAACTGCATCTGAGTGCGGGAAATTTGAATTTTGCCCTGCTGATGTGGAGATAATATGCAGATTGACAAATGGAGTGTACGATGACTTTTGATGAATGTAGTAAGGAAATTCAATGTCTTGTAAAATCGCTTAAGCAGACGTATGATAAGGCATATGAATTGTATTATCCCAAAGCAAATGGATAATACGACATTTGAATAAAGGGTATGCTGTTAGTGAATTTGAAGTGGATATGTTTTTGGATAGTATCCTGTCTTTTTGCGATGATGATCGAATGCTATCATTATTTAAGCAAGTATGCAGATTGTCATACAGACTTTATCCTCAAATGATTACTGAGTATGTTGAATTGTATAAAAATTTGTATTTAAGTGAGATGTGATGTTATACAAAAAAATTAGTATGAAAATATGTTACAAATGTAAAATGAATTAATGTATTCAACACACGTGCGTGTGTTGACATATTTGAATAAATCACGCAAAATAGGGAAACTATAAATTATTGCTTGACATTTAACGCACGCGTGTGTTAAAACATATGTAATTCAATACACGCGTGCGTTGACGTGTGTTGAATTAATAATGGGAGGTGCATAGGCTTCAGAGAAGATCTGTATAATGAATTTAAAAGTGATTTGAAGAAACTGTCGGATGAAGTGATTATAGAATCAGTTGTAGCTTTTTCAAATACTGATGGTGGAAATTTCTATCTTGGTGTTGAAGATGATGGTGAAATAACAGGTTTGCATCCGGCTCATAAAAATTTATCAGGACTTGCTGCTTTTATTGCGAATAAAACCGTTCCGCCGGTTGCTGTTGAAGTAGAGAATTACAATAACTATCTTATGGTTACGGTCAGAAAGAGCCGCAGCATTGTTGCCACATCTTCCGGGAAGATACTTCGTAGACGTTTGAAATCTGACGGTGAGCCGGAGAATGTACCTATGTATCCTCATGAGATCAATACCCGTTTGTCAACTTTGAATATGCTTGATTATACTGCATTGCCTGTTCCCGATGCAGTATATGATGATCTTGACGGTAATGAGCGTATGAGATTAAGGGAGATCATAAAGAAATATTCCGGTGAAAAGAATCTTCTGGAGCTTAATGATGAAGAACTTGACAAGGCACTGAGGATTGCGGTTAATACGGATAATAAAATAGTTCCAACATATTGCGGATTGCTGCTTATTGGAAAGAAAGAGCGGATACAGGAGCTAATGCCAACAGCTAAAGCAGTTTTCAGGTGTTATCCGGTACTGATGTCGTTTTCAATGAAGATGTTGACGGTGCTTTATTGTCTGTATTTGAAAGAATGGAAACCTATATGACAGCACGTAATTCAGAAGCCGAGATTGAGGAGGGGTTATTCAGAATCTCAGTTTTTGATTTTGATAAAAGGGCGTTCAGAGAAGCACTGGTTAATGCTTTCTGTCACAGAGATTATACAATGCTTGGACGTGTGCGTGTTGAGATAAATGATGATGGCCTTGTGATCAGCAATCCGGGCGGATTTGTAGAGGGCGTAAATATAAATAATCTTCTGACGGCAGAACCTCACGGATGTAATCCTGCACTTGCAGATGTAATGAAGCGTATAGGACTTGCTGAACGTACAGGCAGAGGAATAGACAGAATATTTGAGGGATCTTTGCTTTACGGAAAGCCTATGCCCGATTACTCCGAATCAACAGACACGCTTGTAAAGCTGTTTATCCCAAGAGGTTTGCCGGACAAGGCATTTGCAAAGATGATCTCAGATGAACAGGAAAGAATAGGATGTGCACTTCCTGTAAATTCGCTGCTTATTCTTAATGAGCTGAAACGTAACAGCAGGTGTACAATAACAGAACTTGCGGATGTAATTCATTCTACGGAAGTGAAAGTCAAGACAGCTATTGAAAAACTTGTTGAATCCGGTATGGTTGAGGCAGTCGGAGCAGGAAAAAATAGAAATTATATGTTAAGTGCTCAGGTGTACTGTCAGAATAAATTAACAGCAGAATATGTTCGTCAGAAGGGTATTGATGAAATAAGATATCCTGAGATGATAATCGAATACACAGAAAAAATGGCAACAGGATCACAAGAAGCGAAGCAGCAGCACTTCTCAAGATTGATGAGAATAAGGCGTACCGTCTGTTAAGTAAAATAGTAAAGCAAGGGGAACTTCGCCTTGAAGGGGCAGGTAGATTTGCATATTATGTTCTGAACAGATAATAGTGAGATTTATAGTATAAAGATAAAAAGCTTTGATATAATAACTGTAACACCAAGCAAAGGAGAAATTACTATGGTAGTTACAGGTGAAAAGCCGGGAATCGGTGTTTATACTTGTACCAATTGTGGACAGAAGGTTCATTTAGATGATGACTCTGACAGAATGCCGCCTTGCCCAAATTGTGGTAATACTACATTCAACTAAATTAATGGTATAAATGCAAATATGTCGTAAAAACGTCGTATTTCCAACTTCCATAAGCAGAAACACGACGTAAATACGTCAATTCCAAGCAACAAGGATAACCACCTCCAAAACCACGTGCCGAGGGTTCGAATCTTATTGCCCCTGCCATGATTAGTCTGTAAAAACGACGTACTAAAGCCGCTTTTACAGACTTTTTTTTATGAGGCAGTGATCTGTCCGTTTTTTCTGAAATACTGAAAAACGATGGTTTCATCTGAATTTCTGACCGTCTGTATTGTCCGTTCCGAGAATGCAGTCTGCTACACTGTCCATTGCCATAGCTTGTGCTTTGCGGAACGAGTGAGCATAGATCTTCAAAGTCGTTGTAGCATCATTGTGTCCAAGGCATGCCTGCACAGTTTTTACATCAACACCTTTAAGGATCATGATCGAAGCATTAAAGTGACGGAACGAAAGAATATTAACGAATCGTAATCCTGTTCTTTTGCAGAACTTTTCATAGAATTTGTAGGGTGACCGCAAGCCCATAGGCTCTCCATTGATTTTAGTAAACAGACGGTCGTTTTCTATCCATTTGGAACCAATAGAAGCTTTGTAATCATTCTGCATTTTTCTGAAGTCACGCAGTTTTTCAATAATTACATCGGGAACCTTGATAATGCGTAAGCTGCTGTTGGTTTTAGGCGTATCTGTATATATACCCTTTTCCTTTGTCCATGCAGATGTCCTTTTGACAGATATCAGATGATTATCCCAGTCAATATCTTTCCATTCCAACCCAAGCAATTCTCCTCTGCGAAGCCCTGTGAAAGCTGCAAGGGTAAAGAATATAACGTATTTCAGGTTGGCTTCGCTTTCCTTTTCAAAAAATGAAAGCATTGACTGCACCTCTTCCAAGGTGTAAACAGTACGTTCTTTAGCAATAAGTTTGGGCAAAGTAACATTGCGGCAAGGGTTGTTCTGTACCCTTTGATCTGATCGGCGAAAAGGTTCAGATCCGTCTTACGGAGAATACGGTTGAGGTCTATTTCAATGGCAGCCGAGTCACGTCACATAAAAGGCTTGAAAAATACAGTGTTCAGCCTGTTGTCAATCCCGATCATATGCCCGAAAACCATCGTAAATATCTGCGGTACAATGCAGAAGAATTCAGGCGTTGGTCTGCAGATGTGGGTAAATGTACCGAAAGCGTTGTTAAGCATTTTCTGGAAACGGGCAAGGCTCCCGAGCAGGGGTACAAGTCCTGTGTCAGTCTTGTAAAACCGGGTGAAAAATATAGTAAAAAGAAGCTTGAAAGCGCCTGTGAAAGAATGATCCCGCTCTCGTCTGCACCGTCGATCCGTACAATAACCACCATTCTCAAGAACAGCAGACAGCCGTCGGAAAATACTGATGCAAAGTCTGATGCCGAGGACAGTTGCAATAAATATGGCATTACCCGTGGAGCCGCATACTTCAGAAAGGGAGGTGCGGACAATGAATGATATATTCACAGTGCAGCGTTTGCGCAGCATGAAGATGAACGCTTTTGCCTCTGAACCGGAACGTCAGCTTGCGGATAATGCTAACTTTTCAAGTCCTGGATTTGAAGAACGTCTGGGATTGCTTGTTGACTGCGAATGGGACCGACGTCAAGCGAATAAGCTTAACAGATATATACATAATGCACGCTTTTCAGAGAGCAACGCTACTATTGAGAGCATTGAATACCTTGAGGACAGACACCTTGACAAAAAACAGATATTACGTTTCTCCACTTGCAAATACATTGACGATGGGTATCATATCATTCTCAAGGGTGCATCGGGGAATGGAAAGACGTATATTGCCTGTGCTCTTGGCAATTCTGCCTGCCGTAGGTTCAGGACAGTAAAATATATCCGTATGCCTGAACTGCTTGATGAACTTACTGTTGCTAAAGATAACGGTGAATTCAAGAAGGTGATTGACGCATACAAGAAAGTTGATCTGCTTATCCTTGATGAATGGCTTATCCGCAGGCTTACACCTGCAGAATCGTACATTATGCCTGAAATCGCCGAGGCTCGCTGCAAAAGGTCAATGATCTTCTGCACACAGTATGAACCGGAGGGATGGTATGAAAGGATCAATCCTGATCCCGGAAGCAAAAGCCCCATTTCAGAAGCAATCATGGACAGGATCATTCACAACTCATTTATTATGCCGATAGACGGCAGGATATCAATGCGTGAACGTTATGGAGTATCATCGGAGGTTGAGTCATGACGGTGAATGAAGTCATGCTCGATGAACGCTATTCATGGTTATTTCTGCACTGTCAAAACGTTTCCGCTGCAAAGGCTGAAATCCTTGAATTGTTTTCTGAAGAGCCTGTTGATGAGCACACCTGGGCGGAGCAGGATATTACCGAGCAGATTAGAATGATCGTTCGCAAGTATGAATAATTAAATGCTGTGGGTCTGTCCGGTGCTGATGTACCGGGCAGGCCTATGCTGACTAATATGTTGGGTAATGTTGATGCTCTTTGACACTGCGGTTCTCAAGCGGCAAGGGTGCGGTTCTGACTCCGTGCAGCTGCGGCTTTCGGGGCGGCATATACATCCTTCCTCCTTTCGGTACTTTTTATATGTGCGGTACTCTTATTCCGGTATCATATCGGTACATTTCATTTGTTTAGGATTTTATGACTTGCTTCTTTATTGGTATCACTTCTTTCATTTTGATGCGGAAAAATTTTTTTGTCCGCTGAAATTATTATATCATAAAGAATTTTCAAAAATCGCAGCTCTCTTTCGTAGCGGAAACATCGCCAAAATGCGCCAAACGTTGCGAAACGTTCTCAAACGTCACCTGAAATGCAGAATATCTTATATTTGTTAATGGCTTAGACTTAAAATTTGCGTGCCTGAATATTCTGTAAACTGTTATGCGGTATTGTGTTATTTTGTATCAGGCGGTTTACTATAAAGTAGGATGCAGTTTATAAATTTTGCCTATAAACTAAAACGAAGCATTGAAGATTTACGACCTTCAATGCTTCGTTTTTATGGCTATTTGATTGTATTATCCAACCTTTGAGCGTTCTATAGGGAGATACTAAATTTTATTTACAGCTGAGCTAGTTTGTTTTTTATTATATCCAGACTCTTGAAACCACTATGTTCGGACGAAAAGTCAGAGATTATTTTTTGCATTGTCTCTGAACTCCAGTAAATCGTTAGTTTTTTCTTTGTGCGAGTTATCGCTGTGTAAAATACACCTTTTGTTATTTTTTCAGAATTAACACTGGGAATAATCACTTTTACAGAATCATATTCTAAGCCTTGTGCTTTATGAATCGAAACGGCATATGCTAACTGAAAAGGTATGATGGTCTTCTTTGCGTCTTCCTCATTTTCAATTTCGTCCTCGTCAAAAGCATATACAATAAGTTTGATGCGAGTTCTTTCACCTATAGTATCAATATACTCAATCTGGTCTGATTTACACTGTTGTTCAGTGATTATAGTTTCGACATCAATAATAAATGCTATTTGATCGTCTGTCTTTTCTATGTCTACAATAATTCCTTTAAGGTTATTATAGAGGTATGTGAAACGAGAGTTATCATTAAAAAGGATTTTGTCTTCCTTTTTAAACCTCCAGCTTTGCCATATTATAGCTTCTCCATTTGGATTTGCATTTTGGAAATAACTGTTTATATTATTTAACCCGAATTTTCCATCATAGTTCAAGCATAAAACAACTTCATCTTCAACATCAGAAGTAAAAATATCTGATCCTATTTCCTTTGAAAAGGGTCCGTCTATGACGAGTTTTTCGGTGATCCTAACATCATTGTTCCTTACTTCTTCCCATAGACTCAGTAAGTTTTCTTCCTGAGTCCGCCAAGTATCAAGTAATTCAATGTTAGCTCCCTGTGTAGTTATGATATCTTTAGCATAATAAAACCAGTTACCAAAATCAATTGATTCGATTTGATTGATGTCTCCCGCTAATACAATTAAGGAATTTTCACTAATCTTATTCACAAATTTAAGCATAGTAAAATTATCAATTATACTGCATTCATCTACAAATATTATATCATAATCCGGCAGCTCAACTTTTTTTGTAAAGCTGTCAAAGCTTATAAAATCTGAATTATTGCCAGGATTTTCAATACGCCTTCTAAGGTGTTGTATCGCATTATGTGTTTTGGTAAGAAAAAGTTTCTTAGACTTTGGCATAAGACTCGAAATATAGTTAATGAGGGTTGTTTTACCTGTTCCGGCTGCACCATATATAAGAAGTAGTTTGGAATTAACAAAAGCATACTTTATTGCTTTCTGCTTGGATACATCAACATTATCAAAAATCGACTTATTATCCCTAATGAATTTGGCATTTAATTCTTTTTGCCCTTTAATTCCGTTTTGGGAAAGTTCTAATAGCTTTCGCAGTATTTGTAATGTTGTGCTTTCATATGAAGCAATGGTAACATATTCTTGTTCATGCAGTATATTAAACCCTTGACGTGTTTCCCACGCATCTAAATACTCATTATATGTAGCTATATCCGTATCAGATGCGATTTCGCTGGAATTAAAATATATTTCGCCAGAATTCTTGATTTTGTTTTTTAAAACCAGATACGGCGATATAGTTTTTAATTGTGCTGTTCCAGCTACACTCAAAATTTTTGCCATATTACCATTACTTGTCTTGCTTCCTGCATAATTAGCCAGATAAGGATTCTTTTCAAATGGGAAACACTTTTTGGCAAAATAAAATGGTGTTTTAGGCATAGGAGAATTAAATTGATTTGGTATAACATCAGATATTCGGTCTTCACGCATATTAATCAAAAGAAATCTTATGGTGTTTTTTCCGAATGTGTCACACTCACAAGAAAAATATTTTCTTAAAGCTTCAATTACCGTTTTGAAATAACAAGTATTAGTGCTTTTATAAATACTATCGATTACTTCATTAAAGCTTATTTCTTTTAAATCAATAAGATCCAGAAATGTCATGCCAGTGCTTGTTAGAAAAATCATCAATTTAGAGTATTCACCATAGTTCTTACTTATTTTTAAATTAATGTTTAGTATCCTTCCAAGTTTGATTAAACAAGCAGGTGCAATGGATACCCTCCAGTTTGTGATGATTTTTATATTTGAAGCAATACCCCATAAATCAATCGTTGTGTCGGTATAGCCAATATTAATTGAATAAGCAGTTGAAATATTCTGCTTTGAATAAACAGTTATTCTATTAAATTTAGTAGCATATTTATTGGCTAATTGCAAGGTGATTTCATAATAGCGTTCGGTGCCAACATAAAATGGTGTTTTCTTTTGAACATAAAAACGTGTGCTTTCCAAAGAATGAGGTGATAAATCCGTAGATTCAATAGCTTTTGCAACTATGTTATAGTACTCATTGTCAAGTTGGTCTGTGTTAAGTGGGAACTTTTCAAGATTTTGAAGAATAGATATTCTATTGTTATCCCAGAAGTATTTTCTGATCTGCCACATGAAGTTATAGTATTTTAACATTAAGCGTTCAGATTGACCTTCTTCCGGAATTCGGCAATCAATATACTTTAAGCATCGTAAGAAATTGGCAAGATATTTAGTCCTCAAATCGAGTTGAGCTTGTTCATATGCTAATTGAAGATTTGGCTTTGTGCATCTAATATTATAAGAGTTTTGTAATAATGCAGCTCTGCATAGGTCATTTAATCTTGGTAGAATATCTTGAGATATTTCATCTCTGGTTGCACTACGGTTTTCTATTGTATCAATACTTCTAACGATAGACTTATCACAAGCCATTACAATTCTTTTGATATCATCAAGATTAAGCTGAGTTGAACTAAGCTTATTTACAAATGAATGATGTTCAATTATACGATCAAGTTTTTTACAAAAATCAATAATACTTTCATCGGTATTAAAAATTTCCTCTTCTGCCTCAAAAGCAACAGTTGTACTACCTTTGGAAAAATCAATCGAATTAATATAGTCTACGGACATATACTTCCAGAAAACACGCTCAGAGCCTCTTTCGTCAGGATTAAGTACAACAAAGAGTATTCCTGGGTCTAAGGTAACATCCATAGCCATCGTTGCAGGAAAACCAAGACTTTGCAATGAATATTTGATTTTCCCATTATCCTCTCTGTATGAATGAGAACCTTTTATCTGAACAAAGAAATTTTGCCTAGGTCGCCTTGATACATCAGGGTCTGCAACATATTCAAACGTTCCATCGGTGTTAGGCCATTTATCGTTAGATGCAAATAATGGGTTGATGCGTCCATTGGAACGAAAAAAGAATTTTAATGTAGAGACAGCAGCTTCGTCTTCTGCTGATCTTTCCGTATGCGTTTTTATATGCTTTTCTATTAGTTCTTTGGGCTGATCTAACATTTTTTACTCCTTTCTCTGCCTAAGGCAAGCAACCGCATCATTCGACCATATTATAATAATCCAGTCTTAAATCATTAAGTTCTTTTCGTACAGCCCGCCAATCCTTCATGTACAAATCCATATATGAAATAAAAACTGAATTATGTGTACGTTCCTTTAAATGGAGAAGTTCATGCAATATTACATACTCTAAACACTCGATTGGTTTCTGTGCAAGCTGTAAATTAAACCATAGTTTTTTCTTCTCTGTATTACAAGTTCCCCAGCGAGTTAACATATATTTGGTTTGCCAAGAATCACAGTATAGCTCGGTAAGCCTTTCCCACTTCGGAAGTAATCTTTCAATTTCCGCTTTTAGTAAGATACGGTACTGCTCTCGCACATAGTTTTCTCTTTGCTTTACTGTACTTTCTTCACGCATAGAGAGTATTACCTTATCTCCTTTTATTTCAAATCCGTTCTTTTGTGAATTAGGCTGAAAGGATAGATAATATTGTTTTCCCCATATGAAAAGCGTTTCTCCGCTTACATACTGACGTTTAGTGCTTCTTGCCTGATGTTGAAACTTTTCAATCTGTTTTTTGATCCAAATAAGATTTGTTCGGGCATATATTTCTATTGCCTTATCATCAATAGATGCCGGAGCAGAGATAACGACGTGTCCATCAGGAGGCTTGACCTGAAGATGCATATTCTTGATATTCTTTTTATGGATATCAATAGGTATGCCAGAAATCATAATTGTCATATATTAGTATTCCTCCTGCTTTTCGATGATTTTAAATAATCTTTCGACTTCAGAATCATCATTAAGAATAATGAATAAAGCTTTCTTTATTCTGTTTTCTTTTATAGGATCACCACGGAATCCGCTCATTTTACTGCTAAGAACAGCATTATGAAGTTTGATTGCTAATATTTCATTACCGTCAGTATTATCGTATAGAGCTTGCAAAGCCTTACTTTTTCTTATGCTTTCAGGATAGTCTTCATTTTGTTCCGGATGTTCAACATTTTTAGCAAGTTTTATTTGTTCCTCAAGGAGTTCCTTATAAGAGATAACGCCTTGCTTTCTTTTTTGAATCAGCTCATCCAGTATTGCTGACATCTTTTCATAATACTTAGGGTTGACCGCAACTTTTTCTACCATTTTACGACGAATATTATTTTCAATTGCTTCAGCTGCTCCTTCTTTTTTATCTGAGGGGGCATCTTCTTCGGTCATGATTTCTCCCTGTTCTGCTACGAAATCAAGCAGTGTTAGATCATCGAACTCACCGATTTTAACGCTATCTGAAGCTGTAATATAGTTGTCGATCAATTTACGCATATCCGGCTCATAAGCTTTAAAATCCAAGAAGTCTCCGCTTTTATTTCCGATTGTCTGTTTCAGCTCAACATAGAATTTTACTTTTTCATCGTATGCAGATACTTCTTTGGCAGTATAAATATCAACCATGTATGGCTTGGCTTCTGCAAATGCACGAACTAAACCACTTACAAGCTTATACAGCCTTTCTCTGAGACGAGAATAGATCTCATCAGTTTCTTCGCTCATGCCGGATTCTCCGCAGAAATAATGCATATACTGTAAATCACCCTTTGGAGCTTCTACGCCTTCGCATAGTTCTTCCAACTGATCGTACACTTCATTGAAATGCTTGATTGCTTCAGCGCTTCTATCTTTGATAAGTCCATCGACATCTTCCGGATCATAGTTTTCAAATGCACCCGATGTATAGGTGTCCATCGCATTCTTTAAATCTCCGAAAAGCTGCTTATAATCAACAATATATCCAAATTCCTTTGTATCACCATCCAGTCTGTTAACACGGCAAATGGCTTGGAACAAACCGTGATCCTGCATACTCTTATCAATATACAGGTATGTACACGGCGGAGCATCAAATCCTGTGAGGAGCTTATCAACCACAATGAGCAGTTTCATATTTGCAGGCTGGTTGATAAATTTATCTTTGACATCCTTTTCAAAATCCTCAACCTTTTTCTGAATGGAAAGTTTTTCCGGAAGATTATCAGGATCAAGTCCTAACATACGGAGATATATCTCGTATTTTTCAAAAGTTTCAGTTTCATCATCGGCACTTACAGTATCAGTTCTCAGATCACCGGCTTGCGGAGTGTAAGAGGATATGATGGCACACTTCTTGAAACCTCTCTGCTGGAAGATCTCATAATACTTGCAAGCAGTATAGATCGAATCTGCGACAAGAATTGCATTTCCGTTTCCGTCCATTAGGCGGGGCTTCAAATCAAAATCCTGAATTATATCCCAAGCGACACGTTCAAGCCTTGAACGGGAACTATAGATTTTCTGCATACTTGCCCATTTCTCTTTCAGCTTTGCTTTAGCTCTGCTTGAAAGAGAACGTGTTTTAACGTCAAACCATTGGTCAACTCTGTCATGTGCGCTGAGCTCCTGTGGGATATCTCTGTATTCATATCTCAGATCAAGTACAACACCGTCACGCACTGCTTCGTTATACTTATAGGTATGAATATAAGTGCCGAACACCTCTATACTTGTCTTCTTATCCTTTTTCAGGAGCGGTGTTCCTGTAAAACCGATGAATATCGCATCCGGCATGATTGCCTGCATTGCAGCATGAAGCTTGCCCGACTGCGTTCTGTGACACTCATCAACAAAGACAAAGATTTTTCCTTTCGCCTTAAAGTCAGCAGGGAGCGACTTCTTCAACTCATCAATATACTTGTCATAATCGGATTCAGTAGCTTCTCCGCCACGGCGACCAAATTTATGCACCAATGAACATAAGAGTGAACTGTCATAGGAATTCAACTTACGGAGCAGATCATCACAGCTCTTGGTTCTGGTGATCTTTTCATCAACACCAATGTATGTCTTCTCGATCTGCTCATCCAGTTCATCACGGTCGGTGACGATAAGCACACGAGGGTTTTCTTCTTTACAATTGGCAAGGATCCATTTTGACAGCCATACCATTGTCAGCGTTTTACCGCTGCCCTGAGTATGCCATAGAATACCGCCACGCTGTTTTGCTAATCTGTTCTGAGTACGTTTTATACCGAAATACTGATTATAACGGCATACCTTCTTAATGCCCTTATCGAAAACTACAAAATTCTCAATGAGGTCAATAAAGCGTTTCTTATCGAACATCTGATACAGCTGCTGAAGCAGAAGATCATCTATATGATCGCAGTATTCCATAATACGTGCATCTTCAGGATCACGCTCGTCTTCGTTTTCATGGAATCCGTCAGGCTTCCATTCCATATAGTATTTTTCACCTGTCAGAATAGTGCCGTAACGCAGACCTTCTATTTCATTGCCTGCCATACAAAACTGCACTGTGGTAAAGAACGATGCAATAAAGCCGTCCTTCTGATTGGTAAGGTTCTGCCTGATACCGTTTGATACGGACACGCTGCTCTTTTTCAGCTCTATAACTGCCATAGCGATGCCGTTGACATAAATAACAAGGTCAGGTCTTTTCTCCTGACGGTCAATAACCGTTACTTCCTCGGCTATTGCAAAATCATTATTTGTAGGGTTATCAACATCAATGAAGTAAACCGTCTTAGGGGAGCTTTCGGGAGTTTCCTTGACCTTGGCACCGTATTTCAGCAGCGTATAGACCTTATGGTTAGCATCATAAAGCCCATGTGTCATATCATCAGCAGCCTTTATAAGTTCGGAAACAGCACCGTCTATCAGCCTTTCACTATAACCGCTAAGGTGAAGGTACGCACGAAGTCGGTCTTCTCGGATATTTTTATTTGCTCTGTCTTTCAGATTGCCTATATATTTATAATCGAGGATATTTCTGTTCTTAAAGAAATCAATTACACGATTTTGCGTGGTTCTCTCGGTATCACCGATACTCATACGTACATTCCTCCTTAATGTGTTTGTTATTTCATGGGAAAAGTTTTCTGATCAATCCTGCTTTTATGCTTTTATATTTATCACACTTACGCTGATGAAGGGTGATAAGATTGTCGAAATTCTCAAATAAGCTCGCAATTTTCTTTTGCTCCTCTATATTCGGAAATGAAACAGGTATTTCCAATAACTTTTCGTAATATAAATTTGTTACACTTCCGCCCTCAACTCGCTTTGCAAATTCGTATTTCAGAGTGGCATTAAACATGATTGCTGTGAACAACGGATTCTGTTCAGTATTGTAAACAGAGATCATTTCTCCAATCGCTACATTGGCTAAAGATAGCCATGTACAGTGGTTATAGTCCATAGGATCTTCTCCAACTCGTGGCACTAACACCTCTGTTCCCTTACTGAATTTCAGGTTTTCTTTAGGGATATTTGTATATGAATATACTCTATCAATTTTACACCCAAACTTAGTATACATTTCTCCATAACGTATACACGGAGTAGTAGCATCTTCAGTTACAGACCACTTCGGACAACTATGTCCATAGTAAAAGTTACCCCATTCGCCAACCTTACGCTGTTCCCAAGCGTCAGTAAATCCTTTGAATCTTATTTCAGGCTTATTAGCACTATTTTGCGGGAACATTTTTTGCAGCATCGCCTCTTTGAATTGAATCAACTTGTCATACTTACGCTGATGAAGGGTGATAAGGTGATCGAGTTGGCGAAAGAAGTCACTGATGGCTTGCTGTTCAATCAGACTTGGAAGCCAAGTCTTTAATTCAGAAAACTCTGTTCGATTCACGATTTGCATTGTTCCGGCAGCTGCGGAGCTTTTCATTTTTGCAGACCACAACGCACTTTCTGTTAAAAGAAAATAAGGGTCACACTCGTTCTCATTCGGGGTTAATCCGTTAATCTGTTGATTGAAACTGCCTGTATTTCCAAGCATTGTGTTCTTTCCGATACTCGCAATGCAGGTTACAAGTATGGTGTTTTTCGGAACAACACGACCGACTTGTTGCCCTAAGTCACTCAATTTCCTTGCACTTTCAAATGTGATGTTTTCGCATATATCAGTTGGAGTGACCCATACGATTCCATCATCTGAGTAGTAGTCGGGAATATCTGTTGATGGGGTGCTACCAGTCGTAATTGTTCCTAACTCACCCAGCTTACGCTGTTCCCAAGTGTCAGTAAATCCTTTGAATCTTATCGCCGGAGTTTTGTTATTATTCGACATCGTTTGAACCTCCGAGCAATTCTATTAACTCTGCAAAAGCTTTCATATCATAATCATTGCCTGTTAATTCACCAAGCATATCTGACAGTGATGATTCTGCTTCGTTTATCTGACTGTCAAGGTCTGTAAGTGTAAGCTCATATCTTTTTGAAAGCTCGGTGATACGCTCGGCAAGCTTATGAGAGATCGCTGTGTACAGATCAATTATTCCCTTGCCTATGGCATAATACCACTTCTTGTTGACAAGCAGTTCCATGATCTCTTCGTCGGTAAGTGAAACATATCTCTCACGAGCCTTTTCATCAAGAGCCTTATCCATTTCTTTTATAAGCTTAGTCGATTCCTCAGACCTTTGTGCAAGCTCAAACGCTTTCTTTAACTCTTCATAGTCATCGGCGTATGCAGCAGGTGCAGGCGCTTCTGCACGGGCTGCACTTAAAGCATTATTTATGGATGCTTTTGTTACAATTCCTTTATCGGTATACGCAACTTTCAGTTCAGCGTGCTTGTCGATATACTGTGTATATTCCTTCTTTTTCATTGACGGAAGAAGATTCAGAAGCGTTACAAGGCTGTCAATAAGCGGAGTATGGACATTTTCCATGATCTTGTCTATCTTCTCTTGAATATCCTTGCTCTTGACTTTTCCACCCTCTGCAAGTTCTGATAATGCCGAGTCTTCTGCCGATTCCTCGATCATTGCCATGAGTCTTGAATCGGTCTCTGCGACAATATCCATAAGGTCATCTATCGCCTTTTTCTCCTCGGGGAATAGCTCTGAGATAACTATTTCCTTCGGAATAAGCTTGCCTTCCCAGCCTGCAACCTTTAACTCAGGGTTGCCGTCGGCATCGGTTTTCTTTGTCTCCTTCATGATGTTCTCGGTCTCTCTTGCAATTTCATAGCCCTTATCATCCGAGATTATCAAAGAAACATCATCGTTAAGCACTTCGTTCCAGTATGCAAGAAGTATCTGGTAAATATCATACTTGTTGATAAGCAAGATATCTTCAAATGCTTTCATTATATTCTCTGCCAACTCGGATATGAGAATTTTGGCAGAAACGGAGCTATCAAGTTTTTTCAGCTTTGTATCTGCAAAAGATTTCCAGTCTGTAAATGCCTTGTCGATAAGATCCCCATATGCCGAGAATTCATCATTAGCATATATCGTTCTGCGAATGTCGTTTTCTTCCACATTCAGCTTATAATAGCTATCACTAAGCGAACTGAGCAACTCATCTTTCAGCGTCGGGAATGCATCCCAGTATTTACTCAGTGCATCTATATCCACAGCAGGGATACCGCCGTGAATATGAGCATAAATATCCTGAATATCCTCAGGCTCGGAAGAATCTATGTAACGGGAAATATTCAGGTTATAGCCATTCTTCTCTTTGATCTCCTTATTGGGAACAAAGCGAGCATATTTAGGATCATCTGTAATCTGCTCATTGAATGTAGTGACAATACGATAGATATCCTGTTCACGCAGTCTGTTCTTGTTTCCGTCCTTTACAAATCCCTTGCCTGCATCTATCATAAAGATTCCGGAACGGTTTTCAGCACCTTCTTTATCGATTATAATAATACAAGCAGGTATTCCCGTACCGTAAAACAGGTTAGGCGGCAGACTGATGATACCTTTGATCCAGCCTTTATCAACGATAGCCTGACGAATAGTACCTTCGGCATTTCCACGGAACAGAACACCATGAGGGAGAATGACAGCAGCTTTACCCGTAGATTTCAGTGTTTTTAATATGTGCATCAACCAGGCATAGTCGCCGTTTTTCTCAGGTGGTCTATCTCCATAACCTGAGAACCTTCCATACTCCTTCAAACCATCTGACCAGTTTTTAAGAGAAAAAGGGGGATTCGCAACAATATAGTCGAAGCGTTCCAGTTCGGAAGCATCTTCATTTTTGATAAACTGAGGATCAGAAAAAGTATTACCTGCCATGATATTGATAGTAGCTTTATTATGGAGAACGGCATTCATTTTAGCAAGACCTGCCGTCGAACTCTCTTTTTCCTGTCCATAACCTGATATCTCGAAAGGGACCTCTGCAAGTGCTCTGATAAGTAATGAACCACTGCCGCAAGCCGGATCACATACTGTGGCATCATGATCCGTACATTTATCTATGCCTATGACCTTTGCAAGAATGCGTGATACTTCTGCCGGTGTATAGAATTGTCCTTTACTTTTGCCGCTTTCGGTGGCAAAGTTTCTCATAAGGTATTCATAAGCATCACCTATGATATCATCGCCGTCGGCTTTATTATTTGAGAAATCCAGTTCAGGTCGCTGGAAAATAGCGATAAGCTTTGTGAGTTTATCGACCATTTCCTGTCCTTTACCTATTTTGGCTTCATCATTGAAATGTGCGATGTCAATTACACCTTTTAAGCGGTCATTAACTTCAGCAAGGCGAGCTATGATTTTATCTATACCTTCGCCAATATTCTTCTTGTTTTTGAGTGCAATAAAGTCATCAAAAGAACAGCCTATTCTTTTTTCGGGATCAGGATTGGGATCATGTTCTTTATCGAAAACGGTCAAATCTCCGTATTTCTGCCCCTTATACTTATCCGTTACATACTTCATAAACAAAAGGGTTAGTATGTAATCCTTATACTGTGATGCATCCATTCCTCCGCGCAGTGCATCACAACTTGCCCATAGTGAACTATATAATTCCGTTTTCTTAACCGCCATAATACGAATCTCCTTACAATTAAGTTGCTATATTTCCTACTCAATAGCACTTTTGCCGCTCTTTACCCATGCATCAAGCTCCGAACGTTTAAATTTCCATTGCTTACCGATTTTGTGGGCAGGGATATCTTTATTATTTCGGATCCAACTTCGGATAGTAACAGGCTTTATTCCTAAGTAATCAGCAGCCTCTTCAAGGCTTATCCATTTTTCATTAACAGCGCTATTTTCCATTTTATCACCTCTTGTAGTAGATGAAATATATAATAATCCATTATAATTATACTATATCGGTTTGAAAATTACAAGAGGTTTAGTGTTATTTCGTGATATTTATATTAAGTTTATGTATATGCATTGTGCATTTTCTTAGAGTAAGGAATAAAGCTCTCAGAACCATTCTGAGAGCTTTGCTAAATACTTATGGATATCATATTACATTTCCATTGTCAGTCTATTTATTGCCTACACTTTTAGCACTCGTAGTGACATTTGTTTTTGAAATAATCATTTAAATATATTATATCAAATTATTCCCCAAATACAATAATATTACTCAAACCTAACAATAATTTGCGCTATTAATCTGATTTCAACAGTGATATAATAAATATGAAAACAGCCGTAGTTACCTCAGTGAGAAATACGGCTGAAAAGCAGAAGTGTCATAGATTCTGTCCGTTAAAGTTATAAAAACATACTCATAAATATGCTAAACTGCCGGAAGCATATACTCAAAAAAGTACGTATTATAGGCATTTGCGGGAATGTGCAAAAGATACAGGAAACGAAATGCGGAGTTCGAATCCTTCTGCCCCTGCCATTCAAATTCTACAACATAAAAAATGTTGTAATAAGCCAATACGGAATAGTCATTCTATCATCTCTGCTCTCCGTATGAATAAAGCGTCGGGAATAACTTCTCGACGCTTTTACTTTTCCCTA
>ERZ791815.658-NODE-658-length-27774-cov-3.960857_pt1 | contig 27774 bp, 19 predicted proteins | sample MGYA00510302_ERZ791815 | MGnify/ENA primary metagenome ERZ791815 (study PRJEB30046, sample SAMN00791995) | human gut metagenome | study: EMG produced TPA metagenomics assembly of the A metagenome-wide association study of gut microbiota in type 2... | reverse complement strand
GAAAGCGTGTTTTCGAAAATTTTGTTAATTTTGAACAATTGAAAGAAGATTATGACGAGTTTCGCAATTATTTATTGAAACATAAATGAGAAAGGAAGCATACATGGCATCAAAATTCTACGCAGTACAAAAAGGTAAAATTCCGGGAATCTATTACAGCTGGGACGAGTGCAAAAAAATGGTAGACGGTTTTCCGGGTGCCGTATACAAAAGCTTCAAGACTCTTGAGGAAGCGGAAGCCTTCGTGGGTGCAGAAGGCACATCCAGAAAGCGGAGCGAAAAAGCAGAAAAACCAGATACAGGGAAGCAGGAACAGAATCCGGCAGTCTACGCTTTCGTCGACGGCTCTTACAACATTGCCACCAAAGTCTACGGCTACGGCGGATTTCTCATTCATAATGGAGAGAAAGAAGTGCTGCGGGGAAGCGGAAACGATGCGGAGATGGCATCTATGCGGAATGTTTCCGGCGAGATATTAGGCGCAATGGCAGCCGTAAAGCGTGCGATTGATTTGAAACTTCCAGAAGTAACAATCTATTACGATTACATGGGAATCGAGATGTGGGCGACCGGTACATGGAAACGGAACAAGCAGGGCACGATCGCCTACTATGATTACATGCAGTCAGTGAAAAATCAAATCCAGATTAAATTTGTAAAGGTAAAAGGTCATTCTGGTGTGGATGGCAATGAAGAAGCAGACCGGCTCGCAAAGGAAGCGGTCGGAAACACAATTTAAGAGACAATATCTGGTACAGGAAAAAGGGCTCAAATTCCACTACGGAAAGACATATGTACGCATTGCAAAAAAACAAGTATTTTTAAATAAACAATAGATAAAAAAAGTCGTTTAAGGTTTGACAGACACAAAATATGAGGCTATAATGTGAGAATCAAAACAGATAATTGTCAGATTTTTTAGGGGGGGGGTAGAAGAAAAAACAGATAAAAAGCGAAATAAAACGAGGCAATTAATACATTATCAGACTGGAAAAATTAATATATCAGAGAAAGACAAAAAGTATATTAGGATGGAAAGGAAAAAGCAATTTATGCTGTCACAAAAGAGTACAATGAAAACAAAACTTGAAAAAATGTATCTGCAGGAAAGAATCAGTTACGGTTATAGAAAAGTCATTACCATGATGCTGCTGTCAGGAGTGATTTCTATTATTGCAATAGGCATTCTGTTTGCCAATATGATGAATTATGTCAATAATGTCAACGCAGCAGATCAGGCAGTAAAAACATGCAGAATTAATATAAATTCAGCAGCAAGAAATATCCGTGAAATGGCGCTGAATGATGACGAATCCACTTACGACAGCTACGAGGAGAAGGTGAAAGAGCTTCTCGGGACCGTAGATACACAGATGAATGTTTTACACGGCACAGGTGTCATTACAGAGGATCTCTATACAGAATATAAAGGTGCGCTCACGGACTGGGAAACGATCGGATATGAGATCATGGAAGAGATTAAGGCCGGCAAGGGAGAGCAGGCTGTCGATGATATCTTAAATAAGTGTACCCCTGCATTAAACAGCTTAGTAGAAGTTTCAAAGAAATTAGATGCATTGACTGATAAACAGAGAAGTAAGGCTGTCCAGAGCACGATCTTCTGTGCAGTTGCCGGTATTGCAGTGATCATTATCTTCCTGCTCCTTGCATGGGCAATCGCAAAGAAAGTGAGCAGGATGGTACTGGAAACCATTCTGGAACCATTACATGCGATCGAGGATGTGGCGAAGGAACTCACGGAAGGAAATCTGCACAGCCAGCTGGAATACCACTCCGAGGACGAGATCGGAAGACTTGCACACAGCATGCGCAAATCCATCCGTATCCTTGGAACGTATGTCGATGATATTGACCGCTCCATGAAACAGTTCTCAGAGGGCAATTTTGATGTACAGCCAGAGGTAGAGTGGAGAGGAGACTTTGTTGGTATTTTACATTCCTTTATGGAGTTCCAGAACAGCATGTCTGATACGGTAAGAGGAATCCAGAGGGTTTCCGATGAGGTGTCCAACGGAGCAGAACAGGTGGCATCCAGCTCGAACGAGCTTGCAGACGGCGCAACGAATCAGGCAGCAGTTGTCGAGGAACTGACCGCTACGGTTACCGGTGTTTCCGAACAGGTGGCAAACAATTCACAGGCAGCAAAAGAGATCAGTGGAAAAGTGGAACAGCTTGGACAGGCGCTGATCGAGAGCAACGGAAAGATGCACGAGATGGTCGGCTCTATGAATGAGATCAATGATGCATCACAGGAGATCGACAAGATCATTGCGACGATCAATGAGATCGCATCCCAGACCAACCTTCTTGCATTAAACGCATCTATTGAGGCTGCAAGAGCCGGTGAGGCAGGAAAAGGTTTCGCAGTAGTTGCAAATCAGGTAAATGTCCTGGCAGATCAGAGTGCAGAAGCGGCAAAAGAATCAGCGGCACTGATCGAGCGCTCTGTGAATGCTGTAGAAAAAGGTATGATAGTTGCAAAGGAAACAGCAGCACAGTTAGAGGAAGTGGCAGAGAAATCAAAAACGATCACAAGTGAAGTGACAAATATCGCAGAAACCTTAGAGACACAGACAGCAGAGATCCGCCAGATCAATGAGGGAATCGAGCAGATCAATGACGTGGTACAGACGAATTCGGCTACTTCAGAGGAATGTGCGGCTGCAAGTGAAGAGATGAGCAGCGAAGCAGATAATTTACGCTCAATGATCCGCAGATTTAAAGTTGCAAAGCATAAAAAATAATATCAGACCAGATAAATTCAACTGGATGCGCAGGAGTATAAACGCAAAAGAAAAAGGGAAGGTTCTCTGGTTATGAATAAGGATGTATATGGAATATTAGGAGATCTGACAGCAGAAATCTTATTGGAGATCATAGCGGAATGCATGGACGATTACCTGTATGTATTAGATCTCCAGAACAATAAGATGGAAATTTCCCAGTCTGCCCTGGATCGGTTTATGATCTCTGAGACATATATGAGAAATGCAAAGCAGGAGATCATGTCGGTTGTCTACGAAGAAGACCGTGCTATGTTTGAAAAGCATATGCAGGCAGTGATGGACGGAAAGGAAAAGGTGCATGATATCCACTACCGGTGGCTCGACAAAAACGGGCTTCCGGTATGGGTCAACTGCCGCGGAGTAGTGCTCGATGATGAAGATGGAAAGCCGGGGTATCTGGTGGGATGCCTGAATGAGACCGGAAACCAGCGGCGGGCTGATAATGTGACCGGGCTTTTAGGCGGAATGGAATTTTGTGATTACCTGCGGTCACAGAAGAAACCTGTGACGACCGGATTTCTTATGCATATTGGAATTGATGATTTTGCAGCGGTGAATGGAACACATGGCAGCAATTATGGCGACTATGTGTTAAAAAGTGTTGCAGACTGTATGAAAGAGTGTCTGTCCGAAAATCAGAGACTCTTTCATCTGATCGCAGGTCAGTATGTGATCGTGGATCTTGACAGTACTTCCATGGATGATGCCATACAGCTCAAAAAAAAGATTGGTGAGAAAATAGACGAATTCATCATCTCTGAAAAATATGAAGTTGTATTTTCAGTTTCCGCAGGAGTGATCGATGCCTCGACTGTGGCAGAAGGCTACGAGGAATGCCGCAAAAAGTTTGAATTTTCCCTGAAAAAGGCAAAACAGATGGGAAAAAATAACATCTATTTTTACAGGCAGGAGGATTACGAGAAATTCCAGCGGAATGGAAGAATTATAAGTGCACTGAGAAGTTCCATTGCTAACGGGTGTGAAGGTTTTGAAGTATACTATCAGCCGATCGTGGATTGTGTTTCCGGGCGTGTGATCGGTGCAGAAGCACTGATGCGGTATACCATGGTGACAGAGGAAGGCAAGGAGTGGCTGTCTCCGGTCGAGTTTATACCGCTTCTGGAAAAGACAGGACTGATCATTCCGGCGGGAAGGTTTGTGTTAAATGAGGCAGCAAAAATGTGCCGTGAGATACAGCAATATATACCGGAATTCAGGGTGAACGTGAATATTTCCTGTTATCAGATCGAGCATGGAAAGATCGCAGACAAGATACTCACTGCGGTCAGGGACAATGGACTGAGGCCGGATCGCATCTGCATAGAAATGACTGAAAGCGGCTTCATGGATATGACACCGGCCTTTTGTAAATTCAGGAAAGTGCTTGAGGAAAATGGGATTCAGTTCGTGATCGATGATTTTGGAACCGGGTATTCCAATCTCCACTGCATCAGTGACATGAATCCTGGCTATGTGAAAATGGACAAGGATTTCACAGCAAAGGCAATGAGCTGCGAACGGGATTATGAGCTGTTTAAAAAGATCATTGAGATGGTCCACAGCATCGGCATCCACATCTGTGTGGAAGGGATCGAAGAAGAAGACTGGCATCTTAAGATGAAAGAACTGCAGGCAGATTATCTTCAGGGATATTTCTTTGGAAAACCCTGTGAAAAAAAGAAGTTTATGGAAGAGTTTGTTTGCAATCTGCGCAATAAAGGCGTATAGTGGGATAGTACCTCGCAGGAGGTGCTATTTTACTATACAGATTTTTATATAAAAATTTCATATCTGCATGAAACGGAGTATAAAGAATGAACGAAATAGAAGTTATCTGGAAGTTTTTTGATAATCTGGGTGAGTACGTGTACGCTACAGACATAGAGACAGATGAGCTTGTTTATATGAACCGCAAACTGTTAGAGGTGTATGGATTACAGTCCATGGATGATGTGAAAGGGATGAAATGTTACGAGGTGCTGCAGAAATCGTCTGTTCCCTGTGGCATGTGCAATAATGACAGGCTTTGTGCCGGAAAGTTTGTCGAGTGGCGTTATTATAATCCGGTGATCGATAAATACATGATGTTGAAAGATACCCTGGTGGAAGATCCTGTCACAAATAAAAAGTACCGGATCGAGATCAGTATAGATATCAGCGAGGAGCGTTCACAGGACAAGATGATCCAGAAGTACAGGGATATGGAGTCCTTTGTCAACGAGGCATTGAAGGAAGCACTTTCTGCCGAGTCGCCGGACGAGACGATCCGTATTATTCTGGAATATCTCGGAAAAGCGCTGAACGGAGAGAAAACGTATATTTTTGAGAGGAACAGAGATGGCAGGGATGATAATACATATGAATGGACAGCGCCGGGAGTGCCACCGGAGATCGACAATCTCCAGAATCTTCCGCCGGAGATCTGTGAGAACTGGTATCACATTTTTGAGGAGGGAAAATATGTCCGGATACCGGATATTGAGGAGATGCGCCTGAGTGATCCGTTTCAATATGAAAATCTGAAGCGGCAGAATATCCATTCCATTGTTGCCATGCCAATTTATGATGCGGAAAAAATCATTGCTTTTTACGGAGTTGACAATCCGCCGGCAGTTTCATTGGAATATACGTCGGATATGCTTCAGATCATGGGTTCTTTTCTCAAGTCCTGTATCAAACGCAGGAATCTGATGAGGCGTCTGGAAGATCTGAGCTATAAGGATGCGCTGACTCAGCTTGGAAACCGCTTTGCGATGGAAAAGTATGTGAGACAGATCAATCCGGAGCAGAGCATCGGCGTAGTTTATTGTGACGTTACTGGTTTAAAAGGTGTGAATGACACACTGGGACATAAGGCAGGGGATGACCTGATCCTTAGAGCCGGTGCATGTCTGGAGCAGGTGTTTGGCGATTACGGCGTATTCCGTATCGGGGGAGATGAGCTGCTTGTATTGTGCGCGCAGATCGATCAGGACACGTTGGCGGAACGCATAAGGCAGTTAGAGTGTCTGACAGCTGAGAAGGACGTAAATATCGCAGTGGGAGTGATCTGGCAGGACAGGGCGGACACACATCTGGATGAACTTCTGCAGGAAGCTGAGAAGCGCATGTATGAGGATAAGGCAGAATACTATAAGAAAACAGGGATTGAGCGGAGAGGTGCAGACAAAAAAGGCTGAATCTGCTCTCACTAAATGAGAATAGATAAAAAAGTGATAATAATTTTGTCTGAAAACGGTATTTTCCTAGGCGAAATGTAAAAAATTTTAAAATAGAAATAAAATGATTGTGATTTTGCCATGAGGTACAGTATAATAAGAAATGTCGGTTAAATGTAAAAATCATGTAAAAAGTTTGTAAATAAAATTGCAGACAGGGATACGTTAGAATGCATAACGTAGTTAGGAGTACAAATGACAACATTTACTATTATTTTATCGCTGCTCAGCGGAGTGGCACTGTTCCTTTTTGGTATGTCCCTGATGGGAGACGGACTGAAGAAAGTGGCGGGAAATAAGCTGGAGCTGGTTCTTTATAAGCTGACGAACACACCGTTGAAAGGAGTGCTGCTTGGAACTGCTGTGACAGCGATCATCCAGTCCTCCTCCGCAACGACTGTTATGGTTGTCGGCTTCGTAAACTCCGGAATGATGAAGGTTGCGCAGGCGATCGGTATCATCATGGGAGCTAACATCGGAACGAGTGTGACAGGCTGGATTTTGTGTTTGTCGTACATTGACGGCTCAAATGGAATTGCACAGCTGCTGTCCACAGCGACCATCTCAGCGATCGTGGCGATCATTGGTATTATCTTTAAAATGTTTGTAAAAAAATCCGGCTTTAAAAATGTCGGTGACATTATGCTTGGGTTCTCCATCCTGATGGTGGGGATGCAGACCATGAGTGGGGCAGTTGCACCATTAAAAGATAACGAGCATTTTGTGAATGTATTGACAATGTTTAAGAATCCGGCGGCAGGTATACTGGCAGGTATTTTATTTACAGCGGTATTGCAGAGTGCATCTGCCTCAGTCGGTATCCTTCAGGCGTTGTCCATGAGTGGAACGATCACTTTTGCAGCGGCGCTTCCTATTACCATGGGTATTGGTGTCGGCGCAGCCTGTCCGGTTCTGCTCTCCTCGATCGGAACGAACAAAAATGGTAAGAGAACAGCCCTGATCTATCTGTTTAACGATCTGTTCGGCATGCTGTTCTGGTCAATTGTATTCTATTCTGTCAATGCTGTGGTGCATTTCCCGTTTATGAATGCCACCATGAGCCCGGTACTGATCGCAATGTTAAACACGGTTTTCCGTGCGGCAACGATTTTAGTACTTCTTCCATTTATCAAATGGATTGAAAAAATTGTTTATCTTGTTGTAAAAGATTCGCCGGAGGACGAGGAGGATCAGGCAGACTTCGATCTGCTCGAGGAGCGTTTCCTTGCTTACCCGGATCTTGCGATCACACAGAGCCATCTTGCGATGAACGGCATGGCAAAGAAGGCGAGAAAGAATATTTTGCGTGCGTTAAGCCTGTTCCTTGTGTATTCGACAGAAAAGTTTAATAAGGTACAGGAAAAGGAAACACTGATCGATAAATATGAGGATAAGCTGGGAACCTATCTGATGCAGATGTCCACGCATGAGATGAATGGAAGCCAGGCGAAGCAGGTATCCAAGTTTTTGCATACAGTGAGTGATTTCGAACGTCTGGGCGACCATGCGGTGAATATCTCAGAGGTTGCGGCGGAGCTGAACGAGAAGAAAATTGCATTTTCGGACGAGGCACAGTATGAGCTGGATGTGCTCGAGAATGCAGTAAAAGAGTGTGTCAGTCTTGCGGTGGACGCATTCTGTGCGGACGACCTTGAGATGGCGGCAAAAGTGGAACCACTCCGCGAACTGATCGGTATCCTCTGCGATGAACTGAAACTGCGTCATATCGCAAGACTCCGCACCGGAAAATGTGAGATGAAGCAGGGATTTGCGTTTAACGATCTGCTGACGAACCTGGAGCGAATCGCAGCACACTGCTCAAACATCGCAGTTGCCATGATCGAGCTTGAGGCGGCAGACTTTGATACCCATGAGTACTTAAAGAGTGTCCGCGAGTTAAAGAATGACACTTACATGGCATACTTTGATGAGTATGAAAGAAAATATGACATCAATGGTTACCGGAAGAAAAAAACAAAAGCACAGAAATAGAGATCAGTGATTACGGCTGTCGTACTGAAAGGAGAAATTCCCGGATTGTATGGCAGCTTTTTTTGACTGGTACATCGTCCTGCAAATAACGAAACGCCGTACTAGTCAAAAAAGGCAGAATGATGTACTATGAAAAGGAACAGAAAACGAAAATTAGAATTTGAAAAAAGTAAGGGAAAAACATGTCGCTGCAATTTATTTTCGGAAATTCAGGAAGTGGAAAATCATCCTATTTATATAGGAACATACTAAAAGAGGCGGCAGAGCATCCGGAGAAAAATTATCTGGTGCTTGTGCCGGAGCAGTTCACCATGCAGACACAGCGCGAGCTTGTGCGGCTTGAAAAGTCACACGCCATTATGAATGTGGATGTGCTCAGTTTTGCGCGCCTTGCATACCGTGTGTTTGACGAGCTTGGAAAACAAAACCTCCGTGTGCTGGAGGAGACCGGAAAAAATCTGGTACTCCGAAAGCTTGCAGGGGAACAGAAGAAAAACTTAAGTGTGCTGGGCGGTAACTTAAACCGGATGGGATATATCAGTGAGGTGAAATCTCTCATTTCCGAGCTGACGCAGTACAATGTGTCACCGGAAAAATTGGATACATTTTTGGAGACAGAGGATGTAGGAGAGACATTGCGCCTGAAAATGCAGGATATCTCGGTCATGTACCACAGTTTTTCCGAATATCTCAAGGGGCAGTATATCACCGCCGAGGAAGTGCTATCGCTATTGTGCGACGTTGCAGAGGATTCTGGTATCATAAAAGACAGCGTGATCGTGTTTGACGAATTTACCGGATTTACACCGATACAGAACCAGCTTCTCAGGAAACTTTTAGTGTTATCAGAGCGTATCATTGTCTCCGTGACGATGGATGCAGGCGAGGATTTTTACCATTGCAGGGGCGGACAGGAACTTTTTTCCATGAGTAAAAAAACGGTGTCGGTCCTGATGAAAATGGCGGAGGAGCTTCACATCACGGTGGAGGAGCCGGTTGTGTTATCCGATGGAAAAAACCACAGGTATAAAAATGCACCCTCCCTGTACTTCATGGAGCAGAATCTGTTCCGTCCGTATTATCATAAATGGCGGCAGAAGGAGGACGAACTTCGGATCGTAAGCCTTAAAAATCCAAGGGAAGAACTACACTTTGTGGCGCGCGAGATCACGAAATTTGTACGTGAAAAGCATTACTGTTATAAGGATATTGCAGTGGTGACCGGGGATGTGGGGCTTTACGACAACTATGTGGACGAGATCTTTACGGCGTATGACATTCCATACTTTCTCGACCAGACGAGAACCATTTTATTTCATCCGTTTATCGAGTTTATCCGTGCGGTGCTTGAAGTGGTGGAACTTGATTTCTCTTATGAGAGCGTGTTCCGTTTCCTTCGCTGCGGACTGACCGGCATCACAGAACGGCAGATCGATCTGCTGGAAAACTACGTGCTTGCCAAGGGGATACGTGGCAGAAAAAAATGGGAAAAACAGTGGACATTTGTGTTCGAAGACACGGAAAAAGAGAACCTCACAGAAATGAATGAGGTGCGGGAAAAGATTTATGGCTTCTTTGCACCGCTGTCGGAAGCGTTTGCCCAGGGAAAGACCGTGCGGGACGGAACCACTGCGTTGTATGAATTGATTGAAAAATTAGAAATAGAGCAAAAACTGAAACAAAAAGAACTCGAATTCGAGCGTCAGGGCAATCAGGTCAAGGCGAAAGAGTACGCCCAGATTTACAGGATCGTCATGGATCTTTTTGATAAGGTCGTGGACTTTTTGGGAGATGAGGTACTTCCGGTCAGAGAGTATGCGGATATTTTAGACGCCGGGTTCGAGGCGGCAAGAGTTGGCGTGATCCCGCCGGGGAATGATAAGGTGACGATCGGTGATATCGAGCGTACCAGATTGAACCATATCAAAATCTTGTTTTTTATCGGTGTCAATGACGGTGTTGTGCCGAAAGCGGGCAATGCCGGAGGAATCATCTCACAGTTTGAGCGTGAGAAAATGGCAGCCTGCCATCTGGAGCTTGCACCGGGTGCGCGTGAAAAAGTTTTCATCCAGCGGTTTTATCTGTATCTGAATGTGACGAAGCCATCTGACTTTTTATATGTGACCTTTTCGAAAGTAAATGCGGACGGAAAAGCACTCAGAAGGTCGTACTTTGCCGGAACACTCTTGAAAATGTTTCCGGAGAAAAACGTGGAGGAAATCGGGGAGACGACTTCTGCGGACTGTATCATGACGCCGGAGAGCAGCATGGCATTTTTCCTGGAGGGACTGCAGGATGGGGCATGGCCCGGGGAGAATGAAAAAACTGCGTCAGGGGAAGATCAGACAGAGGAAAAGTTATCAAAGCCAGCGAAAAAAGAGGTATGGAATGCGCTTGCAAAGTTTTATCTTTCAGATGAAAACTGGAAAGAGGAAGCAGTCCGCCTGTTAAAAGCGTCGTATGTGGTGCACAGCGACGAGCCAATCAGCCACGCAGTGACGCAGGCACTTTATGGAACCGTGTTGGAGAACAGCGTCACAAGACTGGAGCGTTTTGCGGCGTGTGCCTACGCACATTATCTGAATTACGGTTTACGCCTAAAGGAGCGTCAGCTTTTGGAATTCGCAAGCGTGGACATGGGAAATATTTATCATGATGCGCTCGAGCATTTTTCCAGACGAGTGGAAAAATCAGAGTACACCTGGTTTAACATCCCGGAGGATGTGCAGGAGACATTTATAGAGGAGAGCATGAATGACGCGATTGCCGGGTGCAAAAATGCAGGAGCATTTGAAAATGTGAGAAACCGTTACCTGACCGGACGAATGCGCCAGACCATCAAGCGGACGGTGTGGGCACTCACCACCCAGATCCAAAAGGGGAAATTTGTGCCGGCTGATTTTGAGGTGTCCTTTTCGCGTGCAGATAAATTGGACGCCATCCGTTTTCAGCTGAGTGATGAGGAAAAAATGAACCTGCTCGGCAGGATCGACCGTGTGGACACCTACGAGACGCCGGATAAAGTTTATGTGAAGATTATTGATTATAAATCGGGAAACACGAGTTTTTCACTTGTCAATCTGTATCACGGACTGCAATTACAACTTGTGGTCTATATGAATGCGGCATTGGAATTAGAGGAAAAACGCCATCCGGGCAAAAAAGCGGAACCGGCGGGTATTTTCTACTATCACATTCAAAATCCGATAGTAGACGGACTTGTAAATGAGACAGAGGCAGAAATACGAAACAGCGTTTTGGAGCAGTTAAAATTAAATGGTCTGGTGAACGATGATCCGGAAATCTATGAGGCGATGGATTCAGATTTTGCCGGAAATTCTTCGGTCATCCCAATCGGAAAAAAAACGGACGGAAGCTTAAAAGCAACTTCTAAGGCTGCCAGCACCTACGATTTTTCCGTGATGTCTGACTATGTGAGAGAGAAGATCAAAGAGACCGGGAAAAAAATCTTTGCCGGAGATATTTCGATTCATCCATACTCGCTGGACGGAAAAAGTGGCTGTGATTACTGTCCATACCATACCGTCTGCGGTTTTGACACCCGGATGCCGGGTTATTCCTATCATAAACTGGAAAAATTTGACAGTGCGGACGAGATATTAAAGCGTATGGAAAACGAAAAGCAGGAACAGTAAATAACAGGAGTGAGAAATATGGGAGTTTCATGGACCACAGAGCAGCAGCAGGTCATTGACTTAAGAAATCGAAATATATTGGTATCTGCGGCAGCAGGTTCTGGAAAGACCGCTGTTTTAGTAGAGCGGATCGTGAAAATCATAACAGACAAAAATCATCCGGTCGACATTGACCATCTGCTGATCGTGACGTTTACCAATGCGGCAGCGGCAGAGATGCGGGAGCGAATCGGAAATGCGATTGAGAAAGCGTTAGACGAACAGCCGGGGAATGAGCATCTGTTAAGGCAGCTGACCTTGATTCACAATGCACAGATCACGACCATCGACAGCTTCTGTCTGTATGTGGTGCGCAATCATTTTCATGAGATCGATCTGGAACCGAATTTCCGTATCGGGGATGAGGGTGAGTTAAAATTACTGCGCGAGGATGTTCTTGGCAGAGTTTTGGAACAAAATTATGAGGAGCCTTCGGAAGCATTTTCCGATTTTGTGGAGGGCTATGCTTCGGGAAGAACCGATGCTGCATTAAATGAGATGATCCTTCAGTTATATGAGTTTTCCAGAAGTTATCCGTGGCCGGAAAAATGGCTGGATTCGTTTGTGGGAGCCTACCGCATCGAAACCAGGGAGGAGTTAGACCGCGCAGAATGGCTTGCTCCGCTCACGCAAAACATCCGCTTTGTCTTAAAAGACTGCGAACAGCTCCTAAAGCAGGCGCTTGCGGTCACACAGCAGGATGACGGACCGGATATGTATGAGAAAGCGGTGCGAAGCGATCTGGAAAAATACGAAAGTTTGTCAAAACTAACCTCTTTCTGTGAACTGTCAGGGGCGCTTTCCGATATCAAATACGACAGACTTGCGAGCAGCAGAGGTTTTGAGGGAGATCCCGATAAATTGGAGCTGGTAAAAAGTCTCAGGGAGCAGGCGAAGGATGTGGTGAAAAAACTCTGCAAACAATATTTTTTCTGTTCGCCGGAGATGATGATAGAGCAGTTAGAGCGCACGGAGCCGATGTTAGAAGAAGTTGTCCGCCTCACAAAACAGTTTGCAGATGAGTTTGCAGCTGCAAAACGCCGGAAAAATCTGGTGGATTTTCATGACGTGGAACACTTTGCACTGCAGATCCTTGTGGATGAGGAGACAGAAAAAGCGAAAAAGACTGCGGAAGAATTCCGGGATACTTTTGAAGAGATCATGATCGACGAGTATCAGGACAGCAACGAAGTGCAGGAGACACTGCTTTGCTCTATTTCCAGAGAGGAGCGTGGGGAAAATAATATTTTCATGGTCGGGGATGTAAAGCAGAGTATCTACCGGTTCCGTCTCGCAAGACCGGAGCTTTTCATGAAAAAATACGACTCCTATTCGCTGGAAGAGAGTACCACACAGCGTATCGATTTGCACAAAAACTTCCGGAGCAGAGCGGAAGTCTTAACCTGCACAAACGATATTTTTTATAAAATTATGGCGCGGAGCCTTGGAAATGTAGAGTATGATGCGGAGGCTGCACTGTATCCGGGGGCAAGCTATCCGGCAATGCCAGTGCAGGAAAATCCTGTTGGAGAAAAAGCAGCAGAAGATGAAAAAGTTTCCGGGAAACAGATAAATGGATTTACACCTGAGATTTTACTTGCGGACAGCAATGATGAATTATTGGAGGACACAGATTTTTCCGATAAGAAGACATTAGAAGCAAAAATTGTGGCGGAGGAGATCAGACACCTGATGAAAACGCAGCCTGTCACCGATAAGGCGACCGGAGAACTTCGGGCGGCACGCTACTCCGATATTGTAATTTTGCTCCGCAGCCTGTCCGGCTGGGCGGATTCCCTTGTGGAAGTGCTGAACGGGAATGGGATCCCGGCACACACGGTTTCTTCCACCGGATATTTTTCAACGGTGGAAGTGCAGACGGTACTGTCCATACTGAGACTTTTGGATAACCCAAGACAGGATATTCCGATGGCGGCAGTGCTTCGCTCTCCGATGGCAGGGCTTACCGATGAGGAGCTTGCAGTGTTAAGGCTTGAAGATGGCAGTGTGCCTTTTCATGAAGCGGTGCTCGAACTGGCAGAAGGTCTTTATGAAGAGGATGGGAAAAAAGAAATTTCAAACCCGGAGGCAGATCAGAAGCAGGGAAAAAATGCGGATGAGAAACCAGAAAATCATATAGAGTCGACCGCTCACCAGAAATTGCTCGAATTTTACAAAAAATACAGGCAATTACGCCAGCTCGTCCCGGACACCCCGATCCATGAGCTGATCGAGATCATCCTGTGCGAGACCGGATACGGTCATTATGTGGCGGCAATGCCGGCAGGAAACAGAAGGACAGCGAATTTAAACATGCTTTTGGAAAAAGCCGCAGCCTACGAAAAAACGAGTTACAAAGGACTGTTTCATTTTGTGCGTTATATCGATGAACTGCAAAAATATGATGTGGATTTCGGTGAGGCGGATATGGTCGGGGAAAACGAGGACGTTGTCCGGATCATGAGTATCCATAAGAGCAAAGGTCTTGAGTTCCCAATCGTGATCGTGAGCGGTATGGGCAAAAATTTCAATAAGCAGGACACGCGGAGCAAAATGGTACTTCACCCGGAACTTGGTATTGGTCTTGACTACATGGACGGAAAAAAGCGTATCAAATCGCCGACCATTGCAAAGAAAGCGATCGCAAAGCAGATCGATCTGGAAAATCTCGGCGAGGAACTTCGTGTACTTTACGTTGCCTTAACCCGTGCAAAAGAAAAGCTCATTCTCACCGGAACATTAAAGGATGCCCCGGAAAAACTGGAATTTTTCAGGCAGCAGGCAGCATTGTATGCACATTCCAGCGACACCACAGCGATTCCGTATCTGACAAGGGAAAGTGCCGCAGGGTATCTCGACTGGATACTTCCGGCAGTGCTTTCCTATGGGGACAAATACCCGGTCCGGATCGTGGAAGCGGCAGAGCTTGTCTTAGACGAAGTGGAAAACCAGTTAGAGCAAAATGAAAATCTGACGGAGCGGATCGTTGAGATCGAAGCGGCGGACACACAGCTGGTCGGGCAGTTAAAACAGCGCTTTTCGCAGCGTTATCCCTATCAGACAGATATTTTGCGGAAAAACAAATATTCCGTATCCGAATTAAAGCACCGTGCAATGCGTGAAAGATTTGAGGCAGAGCAGGAGGAGACAGTTCCGGCATTTTTGGAAGAACCTGTGACGCCAACGATTCCTCTTTTTATCCAGAGACAGGGAATCGTGGAACAGGAGGCACAAAATAAGGCACAGGATGCAGGGCAGGAAGCAGAAAGTAAAGCAGAACAGAAAATAGAATCAAATACAGCAAACCGTGGCGCACTCAGAGGAACCGCAGTACACCGTGTCATGGAGTGCTACGATTTTACTTCAGAAAAAAGCGTACAGGAACAGATGGACGCTATGGAAAAAGAGGAGAAGATCACTGCGGATATGCGCACACTTGTGAAAGAGCGGATTGTGGCAGATTTTGTTTCCTTGGAAACAGGAAAGCGGATGGCTCTCGCACAGCGCATGGGAGCGCTTTACCGTGAGAAACCATTTGTTATGGGATTTACGGAAGAGGAACTGGAAAGATATGGCTTTGGGGCAGGTGCGCAGATGATAGAAAATGAAGCGCAGACTGAAAATGCACAGCAGGAAATCATGTCAGAAAATGTGTCGCAGGAAAATCATATGCATGAGGAAGATTTAACTTTAATTCAGGGAATCATTGATGTTTTCTGGATTGAGGATGACGGAATCACAGTCCTGGATTATAAGACAGATCGTGTGGATACTGCGCAGGAGCTGATTGACCGTTATGCGACACAGTTAAAGCTTTATGCGGATGCGTTGGAGCGGGTTTTTGCCACCCGGAAACTGAAGGTGAAGGAGATTCTGATCTACTCGTTCCGGTTAGAAAAGCTGATTTCAATTGAATAAATGTATGCACGAAGATCACTGGAGTCTTAATGATTCCGGTGATTTTCGTATAGAGCGATCGTATAGAGCAATCAGACGATATTTTCTTGTGTGCATAAGTGATTCATGGTATCATAGAAATCATGAGAACGGAGGAAGGAGTCGCAAAAATGAAAGCCTTAAACATCCCGGTTGGTATTTCTAATTTTGAAAAAATCCGCAATAATGGATTTTATTATGTTGATAAAACTGGTCTGATCGAGGAACTTCTCAAAACAGAAGCAGAAGTGACGTTGATCACCCGACCACGTCGATTTGGAAAAACACTCGGAATGAGTATGCTAGAAAGCTTTTTTGATATTCGAAAAAACAGTCGGAAACTATTTGAAGGTCTTGAGATTGCACGCCAGAGTGAATTATGCAGCAAGTGGATGAATCAATGTCCGACGGTTTCCGTATCATTCCGGCAGGTGGATGGTCTGAACTTTACAAGTGCATACGATATGCTGACAATGGTGTTTGCCGATCTGTATAACAAACATCTTTATCTGCTTGAAGACAGTCATGTAACGGAGTTTCAAAAGAAAACGTTTACAAATATTGCGCATGGATGTGGTTCGGAAAAAGAAGTGAAAAGCAGTCTTGTTCTTTTGACGACTATGATGCAGCAGCATTATGGTAAGGCAGTAGTACTTTTGATAGATGAGTATGATGTTCCGGTTGCAAAGGCAAATGCGCATGGTTACTATAACGAGATGTTAGATGTCATGAAAGGACTATTGCAGGCTTTGAAAGATAATCAGGCACTTTGTTTTGCGGTTGTCACAGGATGTCTGAAAATTGCTAAAGAAAGTATTTTTACAGGAACCAATAATTTTGTGTCTGACACTATCACAGATTCACGCCTGAATGAATACTTTGGCTTTGTCCAGAGCGAGGTGGATCAGATTTTAGCAGATGCAGAGACAGAAGATCAGGCGGAAAATATCCGAAAATGGTATGACGGATATCACTTTGGTGACTTTGATGTTTATTGTCCGTGGGATGTGATGAATTATCTGCTGGAGCTGCAGCACAATCCACAGGCTAAGCCGGTCAGTTATTGGAAAAATACCAGCGATAATGCAATTATCCGTTCTTTTATCGATCATTCAGGAAGCAGCATCACGAAGAAGCTGGAAAATTTAATGGCTGGAGAAACAATTGTTCAGCGTGTGGATGAAAATCTGACTTACGATTATTTACATTCTTCGGAGGATAACCTGTGGAGTATGCTGTATCTGACAGGATACCTCACAAAAGCGCGGAATGAACAAACGGATGAGGTGCTGCCTGACGGTGCGATTGCACTTATGATACCGAATGAAGAAATCAGGGATATATTTGAAACGACGGTTATACAGTGGTTTGATGACAGTACCAGAAAATGGAATCGGACTTTATTGTTTGATGCAGTGTGGAATGGTGACAGTGTGAATCTGACAAAAGAAATGAATATTCTTTTACGACGCACAATCAGTTATCACGATTATAAAGAGGATTTTTATCATGCGTTTCTTGCAGGAATCTTTACAGGTGCCGGATATATGGTGGATTCGAATAAGGAGCATGGCGAAGGGCGTAGTGATGTGGTCGTATATGATCCGGTTAATGGACGTGTTGCGATTTTTGAAGCAAAATACACGAAAAATCAGGAAAAACTGGAAAGTACATGTAATACTGCGTTGCAACAGATAGATGAACGTCTGTATGCAAAGGAGTATGAAGATGATTATGATCAGATTCTATGCTATGGCATTTCATTTTTCAAAAAACGGTGTCTTGTCAAGAAAAAGTAAACGGTTAAGTGAGGAAATTTATGGGACAGATCATACTTGCCTCGGCATCGCCGAGAAGAAAAGAATTGTTAGAACAGATCGGACTGGAATTTGAAATCTGCCCGGCGAAAGGGGAGGAAGTTATCTCGAAAAGTGCGCCGGAGGAGGTTGTGAGGGAGCTTTCCGAGCAGAAAGCGACAGAGGTCGCAGCAATGGTAAAAACATATGAGAGCGGACATGGGGAACTGATGACACCGCAGGATATCTTAGTGATCGGGGCAGACACCGTCGTTGCATGTGATGATACCATCCTTGGAAAGCCAAAAGATGAAGCCGATGCAAAGCGGATGCTCACACTTCTGTCGGGAAGAAAACATGCCGTGTATACAGGCGTTACGTTTGTGTTTCTGGATAAAAACGGACGAGCGGGCGCACATACCTTTTACGAGAAAACAGAAGTTACCATGAAGCCGTTGTCGGAACCTGAGATCGACCGTTATGTGGCGACCGGAGAGCCGATGGATAAAGCCGGTGCCTATGGGATTCAGGGAAAATGTGCCATTTATATTGAAGGGATCGAAGGTGATTACAATAATGTGGTCGGACTTCCGGTTGCACGCATTTATAAGGAGCTGCAAAAGCTTGGAATCGATCCCTATCTATGGTAAACTGCATGAAATAGTAGATTGGATGATTTCTAAATTCTCTTATATCCTAAATTAAAATTTAGAAATTATCAACAACACATATGAGGAGAGGAGCAAATAAAATGCAATATGATGAGACATGTTTAGAATATTTTCTGGCGCATCAGGAACAGCTATTCCCGGAGCCGGTCGCAGAGACACCGGAAGAGGCAGAGGAATTTTTAGAGGACTGCATGGCGGTCGTCTGTATGAATCTGAAAGAGGTAAAAGCTTATTTCGAAGATCAGGGGGCTGATATCGAGGGAATGTCACTCAGGGATCTGGAGGAGGCAAGCGAAGTTTTTGCCCTCCCGGATGGCAGATATCTGATCGTGGAAGCTTAGGTTTGTAACGATTCAAACCAAGGCAGCTTTCATAAACTTACGAATGGGGGCTGAATGGTTACTTATTTCAACAATTTATTACTTCAACAATTTTTGAAAATAGGATTGACAAACGAAAAATAGTTTATTATACTCAAAAAGTTTGCAAAGCAAACAGAACGAGTAAGCCATTTTACAGTGCAAAAAACTGTAAAAAAGCATTTTATAACAAGGAGAAAACTACATGAAAAATTATGATGTGATTATTATTGGGGCAGGTCCTTCCGGTATTTTCTGTGCATATGAACTGATCCATGCCAACAAAGACCTGAAGATTTTAATGATTGAAAAAGGACGCCGTATCGAGAACAGACAGTGTCCGAAGAGAAAGACAAAAGTATGTGTAGGCTGTCAGCCATGTTCCATCACGACCGGATTTGCCGGAGCAGGAGCATTCTCCGATGGAAAATTATCTTTATCCCCTGACGTAGGTGGAAATCTTCCGGAGATTTTAGGATATGATGAGACTGTTACATTATTAAAAGAATCCGATGATATTTACTTGAAATTCGGAGCAGATACAAAAGTTTACGGTGTGGATAAAGAAAAAGAAATCCGCGAGATCCGTAGAAAAGCAATCACAGCAAACTTAAAACTGATCGAGTGCCCGATCCGTCACCTTGGAACAGAGGAAGGATACAAGATTTATTCCAGATTGCAGGAGCATCTGTTAGAGCAGGGTGTTGAGATGGAATTCAATACCATGGTCAAAGATATTATTATTGAGGACAATCAGGTGAAAGGTCTTGTGACAGACAAAGATGAGACTTACTATGCAAAAGAGATCGTTTCCGCAGTCGGACGTGAGGGAGCAGACTGGTTCTCACATATCTGTAACGGTCATGGAATCGAGACGCAGGTTGGTACGGTAGATATCGGTGTCCGTGTGGAAGTGCGTGACGAGGTTATGGAATTCTTAAACGATAACCTTTACGAAGCAAAATTAGTTTACCACACACCTACATTTGACGATAAAGTGCGTACATTCTGTACGAATCCATCCGGTGAAGTAGCAACTGAGTACTATGACAATGGACTTGCAGTTGTAAACGGACACGCTTATAAATCCAAAGATTTAAAGACAAACAACACCAACTTTGCAATTCTTGTATCCAAGAATTTCACAAAGCCATTTAAAACACCAATCGAGTACGGAAAACAGATTGCACAGCTTTCCAACATGCTCTGCGACGGAAAAATTTTAGTACAGACCTTCGGTGATTTCAGAAGAGGAAGAAGAACGACAGAGGAGCGTCTCTGCAGAAATAACCTGATTCCTACTTTAAAGGATGCAGTACCTGGAGATCTTTCCCTTGTATTCCCACATCGTATTATGGTGGATATCGAGGAGATGATCCTTGCACTTGATAAGGTAACACCGGGTATTGCAAGTGATGAGACTTTATTATATGGTGTTGAAGTAAAATTCTACTCGAACAAGGTTGTTGTAAACAGAGACTTTGAGACAAGCGTAAAAGGTCTTCGTGCCATCGGTGACGGAGCATCTGTAACCCGTGGACTGCAGCAGGCATCCGCAAACGGAATCTCTGTTGCAAGAAGTATTTTAAAAGCTATGGAAGCTTAAAAGAAAAGCATGAAAAAAATTAGAAAAAAAATTGCACTGATATGTCTGCTCTGCTTTTCCTTTCTGCTCACAGGATGTAAGATTGGAAATAAGGAAGTGATCGTCTCAAACACATTGAACAATCGCCAGGTATTTCGAATCGGAAACGTGTCCTGTGGGCTGAAAGAGGCGAAGGTATATCTTGTGAATTACCAGAATATTTACGGAACTGCCTATGGACTTGATCTCTGGCAGCATGATTTTGGAGACAGTTCTCTGGAAAATTATGTGAAAAATATCACAATGCAGGAACTGGCACAGGTGGTCTGCTTAGACCAACTTGCAAAAGAAAAAGAAATGGAGCTTTCCGAAGAAGAAAAGGAAAAGACCGCCCAGGCAGCAGAGGAGTACTTTGCATCTCTCACGGAGGATGAGACTGCCTATATGGGTGTTTCGGAGAGTGACATCAAAGAGTACTATGAGCATTATGCGCTGGCACAGAAAGTGTACCATTCACTCACAAAAGCTGTGAATGAGGAGGTCAGCGATGATGAGGCACGGGTGATGGAAATCATGCAGATTTTTGTTTCGGATGAGAGCCGGGCAAATGAAATTGCATCCAGATTAGCTCAGGGAGAAGATTTTGCAACACTCGCCAATAACTATAATGAGCTTAGCAGCATTCAGGTAAATGTTTCCAGAGATGAACTTCCGGATGCGGTAGAGCAGATTGCATTTCAGATGGAAAATGATGAAGTTTCCGGTAAAATCACAGTGGATGGAGGCTTTTATTTCATTAAATGTCTGAACAAATACAATCAGGAGCTGACAGAGGCAAACAAAGCCAATATTGTAGACAAAAGAGAAAAAGAAGCTTTTGATGATGAATATAATGAATTTGTTTCTTCTTTGAATTCCAATATCAATGAAAATCTCTGGGAGAATTTGGAACTCGAGACGGGTTCCGGGATGAAAACAGATACATTTTTTGAAGTTTTTAATACTTATTGTGGTGATATGTAATATCACCACAATTTTTTCGAGGGAAAAAGATATGACGAAGGATATGACAAACGGTTCGCCAATGAAGCTGATTCTTGGATTTTCCGTACCGCTTTTGTTTGGATTTTTATTTCAGCAGTTTTACAATTTAATGGATACTTTGATCGTAGGACGTTTTCTTGGAGTAGATGACCTTGCAGCGGTAGGTTCTACAGGCTCCGTCAACTTCCTTATCATCGGATTCTGTATGGGAGTGTGCAACGGATTTGCGATTCCTCTGGCACACAAATTCGGCGCAGGAGACTATAAAGGCATGCGTGGCTTTATGATGAACGCCATTTACCTCTCTGCGATTTTTGCGGTGGTAATGACGATCGTGACGGTCATCTTCTGTATGCCGATCCTGGAGCTCATGCGCACGCCGGAAAATATCATTGACGGTGCATACCGTTACATTGTGATCATTTTCTGGGGGATTCCGGTCACCTATCTGTACAATCTGGTTTCGGGAATTATCCGTTCCATGGGGGACAGCAGGACACCGGTCGTGTTTCTGGTGATCGCAGCGGTCATTAATATCGGACTGGATCTGTTTTTTATCGTAGTGCTCGGAACCGGTGTGGAAGGTGCTGCGTGGGCGACCGTGATCTCACAGCTGATCTCCGGTGTTGGATGTCTTATTTACAGTATCAGGCATTTTGAGATACTGCATCCGGAAAAAGAGGAAATGCAGGTAAATAAAACGTACATGATGACATTGTGCGGAATGGGTGTTCCGATGGGACTGCAGTATTCCATCACGGCGATCGGAAGCGTTATCTTACAGAGTGCGGTCAACTCCCTTGGCTCTCATGCGGTTGCCGCAATGACAGCCGGAAGCAAGATCGGAATGTTTTTCTGCTGTCCGTTTGATGCGTTAGGATCTACGATGGCAACCTATGGCGGTCAGAATGTCGGGGCAAAAAAACTGGATCGTGTCTCCGAAGGTTTAAAGGCAGCGTCCATTCTCGGATGTGCTTATGCGGTGCTGGCATTTGTCATTATGATCTTCTTCCGTGGGGCACTGGCAGGCTTCTTTGTCGGAACGGCAGCACCGGAAGTGGTTTCCAATGCAGGACTGTTTTTGCTGATTAACAGTGCATTCTATATTCCACTGGCATTTGTCAACATCGTGCGTTTCCTGATCCAGGGAATGGGCTACAGCAAATTTGCTATTCTGGCAGGAGTGTTTGAGATGGTTGCAAGAACGTTAGTCGGATTTGCGTTTGTGCCTGTTTTTGGCTACGTGGCAGCGTGCTTTGCAAGCCCGGTGGCATGGATTTTTGCGGATGCATTTTTATTCCCGGCATATTTCCATGTCCTGAAAAAGACGAAGAAGATGTTGTACAAGTAAAAAATAACTGCGAAACTTCCCACCAGAGTAGAGCAAATTGTGAAAAATTGAACAATGTAATTAAAAACGAAAGGATTCAGTATGAGTATTTTAAACGTGGAGCACCTGACACACGGATTTGGTGACAGGGCAATTTTTAATGACGTGTCTTTCCGGCTTTTGAAGGGAGAACACATCGGATTAGTGGGCGCCAACGGCGAGGGAAAATCCACATTTATGAATATCGTGACCGGAAAGCTTATGCCGGACGAGGGAAAAGTGGAATGGGCGAAAAACATCCGTGTCGGTTATCTCGACCAGCACTCCACACTGACAAAAGGCATGACCATCGAGAGTGTGTTAAAATCGGCGTTTGCATGGCTGTTTGAACTGGAAGAAAACATGAACCGGATCTGTGACAGGCTTGGTGAGGCGGAACCGGACGAGATGGATGCGATGATGGAGGAGCTCGGAGTCATTCAGGATACACTCACCATGCATGATTTTTACATCATTGATGCAAAGGTGGAGGAAGTGGCGAGAGCGCTCGGTCTGCTTGATCTCGGACTGTCCCATGATGTCACGGATTTAAGCGGCGGACAGCGTATGAAAGTTCTTCTGGCAAAGCTTTTACTGGAAAAACCGGATATTCTCCTTCTGGATGAGCCGACGAACTATCTCGATGCAGAGCATATCGCATGGCTGAAACGCTATCTGCAGGAGTATGAGAATGCATTTATCTTAATCTCCCACGATATCTCGTTTTTAAATGACGTTGTGAATATTATTTACCATATGGAAAACCAGCGCCTTGACCGGTATGTAGGGGATTACGATAAGTTTCAGGAAGTCTATGAAGTGAAAAAATCGCAGTTAGAGGCGGCTTACCGAAAACAGCAGCAGGAGATCAGCGAATTAAAGGATTTTGTTGCCCGGAACAAAGCGCGGGTTGCCACAAGAAATATGGCAATGTCCCGCCAGAAGAAGTTAGACAAAATGGATGTCATCGAGCTTGCTGCGGAGCGTCCGAAGCCGGAATTTAATTTTAAACTTGGAAGAACGCCGGGACGCTATATTTTCGAGACGAAAGACCTTGTGATCGGATATGATGAACCGCTGTCAAAACCATTAAATATTTCCATGGAGCGTGGACATAAAATTGCACTTGTCGGCGCAAATGGAATCGGTAAGACGACTCTGTTAAAAAGTATTTTAGGATTGATCCCAGCGCTTGGCGGTTCTGTGGAACTTGGAGAGAATTTAGAGATCGGATATTTTGAGCAGGAGATCAAAGGCGAGAACAAGAACACCTGTATCGATGAGATCTGGGAAGAATTCCCGTCTTTCAGCCAGTACGAAGTGCGTTCTGCCCTTGCAAAATGCGGTCTTACCACAAAGCATATCGAAAGCCTTGTGCGCGTGTTAAGCGGTGGTGAGCAGGCAAAAGTAAGACTCTGCAAATTGATCAATAAATCGACCAATGTTCTGCTCTTAGACGAGCCGACCAACCATCTGGATGTCGATGCGAAGGACGAATTAAAACGTGCGCTTCAGGAATACCGCGGCAGTATCCTTCTGATCTGCCATGAACCGGAATTTTATCAGGACATTGTCAATGAAGTGTGGGACTGCTCGAAGTGGACAACGAAGATTTTTTAATAAAAAAGACAGGTACTGTTCCTCTGGAAAGAGGAAGGAGTATCTGTCTTTTTTTGTGCAGAATAAGGTTATTGCTTTTCACGGAAACACTGGATGGTTAATTTTAAGACCTTGATCTGCTGGTCGGTCAGTCCCTGGGTTGAGAGACTGGCATTTCCGGTATTCTCACAACCCAATAAATAATCAGTACTCACTTTATATATGGTGGAAAGTTTTATCAATGTGGAGAGTGATGGCTGTCTGACACCTGTTTCGTATAAACCGATAAGACTGTCTGACACGCCTAAAAGCCTTGCAATCTGGGCGCGGGATAAACCTGCATTAATACGTGAATTTTGTAAGCGTTTGTCTAATCCTTCGATCATAATGTGTCCCTTTCTATAAATATGCGCTATAAAAATATGCGGGAATAAATCTTTATGGTTAAGTGTATTGAAAAAGAAGAAACATATGGTTGTATAACGCTACAGATAGTAGTAGAATTTTTACAAATAGTTGTAAATCACAACAGAAAAAAGGAGAAAAGTGAATGAAAAAGTTACACAAAATGATGAAAGCATTTGCAGTTAGTGTTGCATTGGCATTGGTTTTCTGTATGATTCCAGTGGGCAGTGTGTACGCAGAGACAAATGCAGGCACAGGAAATGGATCTGAAAATGGTGAGAATGGAGGAACACCATCAGAAAATCCAGAGACGGTTCAAGTTACAATTGATAATACGAATTCTCATGTGGGAGTACGTTTTTATCAAGACACTAATAATGTAGAAGAAATTGAGGAGACAGATACATTTAAGTGGATTGCTCCAGGAACAAACGAGACTATTTCTGTCCCAAAAGATGCAAAAGCAAGAATACGTGTGTATATTCAGGCAAATGGATATTATATTCCAGAGGATTATCATATTGATGATGTAGAAAAATTAACAAATGACAATAAGGTTGGTTGGGGATGGTGCAGAGCAGCATTTGAAGTGACAGCGGATCAGGATAAAACTATTAAGATTACGGAAGCAAAAGAGTGTCCGGAAAATCACAGCACAATCCAGCCAAACTTAAGATGGGGATATAATGATCAGGGAGATGGAACACATGCAGCTTTCTGTGAAACCTGTTCCACTGTTTTAGATCATACGATAGGGAAGCATGAGTATATGAAAATGACTCTGTCAGAGTATGTAAATTGGTATTATACAGATGGAGATTATTACGCCGGTGCTGATCCGGAAAAAGACCTTGCTCCAATGATGAAAAGCATGCTGGAGTATTATGAAAAACAGGAAGGCTTGACCGCAGATACAGTTGCTAATTTTTGCAAAATCTGTGGGGCAGTAGAGAAACTTCCAACTCAGGACACAACATCCACAGACAACAAAACAGATACATCCACAAGCTCTGATTCATCCAGCACATCCAGCTCCCAGCCGGCTCCGACACCGGCACCGGCTCCGACACCGGCACCTGCAGCAGAAGTTCCAGCTGCTCAGCCAGTTGCAGCAGGTTTAGCAGATGCAAGCGGAGTACTCCCGGAAGGCGCAACGATTGCAGCATCAACCGTAACATCCGGAGCATCCTATGAAAAAGCAGTAGAAGTGATCAAAGCACAGGTGAGTGGACTTGGCGAGTTCTCTGTTATGGAGATTAACCTGACAGATGCCGCTAACACACAGGTACATCAGTTAAATGGATATGTACAGGTTTCTGTTCCAATGCCTGCTAACATTACGGTAAAAGAGGGAAAAGCGATCGTGGTTTACCGTCTTGAGGATGATGGAACTTTAACACGCTGTGATACAACAGTAGAAAATGGTGTGATCACATTCAAAACAAACCACTTTTCAACCTACATTGTAGCAGAAGAAGACGTTACAGCAGTTACTTCTCCGAAAACAGAAGATGTCAGTGCAGGTATCAATCTGATTTTCTGCATGGGTATCCTGCTTGCAGGAGCAGCAGCAGTTGCAATGAAAAGAAAAATGGCATAATTGAAATAGTGCATGGGATAAAAGACAGCAGTTGCCCGGAGAAGGTGACTGTTGTTTTTTTTTAACAGGAAACTGTTCATAAAAATAAGCATTAGACAATTGCGAAACTCATGAAAATCTAAATTGAATTGTGAAAAATTAACAAAAGACATGAAAGACATTGGGGAACCGCCGGTTCTTAGAAGGCAGGTGCAACTGTAAGTTGTATCTGGCTTCTTAGTACCGTTGCGAGTGACACATAGCGAGAGCGTGTCTTGAATGTTTTTGTTGATTTTGAACAATTGAAAGAAGAGTAGGAGGAGTTTCGCAATTATCTAAAAAATAAGCATAAAGAAAAGGAAAAACATTGACATTTTCATCACAAAGTATTATCTTGATGTCAGTAATAATTCCTATTATTAGATGATAAAACATATGGAGGCCATTATGAAAGATACCTATATTTCAGAAGCAGTAAAGTATATCGGAGCAGACGATACCACATTAGATTTATTCGAGAGCCAGTACCAGATCCCAAACGGAGTTTCTTACAATTCCTATGTGATCCTGGATGAAAAAGTTGCGGTCATGGATACCATTGATGAGCGGAAAACAGATGAGTGGTTTGCAAATCTTGAGAATGTGTTAAATGGAAGAACGGTAGACTATCTTGTCATTTCCCATTTAGAGCCGGATCATGCGGCAAATATCAAACGTGCGGCAGACAAATTCCCAAAGGCACAGCTTGTACTGAGCGCAAAGGCAAAAGCGATGCTGCCACAGTTTTTTGATATCGCACATTTAGATGAGCGCTGCCTTGTGGTAAAAGAGGGCGATACATTAGAGCTCGGAATACATAAGCTGCATTTTGTGATGGCACCGATGGTACACTGGCCGGAGGTCATGGTGGAATATGAAGAGACGGAAAAAATCCTTTTCTCCGCAGACGGATTTGGAAAATTCGGTGCGTTGAGCGCAGAGGAAGAGTGGACAGACGAGGCGAGAAGATATTTTATCAATATCGTTGGAAAATACGGTGTGCAGGTTCAGACACTGCTCAAAAAAGCGGCAGCGTTAGACATTCAGACAATCTGCCCGCTGCATGGACCGGTTTTAAAAGAAAATCTTGGTTTTTATATCGGAAAGTATCTTACATGGAGCAGCTATGAGCCGGAAGAGGACGGTGTTTTAGTTGCCTGCGCATCCATTCATGGAAATACAAAAGCAGCCGCTGAAAAAATGGTAGAAGTACTCCGGGCAAACGGAGCATCCAAGGTAGTATTTATGGATCTGACCAGAGATGATATGGCAGAGACAGTTGCAGATGCTTTCCGCTATGGAAAGATCATTCTTGCGGCAGCTTCCTATGATGCAGGGGTATTTCCTCCGATGGAAGATTTCCTGCACCGCCTTGTACATAAGAACCTCCAGAAACGTACTTTCGGACTGATCGAGAACGGTTCCTGGGCGCCTTGCGCAGCAAAAGGCATGAAGGGTATTCTCGAGGGTATGAAAGAGGTAAACATATGTGAGAATGTTGTGAGCATCAAATCCACAATGAAAGACACAGATGTTGCTAAAATGGAAGAACTTGCAAAAGAAATTCTTGCTTAAAACAGGTGCAAACCGACAGAGAAATTTCCTGAAAACAACAGAGAAATTTCGCTTGAGTGAAAAAGTAAATTCCGCACGTAAACTTAAATTCCATACGGAAGACTA
>ERZ791815.656-NODE-656-length-27854-cov-3.774201_pt1 | contig 27854 bp, 25 predicted proteins | sample MGYA00510302_ERZ791815 | MGnify/ENA primary metagenome ERZ791815 (study PRJEB30046, sample SAMN00791995) | human gut metagenome | study: EMG produced TPA metagenomics assembly of the A metagenome-wide association study of gut microbiota in type 2... | reverse complement strand
GGACTATGACAAGCTGTATCGGGATGGCATCCCCGATGAGGTAGTATATGCCGCTGTCCTGCTGTTCCACTGAAAACTTTCGGTCTTGTTTCAGCTTGCGGAGCATATTCCTTGGATAATGGTAACATACAAAAGTGATTGTCAGCTCGTCTGCCGGAATTAGATCCACTGCCTCTGTATCTGATTTGTAAAGACAGGCGTATGCATAGGTCTTGTAAAAATCATCAATGTCAAGGTCGTCTTCCGGTGATTTGTACTCTATGATATTATACTGCCGGAAAATCCTCCCGATATTCTTTCTGAGTTTTACATGTTTTTCATTTTTGACCAGAACATCGATCTGCATTGGCTTTTTTGAGATGAGATGTTCCGGATCAAATTCCAGATATTTTGCTTCGTCTCCGAACTCAATCTGCAGTGCCGCATCAAATGCCGGATGCCACTGGATCTTTTCATCGTTGGTGTTCAATCCTATGCCTCCTTTTATGATAATAGAATGTTGTGTTTTTTTCAATGCATAGGGTGGATTTTCTGTTGATTTTTTCACAAGGGATATGCAAAAAAATATCAGTCAGATCAAATACTTCCTGCATTGAATTGTTCATCAAAATGGAATCTCCTGCCGAACCGGCACTGAATTTTGAGATCATATCCGTAACCTTATATCAGATTTTGAATCTGCAGACAGAAACGTTGTTAAGAATGATCACGATTATGAAAGCTTCATAATTGTAACTGTTATTTGTCTGCGACTTTGATGTAGGCTTAGTATAAAGCAATCTTAGAATTTTGTCAATGAAAAACCATCAATCCATGTTGCGAGCGGCAGAACCCAATCTAGGCACTCCTCCCATAACGTAAATTGCAGATTATGCATTGATTATAGGTATAGGGATGCGTTATAATTTAATAGCAATGAAACATGTTTGGTAAGCACAACCGCAAACACAGTTCAATTATTACATTTTATGTTTGATTAAGGAGAACAAAATGGGTGAAGAAATTAGAAGCAATGTCGCACTGATAGTAGGTGCAATTGTATTAGTTGTATGTTATATAAAACTTTTCTTGAAAGGACGATCATTTAATCAAAGATTTGTCGAAAGAGCTAAGGCACAAGGTAGTTTTACAACAGCAACACTTATAGAGCATAAATGTAGATTAGGGAATGACGAATCAGGAAGTTCATACTTCCAAAATGACAGAATGAAATGTACCTATGAATATAAGGTTAATGGGACGTCTTATAAAAAGAAAATGACATTTCAATCTCCTGGCATGGTATCTATAAAGTTTCCTTATGAAATAACGGTTTATTATGATCCAAAGAATCCATCGAAAAGTGTATGTCAGGAAGAAGCAAGTCAGGGTTCACAACGAACGGCAGGGTGTCTTGGAACAATAATATTTGCAGTTGTTGCATTTGAAATTGCTTATAATTTATTAAAATTAATCTAAATGAGGCCGTTAGTATGAAGTGGATAAAGAATAAGAAACGTTTTATATTGTATTGCACTTTGTATGTTATTGGATATTTGTTTTTTTGCATAATTGGTGGAATTAATTCGGGAATAATGATTTCAGATAATCCAGTCCTTTCACAGATGCTTATTTACTATGGCATGCCCGTAGGTGTGCGGAATTTATCAGTTACTATGTTCCTATGGATTATAATTTCATTCTTTCTTGTCCTTTTTATCCTATGGCAGACCGATTTGAGTCAGCAGAAGTTGAATAGGACTGCATTACTGTGTTTGGGTCTAAACATATTGTTTGCTTGTTTGTCTCGGGGGATCGTTGAGTGGATAGTTAGCGGTGTTGCTGAGGGACTTATTACAATGTTAATTATATTCATTGAATTGTTTGCTATAGTCGCTATTGCCATAGGAATCACTTATTTTGTACAAAAAAAGAGAGGAGCATTAAACTCATATGAGGCGTTCTCGGACATTATGACAGAAGATGAGTTTGAGCAATGGCAGAAAAAAAGACATAACCGCAATAGATAACTTCTAGTTTGAATAACCGTTAGGTAAGTTCACCTTGAAAAGAAAAAACAGCAAATTGTATAATTGACATAGGATCAATTCGGTCAGAATTTGATTGAGAGTCTCACAATAAGATGATAATATAAATACATGGGAAACCAGAGAGCCGGGCGGCTTACCCTCTTTTTTGGAGGGTTGCTAAGCCCCGGTGGGGCTTGTTTAGCAACGACCGGAGCGAAGCGTAGACCTAACCCTCCAGACGAAAGAAAGGAGGGCGTTGCCAATGGTTACATATTCTGATTTGATTCAGTTTTGTATATTCATTGTTGCCCTTGTTGGTCTTTGCTATAAGATTTTCAAGGATAAACAAAAATAGCCGCCAACTACTGCGAATAGTTGACGGCTGTTAGATAATAACAGTTAATTACTATCGAGGGTAGCCGCTTCTCTGGCTTTCCCTTTTTCTATCATCAATATACCACATGTTAGCCTATTTTTTCAAGGTAAAAAATCGGTGTTACCGATAAAATATTGTTAAATCTATAAAAATCCTATAAAATATAATAAAATAACGACAAGTAGAGCCATGAGCCGGGTGTAAACCATCCGGTTTTTTTCTGTTTATGGAGGTATCACGATGAAAGCAAACAAAGCAAAGATTATTGATCTGATGTGTGCCTTAATTGCAGCCCTAGCGAGATTGTGGAGGTGTAGGTGATAACAAGATTTTTTCCATGATCAATCCATTCACATTTAGATAGTTCTTCTATTTTGTATTGTTATCGCATAATCTGGAATCTTATTCTTTTTTTGTGTGCATGATTGGTGTATATTGGTTTGGTCAAATCAACCATGTGATCGAACATAGATTATAAGTCCATCAGGAAATCTTGCTTGAAACGGGTAAATTTTGAGGCATTAGGAACAACATCATCAAGGTTAATGGTTTCATCAAGAAGTGAAAGGAACTGGTATTTGTCGTTGTCGAATCTATTCTGGCAATCAGCAAAAAAATCTGCCAAAATGAGTTGCTTATGTATTATTATATAGGTATATCCCTTTTAGGTGGATTGTTTTTAGTTTTTCGCAAACACCTAGAAGATATTAAGGAAGAAAGGAAAAGAGAAAATGAAAAAAAGAATGATGGCAGCCATAATCGGATTATGCATGATAACTCTGATGGGATGTGGCAGTAAAGAGGGAGAACTGGAAACAAATACCAAAGTAACAGAAAGCGAAGTAAAAGAGACAACGCAGAACAATACCAAGGAAAATGATATGTCAGAGGTAACATTTGATTACACAACCCTTGATGATGGAACATTGTCTATTTGGTCATATAATGCAGAGAACGTCCCAGAAGTGTTTGAAATACCTGAGGAAATTGATGGACAAACTGTAAGTGAAATACGCGGAAGTTTATTTGCATCGGAGGATAAGATAAAAGAAGTTATCATTCCGGAAACAGTTACTTCGATTGGAAAAGAAACATTTCAATTAGCGACATCGATTGAAAAGATAGAAATAAGAGGAAATGTAGAAGAATTAGGCGATTACGCATTTTTTGCATGCAAAGGAATTAAGGAATTGAGATTTAATGAAGGGTTAAAATATATTGGAAAAAGTGCGATATCTAATAATGATAATCTTACAGATCTCTATTTACCTAGTACAGTAGAAGATGTTTCTGGAACTACAAATTTTGGCTCTCAATCAGACATTTTGAGAATCCATGTCCCTGCAGGATCTGCAGCAGAATCACTTGTAACAGATGCTGTGAAGGATGCGGATTGCAATATAGAAGTAATCGCAGAATAAGTAATATACATTAACCAGAGAAGGGGAAATGTATGGAAAATGTTGTGAATTTTGAGCAGACTAAGGATCATGCAAAAGAGATTATATATTTTAATGATGGGAGAATGGCAGCGAAAAATGAGTCGACGATATATGTTGTTATAAAAAATGTATTTATAATTTGTATTATTGCAATACTCGTTTTAAGTCTGCTATTTGGTGAATCAATTTTTTCAGAGATATCAATTCCTATGTGGGTATGCATCTTTATTGTTGTTGGATATTTGATAAAAAATGGTGGACATGAGAGAGTAGAATGTCCCGCACAATTACATTTTTATGAAGAATACAGAGATTAAATCTGTGACCTGTGAAATCGGGGAAGTGAGCGGTGTTGTGCCGGAATACCTGACAGATTGCTGGGGGTATGCAAGAAAGAAATCCGGGCTTTTGAAAGACTCAGAATTGAGAACAGAGATCATACCGGGCGTGACAGTATGTGAGGACTGTGGAAAGACATATTCCACAGTCCAATATGCCAAAATATGTCCGTATTATGGCAGCAGTGCGACGTATCTTCTTGAAGGAAACGGATTCAGCATTAAGGAGATTGAAGGAGCGTAGGGGACATTGAATCAGGCACTGGATGCACTTGGAATTCAGGGAGATGAGAGAATAAATATATCAGAACAGCTAAAAAAACTATAGAAGTGATTGACATATATAGATTGTCGATATAATATATAGGTAACAGATATATAGAGCACCTATATATTAAATATATAAATGTTGTGAAATGCAGCAGTTGCATGGAACAAAGGAAAGAGAGGAACAATCTATGGCAGTCGATAAGTCACTGATATCAGGAAGCATGACGATGCTTATTTTAAAGCTTTTATCTGAGAAGGATATGTATGGGTACGAGATGATAGATACATTGCGACAGAAGTCCGAGAATGTATTTGAGTTAAAAGCAGGAACACTTTACCCGCTTTTACATGGACTCGAAGAGAAGGGGCTTCTCACAGTATATGAGAAAGAATGCACCGGGAAAGTCCGCAAATATTACAGCATTACCAGAGAAGGAAAGCATCTGTTAAAGCAGAAGCAGGAAGAGTGGAAAGAATACCAGACTGCTGTGACCAATGTACTGGCAATGGAGGTGTGACAGATGGAAGAATATTTGAAGAATTTGTTAGACCAGATCCGTTGCAAAAAAGCACATGCGGCAATCCGTGAGGAATTAGAAAACCATATATCCGATCAGATCGAAGATAATATGGAAGCCGGAATGACAAGAGAGGAAGCAGAGAAGGCGGCTGTCTGTGATATGGGAGACCCGGTGACTACCGGAATCTCGCTGGATCAGATACACAGACCAAAGATGGCATGGCAGATGATCGCACTTATGGCAGTGATCATGCTTGCAGGAGTATTAATCCATTGGATGATGGGTGCACCAGTGGCATGTATGCAGACTATTTCAGGCTTTTGTCTGATGCTTTTTATCTGTCATCTGGATTATACAAGGATTGCAGCAATTGCAAAAGTGATCGCTGCAGGAATTATCCTGGTTGGTATCTATGCTTTATTTTTTGGAGTCACGTTTGGTGGAAATATTTTGGTAGCCAGTCTGTTACGGCTTAGAATATCGATGTTTTCTTTTCTTATGTTGTATGTCCCGGTATATGGAGCAATTCTTTACTCTTATTATGGGGAAGGATATAAGGGACTGGTAAAAGCAGCTTTATGGGCAGTGCCACCGCTTTTTATCGCATTAAGACTGCCAAGCCTTACTCTGTTTGTGATCCTGTTCGTATGCATGGTGAGCCTTCTGATACTTGGTATTGCCCAAAACTGGTTTCAGGTGAACCGGAAGGGTGTACTGACGGTGATTGGAGCAGTATTTCTGGTTCTGCCGATGCCGGGCATCCTGTTGATCGCAAATGCACCTTATCAGATAGACAGGATTCGTAATTTCCTGACAGGAGATGTCGAGTGGAATTATGTGACACGCGCCTTAAAAGACTGTTTTGCGAACAGCATCCTTGTAGGAAATGGAGTGGAGGAGTTAAAGACAACACTTCCGGATTATAACAATAATTTTATCCTCGCCTATCTGACGGGAACTTACGGTTATATCGCCTGTATCGCAGTCTGTGCAGTGCTGGTACTTTTAATAGTTGCAATTTTTTCAATCGTGTTCCGGCAGAAAAACCAGCTTGGCATGATGATGGGATTCGGAAGCGGAATGATCCTTTTTACCAATATAGCGATCAATCTGTTGGAGAATTTTGGGATTCTCCCAACTTCCCAGACATTTCTTCCCTTTTTCTCTAAGGGAGGAAGCTGTATGTACGTATGCTACATTTTAATGGGAGTTATCCTTAGTGTTTATCGATATAAAGATGTGTATTCAGTACATCTGCCAAAGCGAAAAGGCAGAGCCAGACCGCCAAAGGTACGTCTGATCATTGAGTAAGAAACAGGATATTGTAAATGGAATCCGATGCAGCCGGATATGATAATAAAATAATTATAAACCAGTAAAAAAATGATATGTCTTTGTCCATCAGACAGTTGACATATCATTTTTTTGTGAAACAATTGACGATTGTTGTGTTTTATATTTAAGAAATTAAGCTTCTGCTTATGCTTTCTTTCCAAAAAGTTTTTTGAGGCAGCTTAATGCCACAAGAACACCAAGTACCATAAGAAGGATAGCAACCACAAACTGAAGTCCGTCTACAAGAAGTGTTGCATTACCACTCATGAAGCTGCCGACAAGTGCGATCGTTTTCTGAACCAGAGCAGTGAAAGTAACGGCTAACATTACGAACATTGGAATGTAAAGTGTCCAGCCGGTACGGCCTGTTGTTTTTAAGAAAACAGCAAGAGCAATCAATACGAGGGCTGCAAGTAACTGGTTTGCTGATCCAAACAGTGGCCATACATTGCTGTATCCGCCAAGTGTTAATAAGTATCCGAAGAATAATGTGATCACAGTAGCAAAATATTTGTTGGTAAGCACACGCTGTACCGGAGTCATAGTTGTCGGATCAGTAGAATCTCCATAGAATAATTCCTGGAAGGACATACGTCCGATTCTGGCAACAGAGTCAAGTGATGTCAGTGCAAGTGCAGATACACACATAGTCATAAATACAGTTGCAACGGTAACAGGGACACCAAGTTTTTCAAGGAATCCTGCGACACCGGAGGAGAAGATGGAGAATGGAGTTCCATCCGGTTTTGTTCCGTTTACGGCGACTGCGCCGACAACAACTAAGGAGACAATACCGAGTAAGGATTCTACGACCATGGCACCATAACCGACCATAGGCATATCTTTTTCGCTGCTGATCGTCTTAGAGGATGTTCCGGAAGATACCAGACTGTGGAAACCGGAAACAGCACCGCAGGCGATCGTTACGAATAAAGTAGGGAATAAACTGCTTCCACCTACATTGAATCCGCTGAATGCATTTAACTGCATGGAAGGATGTGCAACAATGACACCGACAACCGCACCAATGATCATACCGAGTAACATGAATGTTGTCATGTAATCTCTAGGCTGCATTAAAAGCCACATTGGCATAACAGATGCTAAGAACAGGTAAGCCATTACGATGTAGATCCATGCAGTTTTGGTCGTGCAGATTGGGAATTTCATACCGACTGCAAACATAACGACCAAAAGAGCGATAGCAACAACTGCTTTTACGACTTCATTCATTTTTCCGACATGTTTCTGGATGATACCAAAAATAACAGCGACAACGATAAATAACATGGAAATAGAAGCGGCAGCGGAATTGGCGTAAGAGGTTGCATCTGTCATACCTTCAACTCCGGTTCCAACAAATGTTCCGGCAACCATATCCGTAAATGCTGCGATCACTAATAAAGTAAAAAGCCAGCAGAATAACATGAAAAGTTTCCGGCCTGTTTTACCGATGTACTTCTCAATGATCATACCCATAGATTTACCTTCATTTTTTACGGATGCATATAAAGCACCGAAGTCCTGTACAGCACCGAAGAAAAGTCCGCCGATGATGAGCCAGAGCAATACCGGAACCCATCCAAAAACAGATGCAAGGATCGGACCTGTGACAGGACCTGCACCTGCAATGGAAGAAAACTGATGTGAGAATACGGTAAATTTGGAGGAGGGAACATAATCTTCGCCATCCTCATGTGTGTAAGCAGGGGTTTTTGCATTTGGGTCGATTCCCCATTTCTTTGCAAGCCAGCGTCCGTAGAAGAGGTAGCCAGCGCCAAGTGCAACGATACCGATCAAAACAATTACTAAACCATTCATAACTTTTTTCCGCCTTAAGGCGGCTCCTTTCTGAAAATGTATTTTTTTCTGGGAACAAAATACATTGTGCAAAGTGGAAACAATGGGATACACATCCTGCGCACAGTCTGCTGGCATAAAAAAAGCCTTCATCTCCGGATATATTCATATCTCAAAGACGAAGGCTTAAGCTTCCGCGTTACCACTTTGTTTGCCGTAAAATACGACCTCTCTGTCTTATCTTTGTGGGCAGATGCCTACAACAATAAGCTTCTAAATAACGGTAGAATACCGGTGACACTTACTATGAAAATTCAGTGCACTGCTCGCAGAGGATAGTTCCTGAAGCTGTATACTGCCTTACACCAGCCGGCAGCTCTCTGTGATACAGGTTGCTCAGATAACCTTGTTCTGTTCGTTGCATTTTGTTCTCTGTTTGAATAACAAAATAGCACTTTGATCTGGTAAAGTCAATGGTCCATTTTTAATCTGTTTTATTGATTTATTTTAATCGTTACTGTTCACTCGTATCTCGTTCCAGTAATTTTTATTCCGCATTTAAAGAACTCATATAGTCTGTAACGGAATCAAGGTTTGCATAAATGGTTTCCATAGGCTTGTTTGCCTCATAAGCACTGTATCCGGAGTAACCGGCCCAGCCGATGATACCGGCAGCGACAAGACAGCCAGCGACATAACCGGCGATACGCATTCTCTTTTCCTTTGCCATAATTTTCTTACGATTCTTTTTTTCTTCTTTATAACGGTCTACTTTTGCCTGACTCATAATCAATCTCCTAACTTCTTAAACTTTCTTCACTATACTGCATTTTACTGGAAAAATCAATGAAATTTGGTAGAAACAGAAATGAACTTTATGACAAAAATATATCGCAGTCATAAAATATTCGAATAACAGTCGGGATGTTATTTCTTGCACTTTATACGAAAATTGGATAGAATAGTACTGTTCGAATCGTACATGGGCATTTTACTGCAAAGGTACGAAAGAATGAGATTTTCAAATGTGCAAAATGATAGAAAGATGGGGATAGAAAAAGATGAGTCTTGCAGACAAAATTTTTGTAAATATGTGTAAAGATATTTTAGAGAACGGGACAAGCACAGAGGGCGAGAAAGTCCGCCCGCACTGGGAGGATGGAACGAGTGCCTACACGATTAAAAAATTCGGTGTGGTCAACCGTTATGATCTTTCAAAAGAGTTTCCGGCAATTACATTAAGAAAAACTGCCATCAAAACATGTACGGAAGAGATGCTCTGGATCTGGCAGAGAAAATCAAATAACATCCATGATTTAAACAGTACCGTATGGGATGAATGGGCAGACGAAGATGGTTCCATTGGAAAAGCATATGGATACCAGTTAGGGGTAAAACATCAGTATAAAGAAGGCATGATGGATCAGGTGGACCGCGTGATTTATGATTTGAAAAACAATCCATTCAGCCGCCGCATTATGACGAATATTTATGTGCACCAGGATCTTCATGAAATGAATTTATATCCGTGTGCCTACAGTATGACATTTAACGTGACACACAAAGAGGGAGATGAAAAGCTGACATTGAATGCTATTTTGAATCAGCGTTCCCAGGATGTGTTAGCGGCAAATAACTGGAATGTGTGTCAGTATGCGGTATTAATGCATATGCTTGCGCAGGTGTGTGATATGCAGGTCGGCGAGCTGGTACATGTGATTGCGGATGCTCACATTTATGACCGTCATATCCCGATCATTAAGGAACTGATCGGGAGAGAGCAGCATCCGGCGCCAAAATTCACATTAAACCCGGAAATCAAAGATTTTTATCAGTTTACGACAAAAGATATTACCATTGAGGATTATGTGACGGGGCCGCAGATCAAAAATATTCCGATAGCAGTATAAGCCTGACTGGAATATTTTAAGAGAGGATAAAAGACAGAATAAAATAACACGGCACTGACAAGTGATACAGAGTGAAAAGTTGGAGGAAATATGAATTTAATCGCAGCTGTAGATAAAAACTGGGCAATCGGATGTAAGAATAAACTGCTGGTGAGTATTCCGGCAGACATGAAGTTTTTCCGTGAGACGACAACCGGGAAAGTGGTCGTCATGGGAAGAAAAACGTTGGAGAGTTTTCCAAACGGACAGCCTCTCAAAAAAAGAGTGAACATCGTGCTGACGCATGATAAAAATTTTAAGGCGGGAGATGCCATTATCGTTCATTCGATGGAAGAATTGAGGGAAGAGTTAAAGAAATATCCAAGTGAGGATATTTATGTGATCGGTGGAGAGACCATTTATAAACAGCTTCTCGATGACTGTGATGTGGCGCATATCACAAAGATCGACTATGCATTTGAGGCAGATGCCTATTTCCCGAATCTCGATGAGATGCCGGAGTGGAAAATCACGCAGGACAGTGAGGAACAGACGTATTTTGATCTGGAATATTATTTTTACAAATACGAGAAAATTAAATAATGTCAATAAAGTTGTTAAAATATATCATACCAAAAAGATGAAAATTGATTTATAATTGCTAAAACCCAGACAGAGAGACTGCTGGGTTTTACCTTTACTTGAACGAGGAGTTTCCTGATAGGAAAAAGAAAAAAATGGAAAATTTTATATACAGTATCAACGTGACAATGCCTATTTTTCTTGTGATGGTCATTGGTTATATTTTAAAGCAGATCGGAATGTTAAATGATAACTTTGTCACAGTGGCAAATAAGTTCAATTTCAAGGTCACGCTTCCGTTTATGCTGTTTAAGGACATTGCAGGCGTTGATATTAAAGCAGTATTTGATATTAAATATGTGCTTTTCTGTGCGATCGTGAGTACCATCTGTTTCTGGGTGGTATGGGGTACAGCAAAGCTTCTGGTGCGGGACAAAACGATCCGCGGGGCATTTGTACAGTCGTCTTTCCGCGGAAGTGCGGCGGTTATGGGGCTGGCTTTTATCCAGAATATCTACGGTTCCTCTGCAATGGGACCGCTGATGATCGTCAGTGCAGTGCCGCTCTATAATATTTTTTCTGTGATCGTGCTGACATTTGAGGCAAATGACAGCACAGGGATTGACAAGAAAGCAAAGATCCGACAGGCGGGAATCAATATATGTAAGAATCCGATCATTTTAAGTATCCTGGCAGGACTGATCGTGGGACTGCTTGAGATCCAGTTCCCGACGCTGGTAAATAAGACGGTCAGCAACGTGGCGCAGATGGCAACCCCTTTGGCACTGATCACCATCGGAGCAGGATTTGAGGGAAGAAAAGCGCTGGCGAAGATCGCACCGACCATGGCGGCGTCCATGATCAAACTGGTGCTTCAGCCACTTGTTTTTCTGCCGGTTGCTGCCTGGATGGGATTTTCAGGGGAAAAGATGATCGCAATTCTGATCATGCTGGCATCCCCGACCACGCCGAGCTGTTATATTATGGCAAAGAGCATGAACAATGATGAAGTGCTGACGGCGAGCGTTATTGTAACAACGACATTGATGGCGGCGTTTACGTTGACCGGATGGATTTTTTTGCTCAAAACATTAGGTTATATCGGTTAGTCAGAGGAAAAAGATACACAGTCAGCAGAAAGTATCATTTTATGAAATCACAGATTATTTTGAAGTATAAATGGAAAGGGTAAGACAGAAAGATGGATATTACAGGTAGAAAATTATTTGTCAAGGCATTACAGGAAGAGGGTGTCGATACGATTTTCGGTTATCCGGGTGGAACGGTGACGGACCTTTTTGATGAATTATATAAACAGGATGAGATTGAAATTGTCTTACCAAGACATGAGCAGGGACTTTTACATGAGGCAGAGGGATATGCAAAATCGACAGGAAAAGTGGGTGTCTGTCTGGTGACCAGCGGCCCCGGTGCAACGAACATCATGACAGGACTTGCAGATGCACATTATGACAATATTCCGCTTGTCTGTTTTACCGGACAGGTGCCGTTAAGCCTGATCGGAAACGATGCTTTTCAGGAAGTTGACATTGTCGGAATGACAAGAAGTATCACAAAGTATGGCGTGACGGTCAGAGACCGCAAGGATTTAGGAAAGATCATTAAGATGGCCTTTCACATTGCAAGCACAGGAAAACCGGGACCGGTCTTAATTGATCTTCCAAAGGATATCCAGACGGCGAGCGGACCGGCAGAATATCCAGACAGCGTGCAGATCCGTGGATACAAACCGAATGAGAGCGTGCATATCGGGCAGTTGAAAAAAGCATACAAACTGTTAAAGTCAGCAAAGAAACCATTGATCCTGGCTGGTGGCGGTGTCAATATTGCAAAAGCAAATGAGTTGTTGAAAGAATTTGCAGAGAAAATGAACGTTCCGGTTGTGACGACCATTATGGGAAAGGGTGCGATTGCCACAACGCATCCGCTTTATATCGGAAATACGGGGATGCATGGAAAATATGCAAGCAATAAAGCAGTCAGCGAGTGTGATGTTTTATTTTCCATCGGAACAAGATTTAACGACCGTATTACCGGAGATCTGAATGAATTTGCACCAAAAGCAAAAATTGTACATATTGACGTGGACACTGCTTCCATTTCCAGAAATGTTGTGGTAGACGTTCCAATCGTATCGGATGCAAAACTTGCCCTGGAAAAATTGCTGGAATGGGCAGAACCAAAGGATACGGCTGCATGGCAGGAGAGAATTAAGGCATGGGATGAAAAGAATCCACTTGAGATGCGCAGAGACCGCGGCATGACACCACAGATGATTATGGAACACATCAACCATACGTTTGACGAGGCGGTTTTTGTCACGGATGTAGGACAGAACCAGATGTGGGCAACGCAGTATCTGGATATTGACGAAAAACGCCAGATGATCACTTCCGGCGGGCTTGGAACAATGGGATTCGGTTTTCCTGCGGCGATCGGTGCAAAGATTGGAAACAGGGATACGGAGGTAGTCTGTGTCACCGGTGATGGCGGTTTCCAGATGAACATTCAGGAGATGGCAACAGCGATCGTGCAGGGGACACCGGTTATCATCTGCCTGCTCAATAACCAGTATCTTGGCATGGTTCGCCAGATGCAGCAGCTTTTTTATGGCAAACGCTATTCCGCAGTATGCTTAAGAAAGAGAAGAAGCTGTCCGGCAAACTGCAAGGGACCAAATGAAGCATGCCCTCCATATACACCGGATTTTGTTGCACTTGCAGAAAGCTATGGTGCGCATGGCATCCGTGTAGAGCGGGAAGAAGACATTCAGGCAGCTTTGGATAAAGCGAGAACTTACAAAGATGCACCGACAGTCATTGAATTTCTGATCTCATCGGATGAGATCGTGCTTCCGATGGTAAAGGGCGGAAATCCGATGAGCGAGATGATTTTGAAATAGGCGGATACAGATATGGTGAGAGAGGAAAATATCATGAAAGACAGATGGATTGCACTATATGTAGAAAATCAGGTTGGTGTTCTGGCAAAGGTTTCCGGTCTTTTTTCCGGAAAGTCTTACAATTTACAGAGTTTGACCGTTGGAACGACAGAGGACGAGACGGTTTCCCGTATGACCATCTGCGTTACCAGCGATGACATCACGTTTGAACAGATTAAAAAGCAGCTGAACCGTATGGTCGAAGTGATCAAAGTCATTGATCTGACAGATGTACCGATTCATATGAAAGAGATTCTGTTCGCAAAGGTTCTCCGTGTGAATGCTGCGGAAAAAGAAGAAGTATTCCAGATCGCACAGGTGTTTAACGTGCAGGTGGTCGATATCGGAAATGACAGTGTCCTGCTGGAATGCAAACTGACTGCCCATAGAAATAATGAGCTGATCGCACTGTTGAAATCGAAATTTAAGATTATTGAGGTAGTGCGCGGCGGAGCAGTAGCAATTGAATCCATCAGTACAAGCTGTAGATAATAGGAATCATGTTACTGGAACGAGATACGAGTGAACAGTAATGTAATCATAAAATTTTTCGAAAATTATAGCAAAAGTAATGTACAACTTAAATACCCTGTGATATAATAAAAATGTTTTGAAATGTAGTATTAAAAACTACGTTGGAAAACGTATATTTAAGAATAAGAAGTCATAAAGCTATTTTGCAGATGACAGTAGTAAATAAACGAGGTATTTATGATGCAGAAAAAAGTACAGATCATCAGTGATGGTTCCCTGGATCTCTCACAGGAACTCACGAAGGAAAAAGATATTGAGGTTGTTCCATTTTATGTGTCCTTTGACAGTGAAACGTATCAAAAGGAAATGGTAGAAGTCGGTGTCAGGGAATTTTATCAGGAAATGGTGGATCACCCGACCGTTTTTCCTAAGACATCCATGCCATCCGTGCATGACTATTATGAGGTGTTTGAGAAATATGCGAAGGAGCAGCTGCCGGTCATCTGTATCTGTATCACAAAAAAATTCAGTGGCTCCCTGCAGTCTGCGACAACTGCAAAAGATATGATATTAGAGGAATACCAGGATGCACAGATCACGGTCATTGACTCTACGGTCAATACTGTGCTGCAGGGTTTATATGTATTAGAGGCATGCAGACTGCGCGATATGGGTTTAGAGTATCAGCAGATTGTAGATGCGTTACTGCCAATCCGTGAGACAGGAAGAATTTTTTTCACGATCGGAAGTATTGACTATTTAAAACATGGCGGAAGGATTGGAAAATTAGCCGGGATTGCAGCCAGTGCATTAAAAATCAAACCTCTGATCACGTTAAAAGAAGGTGAAATCTTTAATTCCGGCATTACAAGGAATCGTCTCAAATCCATGAAAAAAGTTGTGGATATGACAAGGGAATATTTAGATGAAGTCAATGCGAAACCGGGAGAGTACAGCTTCTGTATTGGTTATGGATATGATTATAACGAAGCATTGGAGTTTCGAGAGATGTTAAAGGATCTGGTCAAAGAACGTCTTGGAATTGATGAGATCGGTGTTTACCAGATCGGTGCAACCATTGGAGTGCACACAGGACCATATCCGATCGGGATCGGAATTATAAAGCATGCATTGACAGAGTAACGATACAGGATATGAAAATAAAAGAAGGATAATAAATCGCCCTGATATGATATGTACCCCTTATACTGGACATCCAGTGAAAGGGGTACATATCAATTATCAGGGCGATTTTTAGTTCCTGCTTCCGGAACTAATGATAATATTTTAAGAATAATCCCACAAGATTTCCTGTTAAGTTCACACCGAGGAAAGTGAGCGTTTCGGAAAGAGCGTACATGGTTGCGGTCATATCTTCAAAGTTTGCATTATTTCCCATGTGCCCAATGCGGATCACTTTGCCGGAAAGATCGTCAAAAGATCCGGCAAGCATGATATTGTGCTCTTTTTTCATGCGGGAAAGAATTGCATCGCAGGTGGTCTCTGCCGGAATGTCAAACACAGTGACGGTATCGGAGAAACCGCTTTCCAAGTGAAGCTTTAAACCGGCTTCTGTCAAAGCGCGTCTGGCTGCTTCGGCGATACGGTGTGTGCGTTCTTCTAACTCTGGATCGGAAGCGATATTGTCAAAAGCAGCACGTAAGCCGTAAATATCGCTGATCGGCATGGTATAAGGAAACCATTTTTTCTCATAATATCCCTCAAAAGCCAGAAGGCTTGCATAGAAGGAACGGATCGGAGTCTTACGCTCATGCATGGCATCTTTCACAGCATCACTTATGGTGACAAAAGTAAGTCCCGGAGGTGCGGAAACCGCTTTCTGGGAACCGCCGCACAGAAGGTCAATCTGGAACTTGTCCACATCCATATGATTTCCGAACATTCCGGAAACAGAATCTACAACGGTCAGAATGCCGTATTCTTTTAAAAGTGGACAGATTTTCTCTACCGGATTGAGCATACCGCTTGGAGTGTCACAGTGAACAACGGTTGCATACTTATAATCATGATGTTCTTTTAAATAAGAAGAAAGAGCGTCCGGGTCAATAGCATTCAGTCGGTCGGCATGATAAAATTCCGGCACACCGCCGTACATGGATACAAAGTCGGCAAAGCCTTCGCCGTACACGCCGTTCTCAATGACGAGCACTTTATCTCCCGGTTCCGTGAGGGAGGCGCAGGCAGCCTCCAAACCTAAAATTCCTTCTCCATCCAAAATGAGAGTTTCGTTTTTCGTGCCGAGCAGGGAGCTGATCAGTTCGCAGGTATCTTTATAAAATTCTACGAAATCTTCATCCAGATCAGGATTGGTACATACGAGGCTTCTTGCCATACGCACATTTTCTTTTACCTGGGTTGGACCAGGAGTCATGACTTTATACATAATGATTTCCTTCTTTATAATAGATTGCTTTGTAAATGGAACTTGTGTTACACAGCTTATAACATTTTATTTACGATTTTCTGAAGCTGTCCGACGATCAAAAGAACGATGACAGCAGCAACACCGATCTGGACAAGGTTTCCAGGAATGGAAGTAACCGGTGCGATCCAGTTTCCGTAAATGATGCCCTCTGCAATGTAGTAACCAGCGACTTTGATCACACATGCAACTGCGATAGCAAGTGCGTTCCAGCCAAAACCGTGATGTTTTTCTGTAATGGCACCTACGGCATATCCCATCAGACCGACAATGATCAGTGTGAATGGCGCCCATGCGGTCCAGCCGGAGAGCAGATCGAAGAGTCCCATGCCGACTCCGCCGGCGATCGCACCACTTTTCTTACCAAAAATAATGGCGCAGATAAAAAGAGGTACGTTTCCGAGATGGATCAATCCGCCGTTTGCAGTGATTGGAAGTCTTATATTAATAAATGCAGTGAATACGTAGGTCAGGGCAATAAAAAGAGCCGTGATCGTGATAAAACGGATATTTGATAAAGATTTTGAATCAGCAGTCTGTGCTGTAGAGGTAGTTGATGTTTTCATAAATAAAATTCTCCTTTTTATGGTTTGTATTTGTCTCAATTCCCAGGATTGTTGTTGGGATTACTATATACAAAAACTGTCATGAATTAAAAATCCAGTTTAAAACAAATTGACCATGCCAGTTTTAAATATATAATAATATTGACAAAACAATACTATATGATGTATAGTATTAAATAAGAAATAATATTACAAATAAAATAACAAGGAGTGAGTACATGGTATTTAATACAGGCGCAGCCCTTTTGGATGCGATTGTTCTTGCTGTCGTGTCAAAGGAGGAAGAAGGAACCTACGGATATAAGATCACGCAGGATGTGCGGAAAGCGATTGAGGTTTCAGAATCCACACTGTATCCGGTTTTGCGAAGACTGCAAAAGGATGGATACCTGATCGTGTATGACAGGGAGTGCGGAGGAAGAAACCGGAGATATTACCAGATTACGGAGACCGGCGAAGAAAAGCTGGCAGAATACCGCAGCGAGTGGGAATTGTATTCTTCGAAAATATCAGAACTATTTTCAGGAGAGGAGTCAGAAGAATGAATAAAGAAGAATTTTTAAAACGTCTGGAGCAGCTGCTTTCGGATATTTCAGAGGAAGAGAGAGCGGATGCACTTGCCTTTTACAGAAGTTATTTTGAGGATGCCGGAATTGGAAATGAGGCATCGATCTTAGAGGAACTGGAGTCGCCGGAGAAGGTGGCGGAAGTGATCAAGAAAGATCTTGGGGTGAGTGAAACGGCTGATGCGGAAACACACGAGGCGGATGTGCGCGGTGAAAAAGTTGAGGCACATACAGAAGAAACATCTGGAAATGGTCAGAAGACAGAGACAGGAACGGATGATCCATATATGAACAGTTTATATGGAAGCAGTACCTATGGTTCTGGCAGTTATAATCAGAAAAATACTGCTTATGCCGGAGGAACTTATGGCAGTCAGAATGCGTCCGGTCAGACCGATATGGAGAAACTGAAAAAGGAAAATCAGAAGAATAAAACAGAAAAAACAGTTTTATGGGTGATTCTCGCAGTTTTGACAAGCCCGATCTGGATCACGGTTGCAGCGGTTTTGGTGGCGATTCTTGTAGCAATTCTCGCGTGTGTGTTTGCAGTGGCAGTCAGCATTGTTGCAGTGATGGCGGCGTTAGTGATCATTGGATTTGTATTGGCCGGCGTTGGTATTGGATATCTTTTCACAAAAGGTGTTGCAGTAGGTCTTGGACTGTTAGGTGGTGGACTTTTGGTTCTTGCGCTTGGTGTACTTGCAGTGTGGCTTGTGGTATGGTGCTTCGGCTGGTTTGTCCCATGGGCAGTAAAAGGCATTGTAAAACTCTGCAAAAAGCCATTTGAGAAGAGAAAGGAGCGTGAGGCGTAATGAAGAAATTTACAAAAATCATATTAATCATTACGGGAATTTTAGCCGCACTTGGAATTATTTTCTGTGGTATCGCCGCAGTGATGGGAGCCGGATGGTCAACTATCCACCGGAAAGCACTTGCCGGGGAGCTTGATTTTGGCAACTGGCATATTGGCAATGGAGTTTATTATGCTTATGATCAGGGACATGGCAGCTGGGATCATTTTTGGGATAATGACGACTGGGATGATGAGGATGACGAGCTCATGGATGATAATAGGGCGGTGGAGAGTTTTGGTTCCTGGATCCTGAATCTTACGGATTTGAAGAGTGAACCGGCAGGAACGGAAAGCTGCATTATACCTTATCCGGCATCAGAAGCTACTTCCCTGAAACTGGAACTGGATGTGGTAAATGAACTTATTTTTGAAGTGTCGGATTCTGCGGATGAGATCAGTATTAAAATGGAAAATGGGTATCAGGATTATCTTTCTACAAAACAGAAGGATTCCGCTCTGAAGGTATCCTATCACAGCGGACACCACCATTTTGAGAAAGGACCGACCTTTACGGTAGTTCTGCCAAGGCAGTGCGAAAATCTGACATTGGACATTGTAGTGGGAGCCGGGGATATTTCCATGGAAAGCGAAGCGTTTACGGCAAGAAAAGTAAATGTGTCTGTAGGAGTGGGAGAACTCTCTGTGGATCAGATCTCAGCCAGTGAGAAGGCTGTGTTTGAAGTTGGAACAGGAGATGTGTCGATTCTGAATGGACAGTTCCCGAAAGTGTCTATCGAAGCAGGAGTTGGAGATGCCGTGTTCAGCGGAAGCGTTTCAAACAAACTGGAAGTGGAGGCAGGAACCGGCGATGTCAATGTCTCTCTTACCGGAACAGAGAAAAGCTATGCATTTGATCTGTCTGCCGGACTTGGAGAAATCAGGTTGAACGGGCAATCGAAAGGGGCTTTTGATGCGGAGTATGAGACCGGCAGCAACGGCGGAGCAGAAGTGGAACTGACTGCAGGAGTGGGAGATATTTCTGTTTTGACACAGCAGTAAAAGAGATAAAAAATAGATGGTTTACATTTTTGTCTTTATGATATAATATAAACATAAAAAGGTGCTGCCGATAGACGGTTAGCCTAGATTATATGTGTTATGTAAAAATAACCGCAACCTTGGCCCGGGGCGGTTATTTTTTTCTGCCGTGATTATCTTTCCCGATGAGGTAAAATAATCCGGCAACACTAATTAACAAACTCATTAACTGCAAAAGTTCACTTGTTGTTATCATTAGTATCCCCTCCATTTCAGGTAAAAAATTCCTAATCTTTGTCTTTTTAATCACAATATGATATGATGAACACGAAAGAAAAAACATACAAGAATTCGTATATTTTAATAAGAAGAACAGGAGCAGGGAATGGGAAAAAGAACAAGAATTATTTTATATGCACTGTCACTTGTGACAATGCTTGCGATGGTGACACTGATCATTTTTTCACATGGAAGACAGAGCGGTGAGCCGGCGAAAGATGCGCTGTCCGAGACGGATATCAGCAGCACGGAGGAACCGGTTCAGATACCGGAAGCGGAAGAGCCAGAAGAGACGGAAGCAGCAGACGGGCAGAACGGGATCCAAAACGATACAGAACAGGAAGAAGTGGACATAGCAGATGACACAACACTGATTTTTGCAGGGGATGTACTGTTTGCAAACGCCTTTAAAAGCAACTATGATGCGGGCGGAATTGAAAAAGTGATCGAGCCGCAGCTGCTGCAGGAGCTGCAGGATGCAGATATTTTCATGGTGAATAATGAGTTCCCATTCAGTAACCGTGGAGAGCCGATGGAGGACAAACAGTTTACGTTTTGCTGTGATCCGAAATATGTGAAAGCTTTAAATGAGATGGGCGTGGATATTGTATCACTCGCCAACAATCACACCTTAGATTATGGAAGAGATGCGTTGTCTGATACGTTTACGACACTGGACGGAGCCGGTATTTTGTATGCAGGAGCCGGAGAGACTAAAGAACGCGCATATGAATTGCAGATTATCGAGAAAAATGGAAAAAAATTCGGATTTCTTGCGGCATCCCGCGTGGTGCCGGAATCAAACTGGAAAGTGGAAGAACGGACACCGGGAATGCTGACCGCTTATGATGATACAAAATTGGTACAGTTGATCAAAGAAGCCCGGAGCGGATGTGATTTTCTGTCGGTCTATATCCACTGGGGCGTGGAATACGATGCGTATCCGCAGGACTATCAGACAAAGATTGCCACAGATTGTTTTAATGCAGGGGCAGATCTGATCCTTGGAGCACATACACACTGTTTACAGGGAATTTCCTATATCAGTGGGAAACCGGTCTTTTACAGCCTTGGAAACTTTGTGTTTGGACAGAACATTGATAAGACGGCTGCAGTGAAAGTACAGGTTTCGTCCGATGGAATCGTATCTTATGGATTACTTCCGGTTTATGCGGCGGGGGGCACAACAAAACTGATGGATACAAACAGTGCATCTGCGCTGTATCAGTATATGACACAGATTTCAGATGGCGTTACGATCGGTGCGGATGGAAAAATCAATTAAAGGGGAGAAGAACATGAAAAAGAAACTTATGAGAATGCCGAAGGTGGTTACGATACTCGTTGCGGTACTGATCGTAGCTATTTTTCTGGGAAGTATGGATGTGGCAGCGTTTTTTCTTGCCGATACAGTTTCGCTTCCGGGTTATGGAAGCAGTATGATCGCAGAGTTTATGGCAGGAGTGGTTGCATTTCTGCTTTTATGCCTGTTTGGCTATTTTGGAGTGCTGGGAGAAAAAGGAAAGGGATTTATCCATGGCCTTTATATTGGCGGATTCCTGACAGGATACTGTTGTCTGGAACTGGCGGCACAGCTTTATGTACAGATGATGACACCGGATGCAAAAGTCGTATCTGCATTGGAAATCCTGTTTTTTGCTGCAACCATGTTTCTGATCGGATGGACGGAGGAACTTATTTTCCGCGGTGTGATCCTGAATCTGTTTCTGGAACGTTTTTCCAAAACGAAAAGAGGGATTCTCTGGGCGGTCATTCTCAGTGGTGTATTGTTCGGGGCGGTACATTTGACAAATATTTCACAGGGAGTGACGGTGACAAGTGCGATGATCCAGGCGATCAACGCTGCCTTTCTGGGTGTGATCTTTGGCGCTGTTTATGCCCGGTCAGGAAATATCTGGCTTGTAATGACTTTTCATGCACTGGTCGATTTCGCAAGTCTGATGGGCAGCGGAATTTTTGGAACTGGAACAACTGTGGAACAGATCAACCAGATGTCTGCCGCTAATTTGATTGCCGTTCCTGTTTTGCTGATTCCGTGTATTGTGCTGCTTCGCCCGAAAAAACTTCTGGAGATGGAGCAGGAGGCAAATCATATCGTGGTGTTTGAAACATTCGAGGAGGCAGACCGGAATGCTGCTCTGTCGCTCGCACTTGGAATGATATCCATTCTGACAGGCTTTATGGGATATGGTCTTGGTATTGGGATCGCTGGGCTGATCGGTGGCAGACTTTCAAGAAAGGTGCAGCCGGAGAAAAACGGAATGGCACTGGCGGGTATGATTTTATCCGGAATCGGTATGGCGGTATCGATCATTGGAATGATCGTGCTGTGTTTTGTCTATTCAAATCTGAATGGTCTCTCTGCCGTTATGATGATGAATGGTGTGAAGTGATTTTAAGACAAATAAGCTAAAACAAGTTTACATTTACTAAAAATAAGGTTATTATTTCAATAACCTTTTGAGAGAGCGGTAAAATCTTTCAAAAATAGCAGGAAGAAGATAGGAGAATTGCGATGAGTTACATGGAAACCTACAGAGAATGGTGTTCAAACCCATATTTTTCAGAGGAAACAAGAGCAGAATTAGAAGCAATCAGGGACAATGAGGCAGAGATCGAGGACCGTTTCTACCGTCAGCTTGAGTTTGGAACCGGGGGACTCCGCGGAGTGATCGGGGCAGGAACAAACCGTATGAACATCTACACCGTAAGACAGGCGACACAGGGACTTGCAAACTATATCATTTCCCAGAACGGGCAGGAAAAAGGAGTTGCCATCGCACACGATTCCAGAATCATGTCACCGGAATTTGCCGAGGAGGCAGCACTCTGCCTGAATGCAAACGGAATCAGGGCTTATGTGTTTGACAGCCTTCGCCCGACACCGGAGCTTTCATTTGCAGTCCGTGAACTTGGCTGTGTTTCAGGAATTGTGATCACAGCAAGCCATAACCCAAGAGAATACAATGGATACAAAGTTTACTGGGAGGATGGTGCGCAGATCACACCGCCTCATGATAAAAATATCCTTGCAGAAGTTGCAAAAGTAACTTCTTTTACACAGGTTAAGACTATGGAAAAAGAGGATGCCGTGAAAGCCGGACTTTTTGTGACGATCGGAAAAGAAATCGACGACCGTTACATGGAAGAACTGAAAAAACAGTCCATCCATCCGGAAATCATCAAAGAGATGGCAAAGGATATCAAGATTGTATACACACCGCTACATGGAACCGGAAATCTCCCGGTGCGCCGTGTGTTAAAAGAACTTGGATTTGAAAATGTCTATGTTGTAAAAGAGCAGGAACTTCCGGACGGAAATTTCCCGACCGTAGCATATCCAAACCCGGAATCTCCAAAGGCATTTGAACTTGCCTTAAAACTTGCAAAAGAAGTGGATGCAGACATCGTGCTTGCGACAGATCCGGACGCAGACCGTCTTGGCGTATACTGCAAAGACACAAAGACCGGAGAGTATGTGACTTTCACCGGAAATATGTCCGGAATGCTCATAGCAGAATATATTTTAAGAGAGAAAACGGCAACCGGAACGATGCCGGAGAATCCTGCACTTGTAGAGACTATCGTTACAACGGACATGGCAAAAGCGATGGCAGCTTCCTATGGCGTGGCACTGATCGAGGTACTGACCGGATTTAAGTATATCGGAGAGCAGATCAAATGGTTTGAACAGAACCACTCCCACAACTATGTATTCGGTCTGGAGGAGAGTTATGGATGCTTAGCCGGAACATATGCAAGAGATAAAGATGCCTGCGTAGCAGTCATGATGTTGTGCGAGGTGGCTTCCTGGTGCAAAAAACATGGAAAAACATTGTGGGATGCCATGATCGACCTGTATGAGAAATACGGTTACTACAGAGAGGGACTTTCCACGATGACCTTAAAAGGAATCGACGGAGCCGCCCAGATCCAGCAGATGATGAGTGATATGCGGAACAATCCAAAGAAAACACTCGGTGGATTTGAAGTGCTTGCAGTCCGCGATTACAAAGAGGATACAAGAAAAGATTTAAAGACCGGGGAAGTGACAAAAACAGGACTTCCGGCTTCCAATGTTTTATATTATGAACTTTCTGACAATGCATGGTGCTGTGTGCGCCCGTCCGGAACAGAGCCTAAGATCAAATTCTACTATGGAGTCAAAGGCACCTCTTTGCAGGATGCAGAGGAAAAACTGGAAGCATTAAAAAAGGATCTTGTGGAAGAATAGATAAATGAATATTTGCAGAAGTTGTGATTGCCTCTGAGAAAAAGTAAATATATAATTTAGATTTAATATTTATACCAAAATAAAAAACAAGAATCAGAGACAGAGAAGGAGAATCACATGTTTGATGACAAATTTGTCTGGGGCGTGGCAAGCAGCGCATATCAGGTAGAGGGAACTGACCCGGATGACGGAAGAGGAAAGACGGTCTGGGACACTTTTACGGAGCAGGGACGCATTTTTCAAAATCAGAATGCGTACACAAGCTGTGATCATATGCATCATTATAAAGATGACTATGCATTAATGAAAAATCTGGGGATAAAAGCATACCGTTTTTCCTTAAACTGGGCGCGGATTCTGCCGGAAGGTACCGGGCGCGTCAATGAAAAAGCAATTTTGATGTACCGTGACATGATCCTTACAATGAAAGAAAATGGCATTACACCATATATTACCCTGTTTCACTGGGAGTTTCCACAGGCATTGCAGGAAAAAGGCGGCTGGCTGAATGAGGAAGTGGCAGACTGGTTCGGGGAATATGCAAAAGTGGTGGCAGAGAATTTTTCGGATCTCTGTGAGTATTTTATCACGATCAACGAGCCGCAATGTGTGGTTGGACTTGGACATTTAAGCGGTGTTCATGCACCGGGATTGAAATTATCGGTTCCAGAGACTTTTCAGATTGCACATAATCTGTTGAAAGCGCACGGGCAGGCAGTGATCAATTTAAGAAAATACGCAAAACAAAAAATACGGATCGGCTTTGCACCGACCGGGGGAGTGGCTTATCCATACACGGACAGTGCAGAAGATATCGAGGCTGCCAGAAAAGTTTATTTTGGATTTTACAATCCGATGGATAACTGGACCTGGAATATCTCATGGTTTTCAGATCCGGTCTTTTTAGGTCATTATCCGAAAGAGGGACTGGAAAAATTCAAAGAGTATCTGCCGGAGATCACAGAGGAAGATATGCAGCTGATTCATCAGCCACTGGATTTTATGGGACAGAACATATATAATGGCTATTATGTGCGTCAGGGCGCAGACGGCGAACCGGAGTTTGTGGACCGGGAACCGGGATTTCCAAAGACGGCGTGCAACTGGCCGGTAACACCAAAAGCATTTTATTATGGAATCAAATTTTTGACGGAGCGGTATCCGCTTCCTTTGTATATCACAGAAAATGGTATGTCCTGTCATGATAATGTGAGCTTTGACGGCAGAGTACATGACAATGATCGCATCACGTTTTTGGATTCCTACATCGGAGCCATGCAGAGGGCATATGATGAGGGAGCCGATATCCGGGGGGTATTTCCTGTGGACATTTTTGGATAATTTTGAATGGTCCGAGGGATACAGGGAACGTTTTGGCATGATTTATGTGGATTTTATGACACAGCGGAGAATTGTAAAAGATTCTGCGTTTTGGTATCAGAATGTGATTGGGACAAATGGAGGCAATTTATCAACAAATCAGACCACGAAAGAAATTTTATTTTTAGATCCGGTATGTACACACAACATCTGGGGCGGTACGCGATTGAGAGAGGATTTTCATTATCCGGTCGAAGGTGATGATTTATGGGAGTGCTGGGGAATTTCTGCACATCCAAATGGAGACGTAACTTTAAGAGACTGTGGATTCCGTGGAATGAAGCTGTCCGAATTGTGGAAAAAACATCCGGAAGTTTTCGGAAAGGTGGACAGTGACCGTTTCCCGCTCCTGATCAAAATTATCGATGCGAAAGATGACCTGAGCATTCAGGTACATCCAGACGATGATTATGCAAAAGTCCATGAAAATGGTTCACTTGGAAAAACAGAGTGCTGGTACATTCTCGACTGCAAGAAAAATGCGACGATCGTTATCGGACACAATTCAAGGACAAAAGAGGAATTAAGCCGGATGATCCATGAGGGAAAGTGGAGTGAATTTATCCGTGAGATCCCGATCAAAAAAGGCGATTTTCTTCAGATCGATCCGGGAACAGTTCATGCGATCAAAGGCGGAACACTCATTCTGGAAACACAGCAGAACAGTGATATTACCTACCGCGTTTATGATTATGGCCGTCTCTCCAATGGAAAGCCGAGAGAGCTACATATCGACAAGAGTATTGACGTGATCACTGTGCCTGCAAAATCGGCTGCAGACAGTGTGAAATCGGTGGCAGATCTTCCGGTCAATACGTTAAATGAACTGTATGCCTGCAAATACTTTCATATCTATAAAATAGATGTTTCAGGTAAAATGACTTTTGAGCAGAATGCACCTTTTATGAATATGACAGTTACGGATGGCAATGGAATCGTCAACGGTCAGCCGGTGAAAAAAGGAGATCATTTCATACTTCCAAATGGCTTCGGAAACGTGGAATTGCAGGGCAGCATGCAGATCATTGCCTCCACGATATAAAACAAAACCGTTATTTGCTTTCAGAGGAAGAAACTGCTATAATGTGCATAAGCAATGAGCAGTGCCAGACACGTAAGAAACAGCATCTGGCTGTTTACAGGCAGGATGCTGTTTATTGCGGGGTAGAAGCATGTAGATCAAAATTCCCCAGAGAGGAAATACACAGATGAATCAGGAAGAAAGACGAGAGAAACGAAAAAAAGATACACAGAGTGCGGTCATAGTTGTGGCAGTATTTTTTATAGTACTTGCAGTTTTGATCGGAGGAATTGTGTTTGCAGTCCATAAATTTGTAAAACCGGGAGCAGATAAACCGGAAAAGAATACCGAGAGCGTGACAACAGAGGCGACAGAAGAACCGGAAACAACTCCGGTAACCGAAGTCAGCGATCCGTTGATGGATCAGGCAATGCAGATTGCTGCCGGCATGACCTTAGAGCAGAAAGTAGCGCAGATGTTCATGATCACACCGGACGCACTGACCGGAGTGGACGGAGCAACGATGGCAGGAGATTCCACAAAGGCAGCCTACACGCAGTATCCGGTAGGTGGTCTGATTTATATGGCAAAGAACCTGACCGGAACCGACCAGACGACACAGATGCTTACCAATATGAAGAGCTACAGTCAGGAAATAGTAGGAATTTCAGTGTTCCTCGGTGTGGATGAGGAAGGTGGAACGGTAGCAAGGATCGCATCCAACAGTGCTTTTGGAGTGACAGATGTTGGAAATATGAGTGATGTAGGAGCGACTGGGGATTCCCAGAATGCATACAATGCAGGAAGTACGATCGGAACGTATCTGAACACACTTGGTTTTAATATGGATTTTGCTCCGGTTGCGGATGTGCTGACGAATCCGGATAACACCGTGATCAAAGACCGGTCATTTGGTTCAGACAGCCAGCTTGTGGCGGATATGGTCTGTGCTGAGATGCAGGGACTGAACGAACACCAGATATTAAGCGTGGTAAAACATTTTCCGGGACAGGGAGCTACAGCAGGGGATTCCCATGACGGGGCAGTTTCTACAGATAAATCTTTGGATGACCTGCTGGCAAATGAGCTTGTTCCATTCCAGCAGGCAGTGAATAACGGAGCATCTTTTGTGATGGTAGGACATATTTCAGCACCAGCTGTTACAGGGGATGATACGCCGGCTTCGCTTTCCTCTGTCATGGTGACAGATGTGCTTCGCAACCAGCTTGGCTTCCATGGTGTAGTGATCACAGACGCAATGAATATGGGGGCGGTCACCGGAACATACAGTTCTGCTGATGCGGCAGTGACGGCAATTCAGGCAGGTGTGGATATGATCTTAATGCCGGAGGATTTCCAGAGTGCATATCAGGGTGTGATGGATGCAGTGACTGGTGGAACGATCACAGAGGATCGTATCAATGAATCTGTTGCAAGGATCATCAAGGTAAAGCTCACAATGGCTTGAGTGAAAAAGTAAATTCCGCACGTAAACTTAAATTCCATACGGAAGAC
>ERZ791815.632-NODE-632-length-28986-cov-4.620027_pt1 | contig 28986 bp, 25 predicted proteins | sample MGYA00510302_ERZ791815 | MGnify/ENA primary metagenome ERZ791815 (study PRJEB30046, sample SAMN00791995) | human gut metagenome | study: EMG produced TPA metagenomics assembly of the A metagenome-wide association study of gut microbiota in type 2... | reverse complement strand
GCTTTATGTGTCATTATTTTTTCCATGTGTTGCACTTATATTGTAAATCTATCATCAAATAAGACGGTGGCTGATTTAAACATTAACGGTGGTAATTTAAAACTTAATGGATATACGCTTACGGTTAAAGGAAATGTCTATTTGACATCCTCAACTTTATATGTTGATCAAGGCAAGTTATATGTCAGCGGCAATTTCAACATGAGCAGTACAAACGGAAGCAATGGAAACGGCAGTCTCACAATGAATAAGGCAGAGGACTATATCTGTGTAAACGGGGATTTTCTTGCGTATTCATACTATGCAAGCACACTTACAGACGGAATTATTGAAGTGAAGGGTAACTTTGAGCAAAAGAAGCATACTACGGCTATAGTAATAATTTCGCACCGAGCGGAGATCATAAGGTGATACTGAGCGGAGAAAGACAGCAGACAGTAAGCTTTGCCAGAATGGAATCTGGATTTAATATTCTTGAGCTTCAGAATTTTTCAGAGGAAGGCGTAGTATTCTCAACACCTGTGACAATAACTGAATTTATTGATAACGGCTGCAATGCAAGCTTTGCAAACGGAGAACGTTCGGGCTGGACATTGGAAGCAGATGAAACCATAGAGGGGGACCTGTTTCTTTCAAGGGGAACACTTGATCTTAACGGACACAAGCTTGTTGTAACGGGAGATCTTGTACAGTCAGGCGGAACAGTGCTTGTAAATGGCGGAGAGCTTGAGGTACAGGGAGATTACCGTGTGCAGTCACTCAGCGGAAGCACATACGGCAACAGCACAGGAGTGCTTAATATGACAAATGAAGCTGATACTGTAAGAGTACTCGGCAGCTTTGTTATGCAGTCAACAGCCGATCACAGAGAAAAGCTTACAGCAGGAACACTTGAAATAGGCGGAGATCTTGTACAGAATAATGGGGCAAACAGGTACAGCTTCCATACAACAGGAACACATACGGTAGTTCTGAATGGAACACAGAAGCAGACGGTAAATATATATAATAATAGCAAGGAGAATTCGAGGCTTAATGATCTCAGAATTGCGAATACATCTGCAGAAGGCATAGATTTTGCAGAGGATGTATATGTTATCGGAGCATTATACAATACAGATTCAATAATTACCAATGTAACTAATCTGTATATATGCTCAACAACGAAATTTGCAGACGGAGCATGGAGCAATACGGCAAATTTTGTTGAAGGATACACATTAAGCGATGATCTTACAATAGATGGAGCTGTATATCTTACAGGCGGCACATTCAAGCCGGATGGGCACAGACTGAATGTCAGCGGCAATTTCAACATGAGCAGTACAAACGGAAGCTATGGAAACGGCAGCCTCACGATGAATAAGGCAGAGGACTATATCTGTGTAAACGGGGATTTTCTTGCGTATTCATACTATGCAAGCACACTTACAGACGGAATAATTGAAGTAAAGGGTAACTTTGAGCAAAAGAAAGCATACTACGGCTACAGTAATAATTTCGCACCGAGCGGAGATCATAAGGTGATACTGAGCGGCAGAGGTGTCCAAAAAGTAAATTTTGAATCAGAAATATCAAAGTTTAATGTACTGGAAGTAACCAAATCTCTTGAAACAGGTTATATTTTCAGCAGAACGCCACTTTGGAATGAGCTATTGGAGAAGAAGCCCGATGATAAGCCGCCTACTTCTCTTACAAATCTCCATATTGAACGTTCTACTTCTACGTCTATAAAAATCACATGGAATGAATCAGAAGATGAGTTAGGAATTTACTGCTATTATATTTATCGTGATGGAGAGCGGATAGGTTCCACCAGAAATTTATATTATGTTGATACAGGATTGAAGTCACATTCACAGCATCTGTATTACGTTATTGCATATGACATTGATGGAAATATGTCCGAAAAGAGCGATATTATAGAGGCAGCGACAGATGCTGATGAATATGCCCCTACACAGCCTGCAAATCTTACAGCGGTAGTTAAGGGTGATAGTACTATTTATCTTTCATGGATCGCATCAAGCGACAATGTTAAGGTAGTTGAGTACAACATTTACCGCAACGGGGTTCTTATTGCCAAGACCGAGGGTACAGCTTATACTGATAAAAATGCTTTTGCAGGGCTTTACACATACTATGTTGAAGCTGTTGATAATGATGGTAATGTATCAACGGCAAGTCAAAAGGTCACTGTTGATAACGAAGCCCCCGCAAAGCCTGCTCTGACTCTCAGTAAAGTCGGTGACAGTTATATCTCTCTGGAATGGACAGGAACGGACAATGTTGATGTAGTTTTTTACAGTATTTACAGGAATAATGTGCTTGTAAAAACAGTTGCTGCCAATAGTTATGTTGATACAAATGTTTCAATAGATTCAAACTATACATATTATGTTGTTGCTTATGATGCAGCAGGCAACAAATCAGAAGCAAGCAATGAAATATCTGTATATACCGGAGAAGACAGCACAGCCCCTGAGGTGATTTCTGTTTATGCGGCAAAGAGAAAATATTCTAAGGCCATACCAATATCTATTTTTGTAAAGGATAATCAGGCTGTTGCTGCAATTTATGTTCAGACATCTTCTGATAATAGAATGTGGTCAGATGTAATGGAAATAAATGCAGGAGGAAAAATAGAGGCAAATGTGATTGGCTCTATTGACTTGACAGAATGTTCGGATGGAGCCCTTTATCTTCGTGCGTATGCTGAGGATGTGTCGGGAAATAAAAGTAACGCAGAAAATTCTCCTGTATTCAGTATAACTGTAGATAATACTGCACCTAAAACTCCTTACGACCTTACGGTCAATACAGAAAATGGTTCACTGGAGCTGAAATGGGATACTTTCGAATCTGATACAGATATTGAATATTTCAAGATTTACCGTAGAGAGAATGATGAAGCTGATTATACTCTTGCTGCGGATAATTATAAATATTGGAATTATATCGACTGCAATATTGAGCTTGGTACCCAGTATTATTATGCAGTTTCCGCCATTGATGATGTGGGAAATGAAAGTATGCTGTCTGAGGAAGTAATGAAATGTATTTCCGACGACAAAATAAAACCCGTTATACATAGTATAAGCCCGGTTGAGGGCAGTAAAATAGGAGAAAATCCTACAATAAATGTTTCGTGTTCGGATAATTTCAGGCTTGGCAAGCTTACCGCCGAAATAAAAAAGACTACAGATGAAAATTGGTCAGAGGTTCGTTCAGAAAAATTAGACTCTTATGCTTCTGTTGTTTCATTTTCACTTAATACAACTGACCTTACAGATGGACGTTATGATATGCGCTTCAAAGTATCTGATTCAGTTGGAAATATCAGTGATTATGTCAATGCAACATATGATTACAGAAAATGTACATTATCATCACCGGTATTATCAGCAGTGCCTATAGGTTGGGGAGCTGATTTGACTTGGAGTATGACCGATACAACCGAACTTGCAGGATATATTGTCTATCGCAAAGCTCCGAGAGAAGACTCGTTTAAGGTTATTGGACGAATTAAAGAAGCCCATTTTACGGATGCAACGGCAGATGCTGGAAAAACGTATTATTACAGGGTTGATGCCTGTGATATTAGGGGAAATATTGTTGAAGGTAATATTGTATCTGTTGTTCCGACATATGAGGACAGCAGTGCACCGACATCTGTTCCCGGAGAAGGCGTTTTTGGAATTGCAGGTAAAGCGGTATCGTTTGATGGCACTGCATCGTATGACAACCATTATGTTGAGAAGTATTATTGGGATTTTGGCGATGGCACTGTATCTGATGAGGCGAAAGTCAAGCATACATATAATTCAGAAGGTGACTACAATGTTAGCCTTACGGTTTATGATAGCGCAGGAAACTTTGATACAGCTCAAATGAAAGTAAAAGTTTATCCCGAAGACTATAGCTGTACAAGGATAAAAATAACTGATTCTAATGGTATGTATATACCCAATGCACGTATTTACTGTGAATCACTGCCTGAAAAACTTGATGCTATGTCTGATTTATCAGGATGTTATGACTTTGTATATCCGAAAGGAAGCTTTAATATTTATATTTATCAAAATGGATATCTTCCACAAATGATAACAATATCATCGGAAGATAGAAAGTTAAATGAATATGTCAGCTTAAAGAAGCAAAATGTCGTTACGGGTAATATTTCTGTTAAGGAGCTTGATTTTAATGAAATCAAGTCACTCGGGATTGACATAAATGATCCTGAAAATCAGAATGTATATGAATACAGCATTGACATCAAATACGATGTGCATTACGACATATATAAAAGAGAAGTAATTTATATAAATAATGCAGGTAATATAGTAGGAAGAGGTTCATCGGGAAATATCAACAGTGATTACAGCTACAGCAGTGGAAGCAGAAATGTTTATGTAAAGACATTTACAGGCTCTTCTGAAAATTATTACTGGGATAGAAAACCGGCGGTTTATGTTGCTGTTATGACTGTTGAGACAAATGCAACATGGCTTAAAGAATTTTATGATGTTCAGCTCTCAATAATAAATAATGCGGATGAAGAGTTCAGTATAGAAAATGCTTCAGCTATGCTAAGTGTTCCTGATGGATTATCTTTGGCAGATACTGCAAGAGGAGAAAAGCACATTAATGATATGGGAACAATTTCCGGTAAAGGTCAAAAGTGTGCGAGCTGGATCCTTAGAGGAGACAAGGTAGGCAGTTATGACCTTACAGCTCAATTTACAGGTAAGCTCATGCCATTCGATGAGGAAATAACAGTTGAATTTAAAACAGATGAGCCGTTGGTTGTAAATGGATCAGATGCTTTAAGCATTAGTTTTAAAACTATTTCTGAAGCTGAGAACGAATGGAATGTGGAATTCACAGTTACCAATATATCTGATAAGACAATAAATAACGTCAAATTGGATTTTAGCAAACTAAGTGACAGCTTTTTAAATGCTTACGATATTCTTATTGAATATCCAAGTGGTTTGATTGAGTACATTTTCTGGAACAAGGGCGATCATGATGAAAAAGATAATGAGGAGTTTCTGCCTGCACTTTATGGCGAAAATGATTTTATTGATAGTCGTGAACTGAAGCCGGGACAATGTATAACAGGAAGATATACCGTAACAGGCCGTAAAGATGATGAATATATTTATTAAGTAAAATGGAGGATATTATGAAAAAAGACAATATATATGGTTTTGATTATAAGCAAGAAATAAAGGAATACACAGCACTCTGTAAAAATAAGAGAAACAGGAAATATAAAAATTATCTGGATTGGAAAAAACATATAATTGAAAATCTTGATGGCATGAATATGCGTACACTTGAAAACTTTCTCCATTTGTGCCTGTATCAGGAAAAATTGGAAAACAGAGGAATAGAGGTGTTTATGCCTTTATCACTGGGCGTAGTATCGTTATATTTATCTCAGCTGATTGTTCCGGAAAATAATGTTTGGGGAGCAGCTATAGGATATACAGCGGTTATGTTAGTAGTAATAGCGTCAATTATACAAAGCTATTTCTCATATGTTTTTCCTAAGGATTTTTATCATGATGTTGCTGAGATCACACTTGAATATATGAAATCCTTACCTGAAAATAATAATAAACCTTTGATTGAAGCAAATGAGACTGAGGTACAGAGATGAAAAAAAGAATAATATCAGGTTTGCTGTCAGCAGTAATGGCATTAAATATTATTTCTATACTTCCCGGTGATGCGTTTGCATTGACATCTGAAAGCAGAATATATGAAAAAGACGGATACACCGTTACATATCGTATAGGCAGCGAATGGGATAACAATCGCAGTGTTGAAGTTTCAATCAAGAATACAGGTGAGGAATCTATCCTTAACTGGGCACTTAAGTATGATGTCGGAGGAGAGGTATATAACCTTTGGAATTCCAAAGTGTATGACAGCTCGGAAGAATATACAATTATCAAAAATAACGGTTATAACTATGAGATCGAACCGGGACAGTCTGCAAATTATGGGTATATCGTAAAAGGCGAAGAAACTGTTATTCCCGAGGATATTGAACTTTGCAGCCGCAGGATAGATGTAAAATCAGGCTATGAAGTTGATTTCAATGTTACAAGTGACTGGTACACGGGATTTAATGGTGAGATAAATATTACCAATACTTCAGATGAGCCTATTGAAGCATGGACCCTGAGTTTCGACAGCAATTTTGATATAAACAATATCTGGGATGCAAAACTGCTCACGAGTGAAAACAGAAGTTATGAAGTAGCAAACCAGCTTTGGACAACTCCTATATTAGCAGGGGAATGTGCGTCATTTGGCTTTTCGGCTGATAAATCAGCAACGGAGAATGCAAGTGCTGAAAATTTTGTGCTTACAGCTGTTGTGGTAGGGAAAAGTGCTCTTGAATATCCTGATTTTGATGATGATATTGATTATGAGCTTGACAGCGATTCGGACGGACTTCCCGACTATTATGAGGATATTCTCGGAACGGACAAGAATGATCCGGATACAGACGGAGACGGTCTGACCGACGGTTACGAGGTATTCTACCTGGGTACAGATCCTCTCAAAGCTGACAGTGATGATAATGGTGTCAATGACGGCGATGAGGATCAGGATAATGACGGGCTTTCCAATTTAAAGGAATGTGAGCTTGGAACAGATCCGCACAATGCTGATACTGACGGAGACGGTCTGACTGATGGTGATGAGGTAAATATTCACGGTACCGATCCACTGAAATATGATACTGATGATGATGGCATTTCAGATGGTGACGAAATCGCTCTCGGACTTGATCCGAATAACGGTTCTACCAATGGCACACCTGACTGTGAGCGTACTTTCACGCAGACAGTTTCCGCAGATTCAGAGGTGCTTTCAGCTATAAATGAAACTGAGGACAATCCTTTTAGGGTTTCACTTGAGATGGAAGCAGCAGGTGTGGCGGAAAATAATGTCTATGCCCGTAAAAGCGGATATTCCGATGCAATCGCAAACAGTGCCATTATTGGTGTTGCCCCTGAATTTGCATATACAGAGGGGTTGACTGTTGAAGAGGTAACGGTTAAGTTTGAGCTTGACAATTCAATAGTGGATAACACTCTCGGTACATACGCTGAAACAGGCAATGAGTTTGATGGAATAAAGCGTCTTAATGTATTTATGTTCATTGAAGACGTAAATATGCTTTTGCCGGTAGAAACATTCCATGATGCTGCCACTAATACTGTTTATACCAAAACAGACAGAATGGGTACATTCTGCCTTATGGACATGGAGATATTTGCCGATAACCTTGATTCAGCTCTTAATAAAAGTGCTGAGGCTGAGGTCAGCGAAGCTATGTCTCAAAACATGAGTGATGAGAGCGGATACATAAGCTGTTCTGTCGAGAAGTACAATGCTAAAGCATCGGCTCCGGATGAAAAAACTAAAGTCATTGATAATTTTGATGTAGTATTCATGATAGACTGCAGAAATGTGGTTGATCCTGATGAATATGCTGTAATTCAAAAAAATATAATAGAAACTGCTGACACGGTACTTATAAAATCACCGAATGCACGTATAAAAATAGTTCTGATGTTTTCTGTGAAGGCATCGCTTGAGAACGGAAAAGCATACCGTGTGCTGAGAATGTCGGATATCAAGGGCATTGCTCCAAATGATAATACAGAATATTTTACTGATATAGATGATATATACGACACTCTTGCAAAAGCTTCGGAACTTGTTTCAGATGGCAGCAACTGTAATATATCAGATGCGATAAACAGCGTCTATAGTATAGCAAAGTATTCGGGAAGAAAGACATATTGTTTCAGTATTTTCAAGTCGAAGAATGTATTCTATCAGTCCAAAAATGATGATGGTTATACCGCTCTGCATGATATTCAGGATAACTCTCTTCCGATAAATATAAGTGCTGTCTGCGATAAATATGACGATCAGATTTATGGATATGCCATAGATATGTGCCTTATGACTGGCGGATTTTGCGACAATCATTATGAAAATTCGTCAGCGAATATGATATCGCATATTTATTTTGATGGCGGAGAAGTCAAAAACGGTTATAAGGCAATAATTGCAACAGGATATAAAACAGTTCAGCTCAATGCTTCCCTGCAGCAGAATTATGAGTGGTACAGAAAAAACGAAAAAGTTGACCCTTATAATCCGCTCATGGATACCGATAAGGACGGACTGGCTGATTATCAGGAAATAATGTTTGAAAATTATTTCGATAATTACGCTGTGCGCCGTTCACTGATAGATGATACAGATCCGGATAATGTAAAATTACTGACATATTCTCAGATAGTTAATATTCTCGGCGATAAGTATTTTTATGTGGAAAATGGCTTGGAGCGCTACAGAAGCGCCACAGGTGAAGCCGCTTGGAATCCCGGGTCACTGCTTGATTCTTATATTCTGCCTATCAGATCCGATCCTACTGACAAGAATGGAGATAAGGACGGAATATCGGACGCATTGGACGGAACACCGCTCTATGATGCAATGATGCCCGAATTATTCGAGAATTTGGTTGAATATAAGCTGGTAAAATATGATGATATATCCAAGGCTGACGATGAATTATCAATATGTACATTGTCCTATGCGGATATCCTGAGTAATGTAAGGTCCTTGCCGGAATTTAAGCTGTTAATGTATGATTATTCGATCACTGCTGCTGAATTGAAGGAGATCGAAAATGTGACCCAAGCGTCGTATATCGTAGGATATACGATCATCGACACTACTTTTTATTCGGTAATGACAGTTGAAAAACTCAAAGACAAATACAGCTTCCATGATATTTACACCATAAAGTACAATGTCCGTTCTAACTCAATAGATTATGCAAAGATGGTAAATGAAGTTGACGGATATGATTTTGCATATGCGGTAAGAGATAATGCCAAAGATAAAGAAGCTTTTCTGGGAGAAATAGTTTCGGCATCGGTTGATAGTCTGTTTGGCAATGATTTTATTAAAACCATCAGAGACAGAATGCCGGAATTCCAGTATAAAAAAGCTGCGTGCACATATCTGGACATATTGGACCTTCCCAATGCGATAAAAAGAGGAAGTATAAAGGGCGGCATCATGGCTGTAGCATTCAAGCCAATGATAGCTTCGCATGCGTTTTCTTTGAGTGCCGATACACTTGAGTATGACTATCTGTACAGGCAGGCATATTATAATAAATACGGAACATATCCGTCATCATTAAGTCCGCTGCGTTCATTTTTTGTTTGCGGTTTTGAGATGTTCAGAGACATGGGCTCGATGATAATCGGCGATACTTACAGTTCCTTTGTAAATGACGACGGTTCATTCAATATTGAAGGTTCCGGGGAATTTTTCGGCATGATCGTAGGCGGTGCTGCGGTTACTGCTATGGGTCAGATATCGGTAGAGGATTTTGCCAATAATGTAAAGGATACATTCAGCAAACCCAAAACACAGCTGTCTTCTGCCGATTCTGTATATAAAAAGCTTTACGAAACGAACGGTACAAAGCCTGCTGAAAGCGGCGAAATAGATAATTATCAAACATACATTCCAAGCGAAAAAAATGAAATATTCAAAGAAATTCGTATTGGAGAAAAAACAACAAAAATAAGCATATTGAGGGAAAATGAGGCTGTATTTGATAAAATCGCAAGTTTGAATAATGCAAAAGCAAACAGACTTATGCGAATATTTGAATACACCCGTTTGAATGACATATTAAAATTGGGCAAGGACAACCCCACAGAATTTGCACGCAAGTTCGTGGAAGCGGCTGATCCCAAGAACCCTGCAAAAATGCTTAGTACCACAGGCAGCACCTTGACGCACACCGACATTTTGGTCAGCTATATTGACAGATACGGTGCAGAATTTGTTGACATTTTGCTGAAGTCTGACGAACGTTTTGTAACTAATACAAATGTGTATGGCGCGGAATTTGTTGATGTTGTATTAAAGAATTTGAAATATTCTGATGATATAATTAGCTTAACAAGTGAATTTGGCAGCGGATTTATACACGATATTTTAAATTCTTCATCTGAAAGCATAGGAAAAAGCATAAACCTTAAACTTCTTGAATCCTATCGGAGTGCACTAAATGCAGAAAGTTTGGAAAATGTTAATAAGGTGTGTGTTGCTTTTGACAGTGCAGATCCTTTAAAACGAGGAATGTCTGTAAATGGAAGCTATTTTAAAAACAATAGGCTCCTTAGTACAGATGAAATATCTTCAGGTGCTGATGAAATCCTGAATAATATGTATAAATCCAAATATGGGGAGGAGGCTTTCAATAATATGACGGATTACACCGACTATTATAATTTGTCAATGTCAGAAGAATATCTAAATAAGTTGCCTGATAGCTATTTCAAAGAAAAAGGAATCAATAGATTAAGCGTAAAAAAGCAAATGGTAAAATTAAGAGAGGCTATTAGTAATACAAAAAATGAAGCAATCCAAAATAATAAATACACTAATATAGCTGATTCGACTGGTCAATCAATAAAGAAGCCAAGCTTTCAAAAGAAATGGCAGGTTGAGAATTGTGCAGAGATTTGGAGTGTACGTCAGGCAATAATGAATGGTGCTGAGTGGAAAAATATTTCATTCCAATGTATTGACATAAAAACAGACCGTAACTGGTATCCGTGTGAAAACTGCAAAAAAACTTTTAGTGAATTATTAAAGTCAGGAGAAGAGTAAAATGTTAATTGATATAGCAAAACAACAACTTAGAAAAGCTGGATGGTATGAGGGACGAAAAATTGATCTTACCAAATATGAAAAGGCTTATGCGGAAGTTGGCTGCAAATTATTTCCGGCTGCCAAAAAGTTTCTTGAAGAATATGGCGATTTAGATATACAGGATAAATATATTTCCACAGCCACGTATGAGAACGGTGACCATTTTATAGTTATTAACAGGAGTCTAATTGATGTTGCATATTGTTGCTGTCCAAGAGATTTAAAACTTGAAGAAATGGTTGATGGATTGTTTCATCAAAAAATACTGAGGGTGGGAGCAATAGACCAAGGGGAAATGAATATATTTATTTCAGAAGACGGAAGATTTTTCACTAATTGGAATAGTGTTGGTCTTTGGGCAGAAAATTCAGATCAGCTTTGGAATGAGTACTATGGTGAAGACTATGGTTGGGCAACTTGGAATGATTTAAAAGCCGGAAAGGGCAGGACTATGTTTAAGAAAGAAATCGAAAAATACTTATAATTCAGTACAAAAATTATAGTAAACAGGCTGTAAAACAAAGCCGCCCTTGAAAGAGATTTCGGGGGCGGCGAAGTTTGATATGGGTAAATATTTAAGGTGAATCCGGAAACTCTGAAAGTACCGTATGGCAACGGAATGAACGGTGTACAGGTTGACGGCAAAACGTTTAGTAAAGGATATAAGCCGGAAGATCTTCCGTTTACCGGAAATGGTATGTCAGGAGGAATCAAATGGTAAAATTAAGAGATGCAATCGAACTTACCAAAAACAAAGCGGTCAAAGACAATAGGTACACAGATTTATTTGGTAAAAGTGAATTAGAAAAACCAAGTTATCAAAAGACTTGGCGAGTAGAAAATTGTGCAGAGATTTGGAGCGTACGTCAGGCAATCATGAATGGCGCTGAATGGAAGAATATCTCATTCAGATGTATTATACTAACCTCTATATCAATTTAAACAGCAATTAGAATCAAGGCACTGAAAGTTAAATGAAAACAAAGAATCAAGAGAATCAGAAAAAACGATATGTAAAGAATCGAGAAAATCATGCACATTATCAAAAAATTGCTTGAAAGAATCATAGTATTTATTGGCAAGGATTTTACTTCTGAGAAATTTCCAAAACCGTTCAATCAGATTGAGATTTGGAGAGTAAGGCGGCAGATAAATCAGATTAATGTTCAATTCGGCTGCACAATCCTTTACCTTTCTGCAGTGTTGGTAAGCAGCATTGTCAAGAATAACATACAGTAACTCGTCAGGAGCATTTCGCCTTATTTTTCTTAAGCCTTCACATACACTGTCTGCGTTCAGATAAGAGTCGTTCATAGCGGATTCAAGCTTGTGAGAAACAGCATCCAAAAAGCCAAGACAATTTACACGTTTTCTGCCATATGCTGACTTCACACATACTCTCTTTCTGCACCAATATTTTCCGCCTTCATATCCATGAGTCAAATGGACACCATCGCAAAAATACACCTTGACAAGGCGATTTACAGCCATATCAAGCAGTGGCAGCAGAATATTATTCAGAAAATATAACTGTGCTTTCAGGTTTGCTTTTGCCGGTATCGGTTTTGATTTGAGGTAACGAAGCCCTTTTTTCTAAGCCAGTATCTTACCGGTGTATCTGTCAGTGCAATCCCGAATTTTTCCTTTATTCGAGAAACAGCTTCGGGTATTGAAGAAGGCGGGTTCTTTTCAAATTCTTCCAACAGTTCGTTTTCAATTGAATCCAACGCACTTTGCTTAATGCCACGGCTGCATTCGTAAATATATTCGATTCCTTTTTCCCAATATCCATTCAAAGTTGCTCTGATAAATACTCGGGTATAGCCACAGCTTTTATGAAGTTCTGTTATGCTTTCTGCGCCTTTTGATGCATAGTAAAGCACTGTAGCTCTTTTTTGAATAGTTATATTTGAGCCCATTGTTTTTTCATAATATATGATTGCATCTTCTTTTGCGCTTAGTTCTATTTTAATTGGAACCTTTGACATTTTGATCACCCTATTACATTATATCACATATTCGGATATATTGTAATAGAGGTTGGTATATATAAATCTCCCAAACCCGAAAGACCGCATTATGTTTCGTACCGTTCGGTCCTTAAAAATTTCGAGCTTCTGAATTTCCTGCATGACAACAATATCCACACCATTGATGTTTTACAAAGTGTGGTGGACAAGGCAGAGGGTAGATATACAGAAGTGTTTAACGTCAAGAAAAAACTGGAGGACAAAATTTCCGAAACAGAAAAAATTATTGCAGATTTTCCAAGATACAAGAAGCTTGTCAGGAAAAATCCCAACACAACAAGAGGAGCTTACGGGAAAAGGGCGATTTTACGTTGGTTTTGGTAGAGGATATACAATAAAGGCATATCCTCAATTTTCTACAATGTATATATTATGATATATGTATGTCAAAAAAAGCTGTTTCGACGGATTTATTTGTATTGTCCCGGTTTCGGTACGATTTCGGCGAAAAGTCTGTATCTACCTCCGATGTCAGCGGCAACATACGGCTGACTGAAGGATATGAGGAGATAAAAGCACTTTCGCAGATAGACCTTGTATCTCCGTATCTCCAAAAGGATGTTGATACTGTAAGCAAGGCTCCCATGGCTGTTGATGAGGGACGGCAAGGAAAGTCACCCTGTCACTATTATGGGAACAGTGAGTAATGATCGCAAGAAAGCAGACACAAAGCTTAAATCTCTCATATCTGCAAATGCAGGGTAGGACACTTGATATGGGCGAGTATCGTGGGTTCAAGCTGTCGATTTTCTTTGATACCCTAACAAAGTACGTTATCCAAATCTGATTTCAGACGGAGTAACTCCATAGCATTCTCTGATTTTTCTGCTCATGTCGCTCTGGCTGCAAAATCCTGTGTTTGCGGCAATATCGGACAGCTTCATGCCGGTATATCGTATAAGCTCACAAGCTCTTGTGCAGCGTATGTGGGTAAGATATTCACGGGGTGACATTCCCGTTTCCGCCTTGAATGCGTGAGAAAGATAACCCTCGCTGATAAAATTATCGGCGGCAATATCCTCAATTTTTATGCTGTCCGCATAATTTTGCTCAATATACGTCCTGACCTTTTCCGAAAGAATTTTTCCCGAACGCTTAGCAGTTTTTTCATTCTGTGGTCTGCAAACATCGAAAAATTCCGACACGATATCAAGTGCCGCACTCAGCTCCGAGTAAATATTTCCGCCATACAAAAATATATCAGCCATTTTTTCAAAGCCCGACCGAATTTCGGGCTTATTTTTTATCACGATGATACCGCCCTTGCTAATGTCCGTCAGTATCGAAAATAGATCGGGACGGCTAAGCTGATTTTTCAGCTCCCACGGGTTTATTATTGTAATAAATCGCTTGTACTCTATATCCTTTTCTACAGTTACATCATGAAGCTGTCTGCTTTTTATAAGCGCAGAATCTCCGTCGGAAAGAACAGATATAATATCTCCGGTGACAATGTTCACTTTGCCGCTTACGATGTGCATGATCTCGCATGACGTATGAGTATGACAGACATTGTACATGGGATTTTCATAATATCCTGCGTGTTCTATAATTGCCATTTTATCACCCTTTTTATCATATCACACATCGGGATAATTTACAACAAAAAACAGCAGATTTTCTATAATAAATAGCAGATAATATAATGCAGTATTCCATAAATTCAGCTAAAATATTGCAAATAACCCTTTTAAGGAGATGCGCTTATGAATATCAAAAAAATTATAGCGTCCGCAGTATGTACAGCAATGATTCCCATCGCTTTAAGCGGATGTACGGACAGTAAAAATCAAGCTGAAACGGAGGAAACTGCTATGCAGACAACTGAAACAACAGCAGAAAAGGAAATACCGCTTGCAAGTGTGAACACAGCTTACAAATCTGTTACTGTTGACGGAAACACAACAAATATGGACAAGGGTACGGTGTGGCGTGGTCTGGGCGTTATAACGGGAAACAATTCCTCACGTCTTCTTATGGACTACAAAACGGAAAATCCCGATGCATATTGGGAGATAATGAACCTGCTGTTCAAGCCCGATTACGGCGCAGGTCTTACTCACGTTAAGATTGAATTCGGCACGGACGTTAATTCTTCATCGGGTACAGAGCCTTGTATAATGCGTTCAGCCGATGAAGAAGCGGACGTTACAAGGGGTGCAGGCTTTATGTTTGCGGCGGACGCTCTCTCCATAAATCCCGATATTACCGTTGATCTGCTCCGCTGGGGAGAGCCAAAGTGGGTAACAGATGCATTTGCCGAGTCCCTGGAGGCAGGTTTTGAAGCAAGATACAAATGGTATAAGGCTGCTATTGAAGGTGCGTTCGATACATACGGAATGAAATTCACCCACATCAGTGCCGACGCTAACGAGGCAGAAAAGGTGGACACCGATTGGATAATATATTTTGCCGACAGGCTGGAAAATGAAACTGACGAGCGGTACGATTACGGTGCGATAAAGATAGTTGCTTCCGATGAGATAGGTTCATGGAAGATCGCGGACGAAATGACAGATAACGAAGCTCTGCGAAACGCAGTTGATATTCTTGCCGAGCATTATAACACTTGGGCAAGCGAAAAGGCTAAGCTTCTGAACAAAAACTATGGCAAAGAGATCTGGTATTCCGAGGGAGTTGCTTCCACGAATATTGCAAAGCTGGCGGTGCAAAGCAACGGCAGCGGCATTAACGGCACAAACGGTGCTCTTGACGTATGCAATCGCATCATAAACGGTTATTACAACGGCAGAATGACCATGTATGAGTATCAGCCTGCTGTGGCAGCGTATTATTCGGGAGCAAAATATTTTCCAAAATCACTGATAAATGCACAGAACCCTTGGAGCGGTTATTATGAAGCGGACTGCGGTGTATGGACTTCCGCACATTTTACCCATTTTATAAAGAACGGCTGGAGATTTATCGACAGTGCCTGCTATGGTGACGGCAAGGAAAATCACTACATTTCCGAGTCAACTAACAATTATATGGCCGTTACCGATACGGAAACGGGAGATTATTCTATCATCATCTGCAACGACAGCGAGGAGCAGCGCAATTACACCTTTACCCTTGAAAATATGAAGCAGGCAGAAGCACCGTTCACAATTTGGGAAACAAGAGGTCCCGATGAGGGTCAGGCTTACAACGAAAATTATTTCAGGAACATCGGCACCTTCCGTCCCGTTGAAGCCGAGGAAAAATATTCCTATTCTATCGAGGTAAAGCCTTATTCCATAGTTACTGTTACAACTCTTGACAATACCGCAGATACTTCCGTTTACAACTGCAGGTATGATGATATTCCCCTTGATATAAATTATTCCGACGATTTTGAATACTCCGAAGAATTTCTCTCTGCAAGAGGAAACGCTCCCCTTTACACTACCGATCAGGGCGGAGCCTTTGAGGTTTCGGAAATTGACGGAAACAAGGTGCTGATGCAGATGATAAGTGCCGATAACAAGCCTACCGATTGGCGTTACAGAGGTACTCCCAATCCCATTACCTCTCTCGGCGATGACCGCTGGGCAAATTATTCTGCGGAAATAGATTTTAAGCTTGCGGATAGTGCTGCGGATAATTATATTGCGCTTGGCGTTCGCTATCTCACAGCAGAGCTTGATTCATGGTCAGCGGAAAACGGCTACAGCATAAGAGTATATCCTAACGGAAAATGGGAGCTTAAAAAGAATGCACAGACAGCAGACAGCGGAGAAATTGACGGCTTTGACAGTTCGGTATGGCATACGGTAAGAATCACCGCCGCAGGAAAGCATATATCCGCAGAGCTTGACGGTACAGAGCTGACCGCCTTTGACGATGATATTGCTTTTGCAAATTCGGGACGAGTTTCGATCGGCAGCGGCCTTTACAACAATATTTTTGACAATATGAAAATATCTCCTGTGGACGGCTGCAAACCCACAATTACAAGAGTTGACGATCACGATCCGTCCGTTACCTATAACGGTGACTGGTACAGAACCGTTCCCGACAGCTATCTTAATTTCAACAGAACAATTTCCCGTGCGGAAATTGCCGAGGGAGATACGGGTGAAAAGAGCTTTGAGTTCAGCTTTACGGGCGATCGTTTTGCGATAATCGGTCAGACCGACCCTGCGGATATTGAAGTTTATGTTGACGGAGAATTGCTTGAAACAAAGAAAAATCCTTGGGGAGCACTTGCAAGACAGTGCAGCTATTCTGCGGAGGTTCCCGAGGGCGAACACACGGTAAAGATCAAGGTCATAGGCGGTTCCTATACTGTTGACGCAATAGAATATTGAGGTGCGAAATGTTTGAAATAAAGGATAAATTCTATCTGAACGGAAAGCCGTTTAAAATAATTTCGGGAGCATTCCATTACTTCCGAACCGTTCCCGAATATTGGCAGGACAGACTTGAAAAACTTGTGAATATGGGCTGCAATACTGTTGAGACCTATATCCCTTGGAATTTTCACGAACCGAACAGGGGACAGTTTATTTGGGAGGGAATGCGTGATATATGCCGATTTATCGAAACAGCACAGGAATTGGGACTTTATATAATAATTCGACCTTCACCCTATATCTGCTCGGAATGGGAATTCGGCGGTCTGCCTGCATGGCTCCTTCGTGACAGGAATATGCGGCTTCGGTGCAGCTATGAACCGTATCTTAATGCTGTAAAGAATTATTACAGTGAGCTTATCCCGAAGCTGGTGCCTTATCAGATAGACAGGGGCGGCAATATAATTTTAATGCAGATCGAGAACGAGTACGGCTATTACGGCAACGATAAGGCGTATCTTGAATTTCTCCGTGATACTATGAGAGAGCTTGGTATAACCGTTCCCTTTGTAACCTCGGACGGTCCATGGAGTGAGCCGATATACAAATCGGGAATGGTGGACGGTGCGCTGCCTACGGGAAATTTCGGCTCCGGGGCAGAGTGGCAGTTTAGTCAGATGAAAAAATTCATCGGTGATGACAAGCCCCTTATGTGTATGGAATTCTGGATCGGCTGGTTTGACGCATGGGGAGATGAGCATCACACAACTTCTCCCGAAAAGGCGGCGGCGGAGCTTGACGAGCTGCTGAAACGGGGCAGCGTTAATTTCTATATGTTTGAGGGCGGCACCAATTTCGGTTTTATGAGCGGCAGAAACGGCGGAAGCAGAACAGGGGACGTGACCTCATACGATTATGACGCTCCTCTCACGGAGGACGGACAGATAACCGAAAAATACAGGCTTTGCAGGGACGTTATCTCAAAATATACAGACATAGCGGAGATACCTCTTACAACAAATATTAAACGGAAGGCTTACGGAAAAATTCCCTGCACGGGCAAAGCTGATCTGTTCTCAGTCCTTGAAAAAATTTCCGAGCTTGTTTGTTCAAATTATCCGCTGACAATGGAGGAGATCGGACAGAATTACGGATATATTTTATACCGCACCAAAATCAGGGACGGCGAGACGGTGAACGAGATACGCATGGAAAACGCTGCCGACAGAATAGAGTGCTATCACAACGGTGAATATGTTTATACTGCCTTTGCAGAAAATATTCACGAAAAATTTGAGCCGAATGAAAAGCGCTCAGGCGGAATTATTGACATGCTTTGCGAAAATATCGGGCGTGAAAACTTTGGAACGGGTCTTGAAAATCAGCGTAAAGGTATTTGCGGCGGTGTTAAGATAAACGATCACCGACAGTTCGGCTTTGAGATCTTTCCGCTCCCTCTTGATGAAGAACAGATAGGAAAACTAAGCTTTGATGAGGGATATTTTGCGGGCGTTCCTGCTTTTTACAGATTTGGATTTGAAGCCGATGAGCTTTGTGATACGTTCCTTGAGCTGGACGGGTTTGGTAAGGGCTGTGCTTTTGTAAACGGATTTAATCTGGGACGTTTCTGGGATATAGGTCCTCAGAAGAGGCTGTATCTGCCTGCGCCTTTGCTGAAAAAGGGAATGAATACGATCATTATCTTTGAAACCGAAGGCAAAGCCGCAGATGAGATATACCTTGCGGATGAAGGCAGACTTGGTTAATGGATTTATAATCGCATACATCAAGGGGCTGTTGCACGGACATCATTTATGGATGTCTTGCAACAGCCCTATTTTCGTTTTATAAATGTGCATAAACGGCAAATATTGCGTTATACTAAAATTAGAATTAAACTCGTTTTCGTTTGAATTGTTTACGGATCTTTACAGGGCGTTATTTCAGCACCTCTCCGAAAAGCTTTGCAAGCTCCTCGTTTTTTCCATTTGGATAATCGTCATACAGTCCGAAAGGCAATTCATTGTACACATGATAATCAAATCCGATGTTGTATTTGCGACATATACTTATCATATCTCTTACCCAACCGACACCGTTGCGGCCGTTTTCAAAGCCTTCCGAAATAACGCCGAATTCGCCGAGATAAATCGGAACGTTATGCTTTTCGGAGAACTTTACATACGGCATAAAGCCTTCTTCAAGATAATCCTTGTCAAAGCTGCGGATATTTTCGCTGAGTGACATATCCATTCTTATCTCGGGCGAGCTGCTGTCGGATTTTATATATCCCGATATCATATACTTATATCCCTTTTTCATCTCAAACCGCTTGAAATTCTGTACATACACCGAGGTGGTTCCCGATATCTTCAAGCAGCCCTTAGCATTGTTTCCGTCACCATCATAGTATTCGGAAATGCCGCTGCCGTCCTCGCTCCACGGACTGCTGTTCAAGATCCCACCGGAAAAATCGGCTTTAAAGAGCGTTCTGCGCTTTCCTTTCGGGGATATCTCAGTCAGCGTGATATCGTCGAAATATGCTGTACCTCCCTCTCCGAGGTTTGAAGCAGTCACGGCTGCAGTCACGACATTTGCCTTGTTCGATAAAGAAATAGTTTTGCTTTGGAAATAAGACCAGCCGTTTCCTTTGGACGATTTTTTCGAGGCGGCTTCGCAGTTCACCCAGCCGTTTACAACATCCTCACCAACTATCTCCTCGGTGGGGTATGTCATTGTGTGTCCTTTCGTAACTGCCCAGTCGGCGTTCTGGTGCGTGAAGTAAAAAGCATCGTATTTATGAAACTCATAGATGACGTTTTTATCGTTTATTCTTGCAAAAGAGTGTTCGGGAGTAAAGTATTCATACTCTCTTTCTCCGTCAGACTTAACTGCGCTGCCTACACCTTCAACGAATACTGCCTGATATGGTGAAACCTTTCTTATTGCCGAGGTGATTCGCTGCATAAGTTTATTATACTGTTCGTATGTTTGTTCCATAGTATCCTTCATAGGAACAACGGGTTCGTTTATAAGTCCGTAACCCCAGACAGTCGGCTCATTCGCATAACGCTTTGCAATCGTTTGCCAAAGTGCGGTCAGCCTGTCCTGATTGTTTTTATCCGTCCATAGCTCCATTCCGCCGCCCGTTGACTGATAGCCTCCCTGCGGACAATGCATATTTATGATTATGCCCATACCGTATTTTTTTGCCCATTTTATGTTTTTATCGAGCCATTCAAAACCGGATTTCTTATATTTATACGGTTTTTTATCGTCTTCAAACAAGCCGTAGTTGATATAAAATCTTACGCTGTTAAAACCCATTTCCGAAAGCTCTTTGTATGTTTTTTCATTATGATGCGATGTATCGGGAAGGGATGGATTGCCCCACACAGAATTTCCGAGAGCCATTCCCTGAATGTGGAGTTCCTTTCCGTCCGTTCCGATTATCCTGCTTCCCTCGGCATGAACGAAATCGTCTGCCGAATATTTCTGAGCCGAAACGGTAAATCCTGCCGCAGAAGTCAGCATAACCACTGCGAAAAAAAGTGCGGTGAATTTTAACAGAAAGCTGCGAAGCTTATTCTTTTTTCCATTCATTTTTATCTACCCCTTTCAGAAGTTTATGTTATACATTTATATTACAATGCTTAAACAGTCCTGTCAAGCGTGTATTTGTTAATTATCATAACAATAAGCTTGATATTTCGTTTAAATCTGGGTGATTAGTCAAAAACGTCGTTTTTTGATGATTCTGTCCAAACATTGCCCTTACCACTTTTTCCTTACAGACCCTGGCTTCTCATTGCCGCACCCATTACTGCTCTGGTGCTTATGGCAACATTCTGGGCACATCTTGATTGGAGCAATACCGCAAAGATAATTTATATGTCGGTTACATACTGCATGCTTGTTCTTGGATATACCTGTGTAAATATACCATACGGAACGCTGTGCGGTGCTATGACTCAGAACATTGAGGAACGTGCAAAAATCAATACGTTCCGTTCGGTAAGCGCAATGATAGCCATTGGAATTATCAATATCATTACTCTTCCGCTTATTTCAAAGCTGGGCGGCGGAAATGACAAACAGGGTTATCTCTTTGTTGCGGTTGTTTACGGTATCATTTTTGCACTTTGTCATATTTTCTGCTTTGCAAAGACCAAAGAAGCGGTCACAGTTCCCGAAAAGGAAAAAATCCATTTGAAGCTGCAGCTGAAAACCGTTATACAGAACAAGCCTTATCTTCTTGCACTTCTCGGACAGTTTCTGTTCGGTGTAACTCTTTACGGAAGAAATGCAGATGCACTTTATTATTTCAAGTATGTTGAAGGCAGCGAAGCGTTTTTTACCAAATATTCAATGGCAATAATTATTCCGTCAATAATAGGCGCAGGACTTTTCCCCATAATTTTCAAATGGACGGGCAATAAAGGCAGAGCGGCTTCCATTCTTGCTCTCGGCACGGGAGTATGTATGATCTCGTTATATCTGTTCAGTCCCGTAAGTTCACCGGCAGCGTTTTATATCTGCTCGGGACTTACACAGTTCTTCTTTGCAGGCTTTAATACTGCTATATACGCAATAATTCCCGACTGTGTTGAATACGGCGAATGGAAAACGGGCATCAGAAACGACGGCTTTCAGTATGCGTTTATTTCTCTCGGAAATAAGATCGGAATGGCAATAGGTACATCGGTACTTGCTGCCACTCTCGGAGCAGCAGGCTTTGAAGCTAACATCACGCAGAATGAAACAGTTCTTTCTATAATGAAGCACAGCTTCTCGACTATCCCCGGAATACTCTGGATTGTTACTGCTATTGTACTTTTCTTCTATAAGCTCAATAAAAGATCCTACAATAAGATCGTATCGGAAATTAAGGAAAGGAGTATGGAAAATGCGTGATATAGTTGCTTTAGGTGAAATGCTCATTGATTTTACGATGCAAGGAGTAAATTCACAGGGGCAAAGATTGTTCGCACAAAATGCAGGAGGTGCTCCTGCAAACGTTGCCGCAGCTGCTGCAAAGCTTGGAGCCAAGGTCGCTTTTATAGGAAAAGCAGGAAATGATATGCACGGAAGATTTCTTAAAGAAACCTTGGATAAATGCGGAATTGACAGCAATGGATTTATCCTCAGCGAAGATTATTTTACAACTCTGGCTTTTGTTAATGTAAAGCCTTACGGCGAACGTGAATTTTCGTTTGCAAGAAATCACGGAGCCGATAAGATGCTTAACGCTGCTGATATTCCTCTTGATATACTGCTTTCGGCAAAAATACTGCATATTGGTTCCATATCGCTTACCGATGAGCCTTGCAGAGGAGCAACTATGTTTGCAGTCAAAAAGGCTAAGGAAAACGGCATAATCATTTCTTATGATCCCAATTACAGAGCGTCACTATGGAACAGCGAAGCTCAGGCGGTGGAGCAGATGAGTAGCATAATAAAGTATGCCGATATTATGAAAATTTCAGATGAAGAAACAGAGCTTCTGACAGGCGAAGCTGACTATGAACGTGCTGCTGAAAAACTGATCTCACAGGGAGTGAAAATTGCGGCGGTCACTCTCGGGAAAAATGGTGCTTATGTGAGAACCGCAGAGGGAGGAACCCTCGTAAGCGGTTTTAAGAACAAGGCTATTGATGCCACAGGCGCAGGCGATGCATTCTGGGGAGGATTTTTATACAGCCTTGCAAAGAGCGGAAAAGCTCCGGAAAACGTTACATTATCCGAAGCATATAGCTTTGCTGATTTCGGTAATGCGACTGCAAGCCTGTGTGTGGAAAGCTATGGTGCTATCCCTGCAATGCCTGATATGGAAGCAGTTTGTGAAAAGCTGGGGGAGGAACGTTTATGAATATAACCGATAATTTTACGGGTTTACAGCATATTGGTATTCCCACAAATGATATTGAAGAAACAGTAAAGTTCTATAAAACATTAGGCTTTGAAGCGGTTCTCCGCACAATAAATGCCGAAGCAAACGAAAAGGTTGCGTTTATGCGTCTGAATGGTCTGACTTTGGAGATATATGAGAATCGGTCTGCTGTGATGTCTTATGGTGCTGTTGACCATATTGCATTAAATGTCAAGTCTGTTGATGAAGCATTCAAGTTTGTAAACGAAAGCGGCTTGAATAATACAAAGGATTCAATTCATTTCCTTCCGTTCTGGGAAAACGGAGTGAAATTCTTCACCATTGAGGGACCGAACAAGGAAAAAATCGAATTCATTCAGTATTTATGATAGACAACCGAACTTGCAGGGCTTAGAGCTTTGGGAACAGAGTGTCCTCATCACAATACACATAGTGGAATTGAAGTTAAGTACGAAATAATTGAACTTATAGGGAGATGATTTTTTGAAAAAAGTAACTGTCAAGCTTGATACTATCAATGATGTCAAGAATTTTGTAAATGCTGTCACTGCCTTTGAATGTGATTTTGATATTGTGTCGGAAAGATATGTTGTTGACGCAAAGTCGATAATGGGAATATTCAGTCTTGAACTCAGTAAGCCCCTTGCTTTGCATATTAATTCAGATGATGAAAAAGAGATAAATGCTGTTTTGAAGGCAATTTCAGCTGTGCTTGTTTCCGAATAAAGCTCTTTAACCTTTAGATAAAGCATAAAAGCTTCGGGCGTTCTCCAAAATGTCCGAAGCTTTTTTCATTTGTATTCAAGTTACAAATGAAGATTTTATGAGAAAATTTATGTCAGCTTTGATTTCAGCCGTTTGGACAGATCCTGCAAATCATGACAAGCATCAAAGCACATCTGATTGTATCGGTCAATATCTTTGGTGCTGCTGTTGACAGTAAGACCACCCTTGAAAGCCCGAATTTTCTCACGCCGTTCGTCAAACGCCTTGTTGTATTTCTCCAAAAGGTCGGGATAGCCGGAGAGCTTCTTGCGGTAGCTCCTGCATTTGTTGTCGAAATTGAGATAGGCTTCTTTTATCGGATCAGCCATAGCACGCTTTTTGTAATCATCGTTCGCCTTGTATAAACGCTCTTTCTTGCAAGTAGTCCTGCCACAGGTAAGCGAAGCATTTGAACGTTTGGTTATCATAAGCTGTCCGCAGTTTTCGCAGTTAGTGATAAGCCTGCCTGCATCGGACATAATGTCGGAGTAAATATCGAGCAAAGTGAGAATGGAGTCGTTTGCCACATAAAGGCTAATGTTCCTGTCATCAACGTGTACTCTGTAAAGAGAACTGTCCAAAACATCATTGCTGCCCCGAATAGCTGTTCGTATATCAAAAATATCCGATGCCCTTGCCGAAATGAACGGACGAAAGATTTTCTCGCTATCCGCTTTGAATAATTCAATATATTTTTCCGCACGATCGTGGTTGCCCTTTATGGACAACCCGATTTTTTTATTGAAATCACGCTGGTGGAGCTTGAATTTACTGAATAAAAAATAGATAATATAGTTTTTAACGATATTAGCGTATTCGGAAATATCGTAATACTCCGACAGCTCCTCAAGGACACAGTTGCAGCTGCCGTCACATAATGCGTCCGCATTGCAAAGCCTGTCGCTTAGCTCCATAATCTCGTTAAGCTCATATTTTACCTTCATAAGGCGGTTTATGTCCTTAACAAGATTGCCTGCCTTGTTGCTATGCCGCATAAGCCCCTTTGTAGCTTTCATAGGACAACCGCCGTATGCCCAAGCCTTAATATCGGCAGGAGTACCGACAATATATGTTTCCATATCTTTGGAAAAGTCAATGATTATTCCCACCGAAGCATTTTCTCCGCAGCACTCAAACAGATCTATCATAACAAATACGCTCCTTTCGGAAAAAATCGAATGAAATCCGCCAAAAAAATTTTATAGATTTATTATATCACGTTTTGCACGTTTCGTCAACGGATAGTACGGAATTATCTGTATTTGTTTGATGTTTGCACGCAAGGGTGTAATGGTTATAGAAATGCAAAAAGGGAGCGTGAGTTTTTGCTCACGCTCCCCAATAAATTGGAATTTATCACTTTCTTGCTAACTGCAAATCAATAGTATCATAGATGGTGATTGTACCTCCGTGGTTATTGATTGCATCTTCGATTTTTGAGAAAAACTTTGTTCTGATCGTTTCGTCAATAGCGATATGGTCTGAATAAGTTCCAAGCAGTTCGATATATTCTTTTGCAGAAAAAACACGTTCACGATAAAATAAGGCATATTGAATATCTGTAAATCCATATTTACTTGCAAGCATTGCTCTTGCCTTAGCCTGTTCTTCTGTATATTCAGCTAAAACTTCACGTTTTCTGTTATTGTATTTATTATAATATTCATCATAAATTTCATCTATTTCTTGTGAAAGTGCAGGATTTCCCTTATCACGATTCGGATGATTTGCAAAACGTGCAAAAACACCTCCTTTTTTCAACATAGAAAACACCTTTTCATACCCTGTTTTCTCCGGGACCCAATGGAATGCCGTCGCTGAAAAGACCAAATCAAAAGCATTTTCTTCAAATTCTGTATCTTCAAATTTACCTGTAATTACTGAAAAATTCGGATACTCTTTAAACTTGTTTTTTAATAGATCAGAAAACCGTTTTCCATATTCGACTGCCGTCAATCGGCAGCCTGTCTTTAATATAGGAGTTGTTGCCTGTCCGCTCCCGCTTCCCACTTCGACTACATTACTCTTTTCATCAACAGTAGCATAATCAAATAATGTTTGATACAATTCTTTGACGTAACCCGGACGTAGTTTTTCATATGTAGAAGCAACTGTATCAAATGTCCACTCCAATCCTTTAAAAGCCGGCACATAAAACACCTCCGCAAATTCCGATATGTCGAGCAGTTTCTCTACCCGATTTATTCCATTATACCCCAAAATATAAATATAGTCAAGAGGAGAACAAACAGATTTATCATAACAAATACGCCCCTTTCGGAAAAATTCAGATGAAATCCGCCGAAAAATTTTTATAGAATTTATATATCACGCTTTGCACGTTTCGTCAACGGATAGTACGGAATTATCCGTGTTTGTATGATATTTGCACGCATAGGCTTAATGAGTTGCTCGAAGCAAAAAGAATGAGGTCAAAACGGCGCTTTCGGAAAATTTTGATATATAATGGGAGCAGGCTTAGGGAAAAATCCCAAGAGCCGAAGAAAAGAATATGGAGGTGCTGCTAATGAACAGCAGAGAAAATCTGCCGATGTTGTTATCGGCAAATGACATTCAGACAATGGGCTTCACCCGTACTATGGCGTACAATATCCTTAATCGTGAGGACGTGCCTGTTGTGAAGATCGGCAGTCGGAAGTTTATTCAGAGGGATAAGTTTTTTGACTGGCTGGACAGTAAGGAGGATAGAGAAAATGATAAAGTATAACGACACATACATAATCGGCATCGACCACGGTTGTGGAAATCTCAAGACCGCAAACACAGTGACCGCATCGGGCGTAAAGGTTTATGATTACGAGCCGCCCTTCAAGAAAGACGTTCTTGAATATGACGGAAAGTACATCTGCATCGGTGAGAACCACAAGTCTTTCACAGCTGACAAGACCACCGATATGGATAATTATTACCTAACCCTTTACGGAATCGCACAGGAGTTGTCACTTGCGGGAATTACGGAAGCGAATGTTCATCTTGCTGTCGGACTTCCGCAATATGGACGTTGCCAAGAGAGATGATGAGATAGTAAAATTTAATAAAGAAATAGCGGATCTCAACGCAAAGCTCCAGAAATATGAGGATAAGCAGTCTGCAAAACAGGACGCATCGAAACAGAACAGCACGAAAAAGTCCTTCTTCGGACGTAAAAAATAACATATCTGCAAGTCTTGCAAATAAGTGCAGGACACTTGCGGATATTCGGGAGAACCGCATGATTTTTACGGAGGGAGTGGTTGCTATGATTTAGCAAGCATAGAATTTGTGTACCTAAATTCGGTCGGCTTTCGCCGATATAAGTATATCCACATCATACAGACAGGAGGTATCATGAACAGAACAGTAATTATGAAATTCCGAGCGACAGAGGAAGAAGCGGCTGAAATCAGGCGGAAAGCCGCTGCCGCAGGAATGAACGTCAGCAGATTTTTGAGAACGTCTGCCGTGAAAAGTCAGGTGGTGCTTTACAACACCGCCAACATTTACGGACTTCGCTCCGATATCAGGCGTATCGGAAACAACATCAATCAGATCGCTATGGTGGCAAATTCAAACAGGTCGGTGTATTTGTCCGATGTCAGGGAGCTGCGAAAGCAGCTCAATGAAATGAGCGGAAGCATTGCCGAGCATTTGAAACCGCTTTCCTACGAGGTGCTGTGATGTGGCATATGTGAAGCACACGGCAATACATACAACTCCGAAAGCACATCTGAAGTACATTCTGAATCCCGAGAAAAATGAAGAAATGAAATATGTTACGAGCATCTGCTGCGGCGGTGATCTTGAAACGGTTTATGACAATTTCAAAGAAAAGCGGAAGCCTAAAATGGCTTCCGCACCATATAATTATGATTATGCGTTGATAAAATGAATTACTTTGCTCATCAATAACTTTAACTTCTCTTCATCAAATTGAGATTTTAAATGTGATTGCTTTACGGTGAGTTCATTAATTAATTTGTATAAAGATTGAGTATATGCAGTTATAATAATGGTTAAAGCTGTTTCCTTAAGCTTATCGTCTGTTCGATTCATATCTAAAGTAAATACTTCATTGTTAGAGTGGTTATCAAAAATTTTTTGTTTATATATATCAAGAGTAGATATATCTGAGTGTTCATACTTGCTTGCATAAGCATAAAATGTTGAATATAATTCAAAGCTACGATTGTCGGCATATTTAGCTAAGTCGATTATTCTTAAAGGACGTTTATTAGTTTGAAAACCTTTGTTTATAATTTCTTGTTCAAAAAGAGCGATATTATTGTCAACATCTTCTGCGGTAAAAGTAAATTGTTTTCCATCATTCCGAAGATCTTGCCCAAATTGACCATTTAACATTTCCTTTACATTTTTCCAATAGTAAAGTTGAGAAAATAGCGGTTGGGATTGATATTCCTTTAAATGAGATTTATCAGGGTCATTTAATAGATATCCTATTAAAAAATAGTTGTTTAATACAGAGCGAGCAAGAATCATTGCCTCTTCATTATTGTTATTTTCCAATAAAAGAAGAGTACTTTCAACTAAATTATGTTGTTTTGCATAAAGTGTGATTACTTCTCTTATATATTCATAACCTTCCAAAATAATATATGGTGATTCGTTTTTCAAGACGTATTCTTGAACATCAGACATAATATTTTTGAATAATTCGATATTTTTCATATCATACCTCCTTGACTTATTATTGTATTTTTATTATATCATATCTTTTTACAAATTTCAACATATCTAATTGAGATTGAGTAGACTTCATATCGTCAATGAAAATTGGACAGACGTAGCAATGTGTTTCAAGACAAACAAGTGTAGCTTGCTCATATCGCTATACGTGATGAACAGCGCAGACAATATGAGCAGAGGATAAGAGATGAACAGATGAGAAGAGAAAAAAGCCGCAGATACAATGATTTTGAACGTTGACCGCAGGCTTTTACCAAACTAAAAGCTATTCCATTATAAGAACAAAAGAAAATTTGAAAGGAGCATTTGCTTATGAAAGAAAGAATAATCGAGCGTACCGTTAACGGTATAAAAGTCACTTCTCACATTCCCGAAGATGTGAGCGAGAGCTTCAAGAGAAACAGGATAAATCAGATCTATGACATTCTTGTGGCTGCCGATAAGAGGAACGAGGAATCGGACACAGACACAGACAAGTCCGAGGTCAAATGCAAAAGTAAGTGCAACCCCTGAGATCAAAACGCAAACATAAGCC
>ERZ791815.630-NODE-630-length-29144-cov-4.895837_pt1 | contig 29144 bp, 20 predicted proteins | sample MGYA00510302_ERZ791815 | MGnify/ENA primary metagenome ERZ791815 (study PRJEB30046, sample SAMN00791995) | human gut metagenome | study: EMG produced TPA metagenomics assembly of the A metagenome-wide association study of gut microbiota in type 2... | reverse complement strand
ACGCTCCTTTCTATGGGTGATTTCTTATCCCCCTTTCACAGCATATATCTTCGGTAAAATGCTTAGGCGGCTGAGTTTCAATTTCCTTTACCTTTATATCCTTTGCAATAAAGGAGCTGCCCTGTGCATAGCGTTCATCGGGAGAATTATCCGCACTTTCCTCTTTTTCCGTGTCATAGGCTTTCCAACCCGGTTCAACAGGAATTTCCTTTTTCAGCTTGTAGATAATGCCGTTGCAGGAAAAGGTGTAGTTTGCTTCTTCATACCTGTACGGTTTATCCGCCGCACAAAGCAGACGGTTTACTGCAAGACCGTAAACATTCCTTTCGGTTTCCGAAAGTCCGCTTATCCCCTCGGTTCTCGCTTCGGGAATGATAGCGTGGTGATCGTGTCCGTCCATTCTGCTGTTGTTTATAACCCTGTCATCAAGGTTAAGTCCCTGTGCAATGAGCCTTTCTGCCCTCTCCGCATATTCGGGAATGGCAGCCAGACTGTCAACCGTTCGGATAACGCCGCTTTTCATATCCTCGGAGATATATGTGCAGTCCGTTCTCGGATATGTTATGAGCTTCTTTTCGTAAAGGCTCTGTGCGGCATCAAGTGTCTGCTTTGCCGTGTAGCCGTAAACCTTATTTGCTTCCTGCTGCAATGATGTGAGATTATGCAGAAGCGGTCGGTTCTTCGTTTTGTTCTCTCTGACAGCGGATACAACGGACACATTTCTGCCGTTTGCGTAATTCATCTGTCTTTCCGCTTCTTCACGGCTTTCGTAAACGCTTTCCGATAACGCACCGTTGGGCATTTCAAGGCGGCAGCTAACGCTCTTTTTGAAATTTTCAATTTCATTATCCCTTTGAGCAATAATAGACAGCACGGGCGTTTTCACTCTGCCGATATGATGAGCATAATTGTCAAGAACGCCATACAAACGTGACAGATTCATTCCGATTATCCAGTCTGCCTTCTGTCTTGCAAGCGCCGCCTTGTATTCTCCGTCAAAATCGCTGTCGGGAGGAAGATTTTTCATCTTTTCCCTTATTGCTTCATCGGTCATTGAATTGCACCAAAGGCGTTTTACCGGCTTCTTACAGTTATTGGCTTCATAGATATGACGGAAGATAAGTTCGCCCTCTCGTCCTGCATCGGTGGCACAGATAAGCTCGTCCACCTCGTCAAGGTTTATGAGTTCGGAGATAAGCGAGCGAACATCTGCTGTGTCATTGCCGCCGGGGAATATCCTGAAATCGGGAAACATCGGCAGTTCATCAAGTTTGTATTTCTTTGAAAAGCCGTAATCAGTGGGTTCTCCCAAACCGTAAAGGTGTCCTCTCGCACTGACAACGTAATAGCCGCTGCCTTTGTAGCAATAGGCTGTTCCGTTTCCGTGTATCTTCTCTCTTGCTCCCACAACGTGGGCAAGAATCGCACCTGTTGAGGGCTTCTCGGTTATAATCAGTTTCATAAAATCTTCCTTTCGACATAATAAAATATATTTCTCTTGACTTACACGGTAGAATGTAGTATAATACCATTAAGAGGTGATAACTATGACATTTTTTGAATATCTCTCCGACACTTTCGGTGTAAATGAACCGATTTTTTCATCTGATATTAAATTTGAAAACTACTCAAAGCCGTGGATTGCAAAGCAGCTTGCGGAGCTTTGCGATAACGGCAGTCTTGCTCGTTTTGAACGTGGTATTTACTACATTCCCGTAAAAACTCCTTTCGGCAGTAGCGTTCTCAATCCCAACAAGGTCATTGAACGCAAATATATTATGGATAACGGAAAGGCAAACGGCTTCTATTCGGGACTTACCGCCCTCAACAGGCTCGGTCTGTCCACACAAATGCCAAACACTATTGAGATATGTACCAACAGCGAAAGGACTAAGCTGCGAACCGTAAAGGTCGGAAGCCGTGATGTCACTCTCCGCAGATCCAGAGTAAAAATCACAAATGAAAATCTGAATGTTATCAGCTTTCTTGAACTTATGAATACTATTCCGACAGGATTTTTGGACGATGAACGGAAAAGCATTATCGGAAAATGGGTTCGGGACAACAAAATCACGAAAGATTTAATTCTGAAATACGCTCCCGAATTTCCCGACAAGGCTATGCGAAATCTTGTAGAAAGCGAGGCGGTTTTCTATGTTGCACAATGACAAAGAGCTGTTTGAACAGCTTGTTCTTCGTGCATCAGAATTCCTTGGAATAAAGGCGGAAATCATTGAAAAGGACTATTATGTCACACTTTTTTTGAAAGAGCTTGTTTCCGTAATGCCCGAAGTCATTTTCAAGGGCGGTACTTCTCTTTCAAAATGCTATCATCTGATTGACCGATTTTCCGAGGATATTGACCTGAACATTGAAACGGAAACCAAGCCATCGGAAAGCAAACGCAAGCTGTTGAAAAGCAGCATTGTGGGTGTAATAGACAAGCTGAATTTCACGCTGACCAATCCCGATAATGTAAAGAGCCGCCGTGAATACAACCGATATATCATTGACTATCCCTCTGTCCTCGGTGCAGCCTATCTCAAAGAAATGCTTATCGTGGAAACAGCTGTTTATCAGAGGGCATACCCTACCGTAAGGAAACAGGCAGGAAGTCTGATTTATGATTATCTTTCCGCAAATGGTTTCTCTGATTTTGCAAAGCAGTATGACTTAGAACCTTTTGAGCTGAATGTACAGGCGGCTGAACGTACAATGATTGACAAGCTCTATGCTCTTGCCGATTATTACCTTGCAGGGACAATAGCAGAACATTCCCGTCACATTTATGACATTTACAAACTTCTGTCTGTTGTGGAAATCAACAATGAACTGAAATCTCTTGCGGTAAGTGTTGCAGATGAACGCCGTCCTCACAGCAGAAGCCTTTCCGTGCAGGAAGGTGTCAGCGTTAAGAATATTCTTCGTGAAATCATTGACAACAGGGTTTATGAAGAAGACTACAACACCATTACAGAGGCCTTACTTTTCGAGCCTGTGTCCTATGAAAAAGCTGTTTGTGCGTTGGAAACAATTCTTTCAAGTGACTTATTTGATTGATTCACAATCCGTCCTTCGGGGCGGATTTATTTCTTTATCTTCCCACCGCTGTCTTTCAACCTTACGGAGTTACGCCATTTTACAATTCCCAAAGCTGCGGTCAGACCGCCGAACACAAAGAAATGAAGCTTACTGTCATTCCAGAATTCCTGCAAGAAGCCGACTTCTTCCGTCTGTTCCTCGGTTATTGCCGTGGGAGGAAGCTCTTTGCTGTCCTCCCACTCTCGCCACTCGTTCACCGCAAAAGCAATAACAATAAGAGATACGATAATAACCGCATATCTGAAATTCTTTTCCGCTTTGCACTTCCCGATAAATTTTCCGAAAAGCTCTTTAAGTTTCTTCACTTGCTCCCTCCTCTCCGATTGGAGTATCTATCTGCCATATATCAGCACCGCTTAACTCACCGTCAATGAGCTTTTGGTAAAACTCCTGTGCCTTGGAATTATCCGCAGCACCAAATTTTCTGAAATCTCCCTCATCAATGTCCAGCTCCTTTTTGAACATATCAATGTAGGAATCAATAATCTCCTGTGCCTGTTCCGTATCAATGCCGTTTTCCTCTGCACCCGTCAGATCGATTATCTTTTCAAGCAGTTCATCTGCGACATGGCAAGCACCTATTTCTCCTGTGAGATTATCGTGATCGCTGTCGCAGTAGTATTCCCAAAAGTATCCCGAATCGGTCTGTATCATTCTGCGTTTGCAGTTCATTCCCGTGCAGGGGTTATCGTGAGTAACCTCCGTTGTTATGGGGATATACTCTGTCTTTTCAAAAAAGTCCATTATATCCTGCGGAGTAATGTTAAGCTGCATTTCTTCATCATCGGCATCGGGATTTTCTTCTTCGGGATTCATCGTTATGAGAGATTTGTACAGTGCCACATACGCAAGCATTTCCTCTGCGGATAAATCGCTGTTTATCTCCGTGTTTCCAAAATGATTTGTTCCCACAACAGGCTTTCCGCTGAATTCGGTCGCATCATCAACTCCATTGCTCGAATAGCCCACTTCAACCTCATAATGCTGCCTATGCTCACTTGGTGATAATTCGTCCTCAAGGGACTGTATAAGCTCGGTATATTCGGCAAGAGCCGCTTCTCGTGCATTTGCAAGTGCCTGTCTGATTGCTTCTCCCATTGCATTGCTGATTGCCATAGCAGCCTGCGGATTGGGTGCTTGGTCTATAAGCGGCTGATACTGTGCCTGTATCTCCGCAATTAAGTCCTGACAGTAATCTGCAAAGAACGTCCCGAAATCAAGTCCGGCACTTTCGTAAACATATACACCGCCATACCAATCGCCATAGTTCAGATAGTAATACGCCTGTGCCACATCAAGATAGTTTTTCACCATAAGGGTATAGCCGTCTATTATCTCCGCCTTGGATTCGGCATTGTGTTCGGTGGGAAGTCCCGTGTTCGGGTCATTATCCTCTCCTGCAAGGGAATATGAGAAGGGAGAAAGCCAGCCGAAAAATGCGGAAATGAGGATATATACAAGCACGGCAAGGAACACCGGAAGAACGACTGCTCCTGCACCGCCGCCCAGAATGAGGGAAACTGCTTTCTTTTTCAAAGCACCCTTGACCGCACCGCCTTTAACTGCGGTATTTACGATACTTCCCTCAATCTTTTTGTTTTCCTTGAAGAAAATATCCTTACGTTTGTTCCTTATTTCCTTTACCCTCTGCTTCTTGGCATACTCCTGCTTTTCTTCTTGGAGTTTAATACCGTTGCCAACCTTAGAGCTTCTCTGCTTTTCGGCGGCAGCTTCATTGCTTCGGCAGGATTTGTCATTGGTATTTTTGATTTTTTCATCTTTATCCTTGATTACCTCTTTTGCGTGTTCGCTGCCTATACCGAAACGGTTGCCGTGATTTTCAATACGCTCGTCAACACGCTTTTTCTTTTTCAAATCGGTTTCGGCAAGTTTTTTTACCATTTTCTTGGCTTCAACGGCAGCCAGCGTTGCCGAAACATCAAGCACGGCAGAGCCTGCGGAATCGGAGCTTTGCAATGTTTGGAAAACATTCTGCGCATCGTTAATTGCTTTCTGAGTTTCAGCACTTACCACAGAACCACCTGTATTTGGAACGATACTGCCTTTCTGCTTTTTGGCAAATTCGCCGTATGCCTTTTTTGCCCGATATGCCCTTACCTCGCCGTTGTATGTATCGAAAACAGCGTGTTCGGAATTGTCGAGATAGGCGCTTGTCGGAGATTTTTCTTCGCTGTCCTCTAAATGTTTCACCGGGACATCTGAAATATTTTCCTCTGTCTGTTCCTCGTTTTTAGGATGTTCCACTGGAACATCTTCGGTTTCGGAAACAACGGTCGCACGGTTAAGCCTAATAGCTTCGGCATTTTTCTGTTCGATAAAGGCTGCTCGCTTCATTCTTTCAGCCATTTCGGGAGTGATAGCCTTTTTCACTTCGGGGATAACGCTGTCGGCGGTTTCCGAAAGAAATTTATGTTCATACGGCTTTTTATCCGCATACCCCGTATGGGGTTCTGTATCATCACTTGTCACAGACTTAGCGGTATTGTCGGGAGCTGAATCTGCCCTTGCGGCAGAAGTTTTTATTTTATCCTTATTCAGCCTGTCCAGATAAGCAGCACGTTTCATTCTCTCCGCTATTTCGGGAGTAATTGTCTTAGATACTGAAACTGAGTTTTCGGAGTTTGCGAAAATACCGCTATGCTCCGTATTTTCCGATGTTTTACCCTCGTTTTTTCTATCCCGATTGCTATGGTTATTGCGATTTGTGCCGCAAAGCATCTTCCGCATAGTTTCGGAGCGTTTGGACGTTTGTGGGGTACTCTCTGACTTTTCGGAATTTTTTCCGATATGTCCGTGAATATCGGCTCTCTCCATTTTCTGAACCGATACAACACGATATTTCTTATGTTTCTGTGCGGAGTAGGCAGCCACCTTTCCCCTTTTCTTATCAAAAGAAGAAAGGGAGTGTTTTTCGACAGCCTGACCTTTCGCTTTATCAATCGTTGCCATAAACATCTCCCTTTCCTTGTTATGCAGTTTCCGTTTCGCCCTCGTTCATCATCTTCATCGTTTCAGAAAAATTTGTACTCATCAGGCTGTAAAGAGTGGTATCCTTGGGGAACTCGTCATAGAACGGTATTTTTGTTTTGCCGCCCAAAATGAGCAGACCGTGTCCTGCCGGAACATCATTTACAAACTGAATTTCGCTGTCATTTATATTCAGCACGTCCTGCAGCTTCGCCGCATCTGTGGGATTCTGCTTCAGAAGAACGATAAACTCGGAGTTTGCAAGCATATTTCTCGACTTGTAGTCCTTCAGCAAATCGTCCACGTTCTGCGTAATGCCCGACAGAATACCGCCGTATTTTCTTGCACGTTTCCAAAGCATCTGCAAGTAGTCAAGTGAATATTCATCAGCAAACAGCAAGTGGGCCTCATCAATGAAAATATAGGTCTTTCTGCCCTTTTCCTTGTTTTCCGCAAGGCGGTTCCAGATGTAGTCAAGGATAAGAAGCATTGACTGCGTTTTCAGATTGCCGTTAAGGTCACGAATATCGTATGCGATAAAACGGTTCTTGGTATCAACGTTTGTAAGGTTGTTGAAATACTTTGCCGAGCCGTTTACATACATATCAATGGTGATAATCAGCTTGTCTTTCATTTCCTGCGATACGTTCTCGGTTTCCTCCTTCATACATTCGAGGAACGTTCCCAGCGTGGGCATATCGGCAGGGTCAAGAGTTTTCAGAACGCCCGACTTTGCGTATGCTTTCTGCACACAGCGGTCAACAAAGGATTTTTCCTGTGCGTTAAGCGGATGCTTTGCATCCATACAAGAGATAAAGGAAGTTACAAGCTGACACTTGTCGGCAATTATATCCACTTCCGGGTCATCAAGCAGACGGAAATCAAAATCGAAAAGGTTGATATGATTCTTTGAGCCGTTGGAGAAACGTACAACCTCACCGCCGAAGGCTTCGGCAAGTTTCCAATATTCTCGTTCCGGGTCGATAACAAGCACATCGGCATTTTCATCACCGAGAATGATGTTTGTAATCTCCGTCTTGACCTTGAAGGATTTGCCGCCGCCCGATGCAGCCAGATAGAAGCCTGACGGATTGATAAGTCCTGTTACACGGTCAAAGAGGATAAGGTTATGGGAAAGCACGTTCATACCGTAATATATTGAATGTGCCATCTGCACCTCACGGACATTGAACGGCATAAAAATAGCAACCGATTCCGAGGGCATTGTGCGGAGATATTCAAACTTTCGCTGATAACCCACAGGCAGACAGTCGCACATACCGTGTTCCTGCTCCCACGCCATTTCGCCCTTGATACAGCCGGAACGTTTAAGTGTGCTTTCGATAACCTCAACGCTTTCGTTCAGTTCTTCAAAGGATTTTGCCTTGACAAGTATCTGCGTGTTTACCATAAACAGCTTTTGGTCTTTAACCGTTATCTTATCGAAAACCGATACCATTGCATCACGCTGATTCTTTATTCTCTGCGGCATCTGTGACGAGAAATTGCCGTGCTGAGCTGCCTTTACCTCACGCTTTGCCATATCCGTATCAACGGCTGTTATCTGCCGCTGAACCAGCTTTCTCGCTTCGGCGCTGTCGTAGGTTTCAATGTTGGTAGTTACCATAATTTCAATGCCCGTACCCAAAAGTCCCGTAAGAATATCCGAGGTTGCCGCACTTGGGTATTCACGGATATACAGTGTCTTTGCATAGGTGTCATTGAACATAAAGTAGTCCTTCTTGAAATCGAAATAGTCAGGCGCACAGGCAAGTTTTTCTCTGCCCTTTGCGTAATCTGAACTGTCAAAATCGGGAACAGGCATATCGTCCGAACCAATGAAAAAGTCCTTGAGCATTTCAATTCTCTCTTTTGAGGTCAATGCCCGAAGTCCCGTATTTCCGATACGGTTGAAGGTGTTTGTTGCGGTAATATCCAGTGTCTTGAATCTGCGTATTGCAGTTTCCTCATCGGGTGCTTTAATGGTAAGGGTAATGTACATATGCTTCTGAATTGCGTTCTGTCCCTTGCGGATATTTGCTTCAAGGACACGGGTGTTAAATTCGTGACGGAAGTCAAAAAGCTCGTCTGCTTTCTGGTGCATAAGAGTTGCCTTTTTGAATTCCTCCATATTCACACGGCTGTTCCAACAGCAAATCTGACAGTCAACGGAATCGTCCAGAATACCGAGAAACTCTATATATCTTTCAAGGTACATATACTGCTGTTCCTCGTCCGCCAGATTGAAGTTTATATCGTCAAAGGTGTACGCCTTGGAATACATTTTCTTTCCTAAGAAGAAAATATCATCGGACAAAACTTTCCTGTAAGGCAAGGTGGAAAGGACCTTTTTGGAGAGATTTTTCCTTTCCTTTTCGCCCCTGCCCTTTTTGGATTTCCTGCTTTTCTTCTTATCGGGTTTGTTTGCGGCAAGACGGACAGCATCTTTTTCTCTTGCCGACATCGGAGCATTTTCATCATCTGACGAAACAATATTTTTCTGCTTTTTCTTGGTCATTGCCCTTGCGCCGAGGGCAAGTCCTGCGGCGGCAATGGGAATCATTACAAGATAGGGATTTGCAAGCAGATTATCCGCTGTGGGTGTTTCCTGCACAGCTTCGGTAATTGCCGCCGCTTCGGTCACACTCTCTGCTGCGGTTATTACCGCTTCCGCTGTAATCTCTGCTTCGGTCTGCATTTCCGTTATCTTTTCGGTAATCTCCGTAACCGCAGGAACAGGCTCGGAAACAACAGCGATTTCCGTCTGTGTCACCTCAACTCCGGCTTCTTCAAGTGAATCTGACACCGCTTCCGCAACAATGCTTGAAATGACATCATCGGCATTTTCAGTATTTTCGGGTACGCTTGTTTCGGCAGGATTTTCAATATGTTCCGCCGGAACATTTTCATTTTCGGAAACATTGCTTTCAGTGCTTACGCTCTGAATACTCTCCGTTTCTGTGGGTGCTGTCTGCTCTCCCAAAGCAGGGGTGCTTACAGCCGTTTCCTGCATTTCCATAACCTCGGTTACTGTTGTAACTGCGTTTTCTTCCATACTCTCACTCCTCCCATTACCTTACTCTGAGCTGCAAACCGCTGAACGAGAAATACGCTTCGTCAGCCATATTTGCAATACGCTGATTTACCGTACATAAGGCTTCACGGTAAATGCTGTCGGTAACATCAAAGGGTGCAGGGGCAAATCCCGTTTCAGCGGAAATGATAACAAGTGTTCCTCCGCTGCTTTTTACCTCGCTCATAAGGACATTGATTGACAGCAAAAGCTCATTAACAAAAGCGGTCATTTCACGCTCGGAAACACTGACACTCGCCGCAAATTTTTCCATTGTTTTTCTGTAAATCCAGTCGGCAAGATTGTCAAGAACAAAGCATCTGTATTCCTTGTAATTCACGGAAGTTTTGTCCACGCTGAAATTGCGGATAATATCCCATCTGAAATCTTTGCTCCGCTCGTTATAGATAATGCGGTTCAGCGTCTTATCGTCCATATCTCTGCCCGTGCAAAGATACTGCACTCTGTCAAGGTTGGAAAACTGCGATACCGCAAATCTCGACTTGCCGCTCATAGCGCTTCCCGTTACAAAAATCATTTTTCCGTTATTCATTGGTCTTTCTTCTCCTTTTCGATTTCTTTTCCGCCGCACGTTTCCTTTCGGCTTCGTCAAGGCGGATTTTTCTCACCTCGTCAAATATTTCAATCTCATCGGGGAGATACTGCATACCTCTCCGCTGATTTCCGAAGTAGAACTCAAACACCGTTGCGGCTATCTTTTCAAAGGGCATACCGTTATACCGCATAAATCCAACGGCAGCCAAAGGCGCAACCTCAAGGATAACGATATACACAAGAACATCGGTGGGAATGAACTTGCTTCCGATAAGGAATGTAATCACCGCAAGAGCTATCATCGCAACACCGCAGACAAACTGCCTTATGGTGAGTCCGAAAAAGAACTGCTCCTTGTACTCTGTAACGTCCTGCGGAATATCTGCTTTTATCATCAAATCACCTCTTTCAAACCGTTCAGAATGTGGCAGATAACCTCAACGGTCCAGCCGTTTCCGATACATTTGTATCTCTGCGTTGTAGATATGCCCTCGGTGTAGTTGTCGGGCAAAGTCTGCAATCTCTCCGCTTCGATTGGCGTGAGCTTGCGGATTATGTAATCACCGTCAGGCAAATCAATCTTATACAGACCTGTCTTTGCTCCCTGTCCTCCGCCATTTGCGGATAAGGTAACGGACTTTCCTCTTACCGAATATATCCGCTGTCCCTGTCCGCCCCTGCCGTATTCTCCAACACGTACAGGCACAGCAACCGCTGTTGTTCCGCCCTTGAATCCGTCATTGGTGAGAATGGTTGCTTCGCCGTATTTATAGTACCCTGCCATAAAGGTTCGGGATTTTTCACCGCTGTTATTGAATGTGTTTATGGGAACGGCAACCATTGAATCCTTTTGCACGGTAGTAAGGCAGTTGCTTTTCCCGTCCTTTCGTGCTTCTATATGCTGCTCTGTTCCGCCCTCGCATTTAACATTTCTCTTTCCGCTTTCGATATATCTCCCTCGCCGGGCAACGCTGACAGGCTCGGCTATCATACTTCGCTGGCTTCTTTGGAGCGTGTTCCAAAGCACAGCTCCGTCATAGCTTGCGGTCATACAGTAGCTTTTGTCCTGCCAAGACAAGCCACTCTCCAAAATATCTTTTAAGAGTATTCCTCTGTCGGTGGGCTGTGTCACGTTTGGGATATTAGTCCAGTAGCAGCGTTTCCGCTGTTGGGCTGAAACAAGAGCGGAATTTATCATAATAGGCTCTACGCCTAACTGTGAGGAAATAAAAGCCTTGATGTCTTTGTGGATGCTGTGATTGTTTTCATACAAGAAATACTTGCACCCACTTTCACGCAAAGCTCTTACAAACTCCATAAACAGCTTGCCGCCCATTCCATCGGGTGTTGTTTCTCTGCCGTTTTTTGCAATGCTCCAATAGGTGCAGGGCGAACCGCCGATTAAAAGGTCATAGCCTTTGAATTGGGTAAAATCTCCGTCAAACACATCTCCGTGATGAACTATCTGCGGATAATTTTTCTCGGATATTTTTATGGCATATTTGTCAATTTCAAAGGCATCATATCTTTCAACTGACATTCCTGCACGTTCTAATGCTACCATTCCGCAGGAAATTCCGTCATACAAGCTAAGTACCCTCATCATCAGCCACCTAACGCTCTCTTGGTAATTTCGCTTGACTTAGCAACAGTTATTGCAAGCATAACAACGGAAAGAACAGACGTTGCATACTTGAAAATGTGCATTAAAAGTCCTGCTCCGTCCAGTCCCGCTGAAAAGTCAATTACAAGTGACGATGAAATGAGCGAATACGCATTGAAACAGATTGCAAGCACTCCCCACTGCATTGATACCGCCGCAAAATTCTTTATGAAGGCAATGCCTGTGGAACGTGCCTGAGAATTTACAAGCGTTGCAAGCGCCACTGGAGAAATTGCCGTAAGTATTGCCGTTTCAAATACCGTACCCAGCACCGATACCACGATAAGGGAGAACATTACAAACATCAGAATTATGATGATTACATACAGCAAGGTCAGAATGATATAGTTTATATCCAATAAACCGCCCTCAAGAGGCGTACCCTGATTCATTGCATTTCCGAATGATGCTCCTATTCCTGCAAAAGCTCCCGAAAAATCCACTTCGCTCCGAAGCAGTCCCGAAACAAGTCCTATCACGTTATCCACGTTCTGCACTATCAAGGCGCTTACCACCAGCTTCATCGCAACTCGGATAGCGCCCTCGATACCGCCGTTAAAGTCGATATTCGCACAGTATGTAAAGGCTTCCATACAGAAAAACAGCGTTAAAAGCGCCGTTCCCGCACCCTCGAAAACACTGATAGCCGTTCCTGCCTGACTGACAATATCAAAGCCTGCTATGGTCTGCAATACCGCAGCAAAGCCATCGGCTTCCGTCTGCAAGAGATTCTGCGCTTCTTCAAAGGCGGTTTCAAAAAAGCTCGGCTCTGCCATAAAGCTCCTCCTTTCACATTCGGCAGGAACATTCTTTTACAAGCCTGTCCCTGCCTTTTTCTTCTGTCCGATTCTTTGTATCAGCCACCGATGGAAAGAGAAGCAGGAATAATAGCGCCTACCGCTGCGATTATCGCACCGCCGATAAGGGTCTGAAAGCCTCTTGTCTTACCGTCTGCGTTATCGTCCTTGAAGCCGACACCTGTCTGAATATCGCCGACCACGGCAACAAGCGAGCCGAGGGCAATAACACCGGGACCGAGAACGCCCATAATGGCATCAATCATTCCCTGCGCATCTGCGCCCTCCGCACTTGCGGTAATGGTGCAGGCGGAAACTGCCATAGGAACAACAAGCGCCGCCTTGCCGAGCCTTGTGTTCATCGCTCTGCCTGTTGCATTGGCTGCGGCAAGCATTGCCCTTGCTCCAAGCTCCGCTGTCTTTGCCTGAATGCTGTCGATTGCTTTTGTGATATTCATCTCACAAATCCTCCTTTAAAATTGAAAAGTTAAAATATATATCTAAAGCCGTTCGGTTTTCACGCACTCTTTTTTCATTTCAAATTGCTTTTCTGCCGAACCGAACAGCTTTGATAAACAAAAAAAGAGAGCCAAAAAACAGATACAAAATCTGTTTCTTAGCTCTCATTCGCTGTTCCGTCCCTCTCATTCGGGACGCCGTTATTCAGTTGTATTTTCTTCCTTATCGGTGCGGAAAACCAGTTTTCTTTTTGACTCATAAATCAGATAGCCTGTTTTCCTCGGCTCTAAAACTATCTCCGATTTCCGTTCCATAAGTTTGTTTATCGCATCTATCTCACCTTTAGTGAGCTTCTTTGTTTCCTCCATATTACATAAATGCAGGATGTTCGCAGGGCTTGTATCCGCTTATTGCAATACGGTCGGTATCAACGATAAGCAGCATAAGGTTACTGTTTCCCACAGTCATAAAGCAGCAGTCACGCATTACCCGTCTGACATTCTCGCTTTCGGGATAGCAGGCAATAATCACCTTGCTTGTCCCTGCCGTGTTGGGGTGGAGTTTTGCTGCCGAGATTATGGCATCAAGCGTTATGGATATATCAGAGCAGCTTTCGGAATGAACCTTTAAATCATCAATGTACATAAGATTGGGGAGCATAAAGCCGTCTGCACTGTAATTGAAGCCTGCAAGGTCAAGCATATTGAAAAGCTCCGAATATTCATCGGAAACATTGCCGATAACCTTTTTGATATTGCTGATAAAGTAGCAGATGTCCTCTGCACAGAAGTCGGTCATTTCAACCCTTGCAACTTCCTGTCTGCGGTCATCATCAAGAAGTCTGAGCTTTGATTTTCTCATAAATGCTTCGATATTTTCATCGAAAATATCCTCAAACTCCCCTGCAAGCACACGCTTTGCAAACTCGTTTTTGGTAACGCCCTTTGCAAGGTATTCGTTCTGAATATCATTCACGATTTCTTCCACAGCGGAATCCTTTTCAATTCTGAGGATTGCCTTGACATTTCTTTTCATTTCCATAGTTTTGTTCTCCTTTGATTTAAATTATACAATACTGTACAGCTCCGTACAGCATTCCAGCCTTTGGCGTATTTCGTATGATATATCCTCCATTATGCTGACAGGCGGCTCTATTTCCGCACCGTCCTCATCTGAGGTTACGAAACGCAGTTTTATGCTGTTTATCTCCTCCCCGTCTTCCGAATCAAGGAACTCCGAAAAGTCTATATATTCCACTTCGGGTAGCGTTTCCACATAACGGTCAAGATAATAGATATACGGATTATCCGATTTGGTTTCGCCCTTTTCCGTATCGGGCTGCCAATCCTCCCCAAGCTCTCTGTATCTCGGATGCTCCGAAAGATTGAATTTATTGGTGAAGAACGGGTAAAGTCCTCGCACCATAACAATGCAGTTGTTGTTATCCATAGTGGTCAGCTCGTCAATAGTGGCAAGCTCTCTGCCGAGAATAGCATTGTTGTATGACGAACTGCCCTGCTTTCCCTTTGTCTGATTTATGGAAAGCTGGTCAATGGTTTCCTTGCCAAGCTCCTTTGATAAATATTCATTGGTGAATTGGTCTTTGCCGCCCAAATATATGAGCGTGTCGCAGTTTCCGGGCAGCTCCTCCCACGATTTTTCATACATTCTTTTCAGCTGTGAGAGATTTTGCAGGATAACCTGTGCGGAAATCTCAAACTTTCGGCAGGTGGCAAGTATCTTTTCAAATTCGGGTATCTTTCCCACGTTCGCAAACTCATCTAAGATAAAGCGAACGTGACAAGGCAGTCTGCCGTGATAATGATTTATTGCTCTATCATAGAGGGTATCGAAAAGCTGTGTGTACATCATTGCCGCCAAAAAGTTATACGTTGTGTCCGTTGACGGAATAACGATAAACAGGGCGGTCGGTTTATCTCCCAAGGTTTCAAGGTGGATATTGTCCGTATGCGTAAGGTCACGCACGTTTTCCAGCTTGAAATACTGGAGCTTTGTGGTGGTGGAAATTAAAATGCTTTGCATTGTCTTTCCTGCCGCCTGTTTGAATTCCTCATAATACTGAACGGAAAGAGCCTTCGGAGCTTTTTCTTTTCGCTTGTCGAACATCAGGTCAAGCTCTGATTTTTCTTCTTCCTTGCCCTCGATAACCTTAGCCTTGTGGATAAGGTCGAGGACTCCTGCAAAGTTCTGTTCCTCCTCCGTTCCCGTTTCTATGAGCAGAAAGGAAAGTGCCGATAACAGCAGACGTGTGGCATCGTCCCAGAAAGGATCGCCGGAGTTTCCCTCACCCTTTGTGTTGGTCATAAAAACGTTTATCATTTTTATGACATTGTTGGAATTTATTTTGCCTGTGCTGTCACGGAGATAGTGAAAAGGGTTGTAGTTGGAGCTGTGCTTCATATCGTTCAGATTGAACACCTTTATCTCATAGCCGTGATTTATCAGCATCTTTCCGCAGGATTCCACCAACTCACCCGATGGGTCTGTTACAACAAAGGATGTGTTGCATTGCAGTAAATTCGGCTTAACGAAAAATCTCGATTTTCCCGTTCCCGAACCGCCGAGAATAATCTGATTAAGATTAAGCATCGGCTTTATCTTCTCCGCTTCCCTGCTCCTGCCCGTAACATCTTTTATTGATATTTCCGTGCTGTTAAGCTCTGCGAATTTATTTTTCTTCGGTTTTGCCTTGCCCTTTTTCTTTCGGTTCTCCGCTTCTTCCGCCGCTTCGTTCTTCTCTCGCACCTTTCGGTCCAGAACAAGAAAAACATCGCTTGCACAGATAACGTTATTGTAAAAGCCTTTCTTTGTGGTATCGGCAATAATCTCTTTCTCCTGCCTGTTTCCCCACCTTGCAGAACCGTGTTCAACGCCCTTTCGGTGATAACGCTTTCCGTTTCCCACAAGGCGGTACATAACCGCTATCAGACTTGCAAAAAATCCGATTACACAGGCATTTCGTGTCATTCCCGTTCCCTTTACTGCTGCAAGAAAAGCATTGCCCAGATTGTTCGGGGTCATATACTCCCCTATGCTCTCTATGGCTTCAAATATCTGAATATTGCCGTTCTTGTCTGCGGTCATTTCAAGGGTATATCCGAACAGTACGATTACGGGGAAAGCAATTACACAGGCTATGACGATTATATACAGAAGCGTATCTGTTTTCTTTTCGGGGATTCCCATATTAGCAGCCATAGTTAATGCTCCTGCCCTCCCTTGTTCCTGCCGAGGGATACCGCCTTATCCTTAACGGCATTGGACAGCTCCTTGATTTTATCGGCAGCATAGCTTTTCAGCTCGCTGAGCTTCTGTTTATCGGGAGTTTTGCGGTCACGGATATTCTTTTCAAAGGACTTTTTGATTTCATTTGCACCCTTTTCGGAAATACCCATATTTTGCAGAATATCGGTATCAATCCTGTCCATTGGCATCATTGCGGAGCTTCCGTCCTGCTTTGATGTAACCTCAATCATATTTCCCGATACCTGACAAACTCTTGATTCATCGGTTTCCTTGGTCTTTGCATCAGAAATATATCCGTCATTTACAAGCTGTTTCATCGCAACAGCAACGGACACATCATCAATAAGTCCGAAGTCCTCACGCAGGGCCTTTTCAACCTCCGACATTGGCGTATCCTTTTCTATCTGCATATACCGATAGCTTTCGGCATCGTCCTTTATGATAACTGTACTGCCGCCATAGCGGTAATATCCCATATCCGCAAGCTCCGCATTGTGCGTGTCATATCTTTCGGGTTTTACCGTCTGTGATTTTTCCTCGTTAATTTCAAAATCACCCGATATATCCGTTTCACGATAGGATTTCACAACCTTATCGGCAATTTCCTTTGCGGATATTTCCGAATATCCCATCTGTGTCAGCATACTCCGAACCTCACTTACAGGCATCACTGGGATAACAGCGAATTTGTTTGTATTGTTATCCAGAACACAGCACTTTGAACCGCTGTCCTTGGGAATTTCGCCTATACATTCCGCCTTTCCGATAACCGTCTGCGAAAGCTGCGATTGTGCCAGATATTCGCCTATATTGGGAATATCCGCATAGACTATCTCTGTTTTCTCTGCGGCAAATCCGAAAATCTCTTTCTGTTTATCGTTCAGCTCTTTATGTATATCCTCAAGCAGCTTTTGTATCGTTTTGCCGTTCAGACCTCTCTCCCTGAGTGCTGCCGACATCTCCGCACAGCTCCCCATTTTCACGCTGATAAGCTCGTTTTTCTTGGAGTTAAAAAGGTCGATTCTCCGAAGCTCTCCGCCCTGTGTTCCGTATTTATACACGGCGGTATCTTTGTTTATCCTGCGGTTTCGTGTATTGAAATACCCTGCAAGCTCGCTTCCGTTTACGGCTCGTTTCACCTTTCCCGATGAATCGTACACCGGGTACTGCTTATCAAAATCAAGCTCGGATTTCAGCGTTTTGCCACCGTTGATAAGCTCGGCATCTTCTGATTTTATGCGTATATAGTCCTGTCCCTTTGTGTTGGGTACACGCATAAAATATGTATCGGCTGTGTTCAGCTCCTCAATATTCAGCTTAGCCATATCAAGAGTTATGATGTTGTCATACACATCAATGATATATTCCTCGCTCATTTCAAGGCTGTCCTTGTATTCCTGTCTTGCCTTTTCAACCTTTTCGGAAATATCGGTATCATACATAACCGCCACGTTTTCGCCCTGATTCACAAAGGAAACTTCAAGGTTATCTGCTTTTGCGGCTGCATATATTTCTTCTGCTTCGTCCTGCGGCACAACAAAGGCTTCATATCCCAAATCATCAAGAGGTGCGGTCTGTTCATATCGGGTAACATCAATGCCGTCCACCTGCTTTTTGATTTCCTGAGCTTCCTTCAAAGCCTTTGAATACTGCCCTTCAAACTCCTTGGGGACAAAATTCATATACTTATCATCATGATTTTTAAAGGTGACAACGGGAATATCGTGGTCGGTCATCACTCGGCGGACAAGTCCTATATCCTCGGTATCAATAAGGTCTTTTCCGTCCTTTACTGCGATTTTATCGGGATTTTCCTGCAAATCCTTTGCAACGGCGTGTTTAAGTGCCGACTGTATCATATCTATCTGACTTGCAGGGACGGCAAACACGGCATTATTGCTGTCCCCGACCTCAGTTTTAAAGAACGAACCGCCCATTTTCAGCAGATTTTTCTCAACCTCGACTGACTTTTCGGCAGGAACGGTAACGTACTTTATATCAAAGCCTGCCTTTTGGAGCTTCCGAAAATCACTTTTTGACAGCTTACCCAGCTTTATTTTCGGCGGCTTTATTTTCTTTCCTGCCTGATTTCTCTTACGCTCCTCCATTGAGCTGAAAATATCCATCATTCGTTTTAACAGCTCGATGAACGTGGTGCAAGCATCATCTCCTACCATTATTCAGCACTCCCCTCTGTTATGGTTTCGGTTGTGTTTTGCATTTCTGTTTCCAAATGTTCCAGTGGAACATCATCTGTGATAATATCAATAATATCCTCGGAGGTACAGCCGTAAGAATAGGGTGACATATTTATCATTACAGTAACATCGGTATCAACTGCATCTGCCCAGCCGTTAGGAATGTTCAGAACGGTAAGTCTTTTTATGCCTATGTTATCAGCATAAAATGCAGGCTCAAACTCCGCAGCATCAAAATCCGACACGTTATATGTTTTCGGCTTGGTGATACTTTTCAATAGGTCACGCTGTTTTATTTCAAGCAGCTCGTCCGTGCTTTCGTATGTAACGCCGTATTTTCCTGCGATATTTACTTTCAGAAAATGAGTTGCAAACACCGTCTGACGATTTTCTCCGTTATCCGCACCGAAAATGCGTTCTTCCTTTTCGGGATATGTTACTTTACTGTCCTTGTGGTTCTTGGCATATCCGATTGAATTTGCGGTATAGCCGAAGTTATGATAGAATTCATCTCGGCTTGTACAAAGCTCCGAATAAATATTATCTGCGGTTGTTTTGTTATTCTCCGACCATATTTCAACAAGTTTATCGGGGTTCAGCCTTATGAGGTAAATGGCAGCTCCGTCAATCTCCTTATTGATGTTTACTGTGTCGGAGTAGTATATCTCCCACATATCGGGTGCCAGAAGTCCGTCCTTTTCAAGTCCTATGGTTCTTGCATAATACTGATAGTCGATAAGGTCGGTAAATTCGTCCTCATCGTATATTTCTTTCTCAAACCACAGCTTGACCGCATTAAGCTCTCTTTCCTCTCCCGTAAGCTCCGCTTCATCATCGGCACTTACACAGCCTGTGAGCATTACCATTGCGGCCATTGCAAGGCAAATTATCTTTTTCAGCTTCATTTCACTATCCCCTTCATTCAGCAATTTTGTTTTCGCTGATTTTATTATATCAAATCGCTGATAATGGGAACTATGAACGGGAGTGCCGAAAACCCCGTAACTGCCGATATTTACGAATTGTTAGTGACAGAAAAAGTTTGCTTATGACAGTTCGGGTTAATTCTTTTGTAACGGTTTGTTTGATTTATGGCGTGTTTTAATATTTTGTAAATTAAATATGAATATTTATTTTGCAAGAAGGTAAAAAAAGAGGACCTATGCTCTGTGCATAAGTCCTTTATCTGCTTAATCTATATTATCCATAACCTCCGCAAGCATTTCCCGATATTCATTCTTCAAGTATTCGGGTTCTACTATTTTTACCTTTGTCCCGAATTTGAACATCCAACCGAAAAACGGCTGCGGCTGCTCTGTCTTTATCTTCACGATAATATCAAAATGCTCATCGTCCTGCGGATAGATTGGTACTTCCTTTCCAAAACGGTCAATCACCGCATTGACAAGAGAGTTATCGAATCGAAGCCTTACATCTTCCGATTCTCCGCTGAACATTGAAAAGGTGGAATTCAGATGCTCGTTAAGCGAAAACCCTGTCGGCTTTTTTCTTGCCGCTTCATCAAGTATCTGTATATTATCCATTCGGTCAACACGGAAATTCGATACCGTATCGTACTTATCATAATATGCCACAAGATAATATCTTTCCTCACTCCACGTTAAGGCATACGGTGAACACACCCTTATTCCCTCACGGATAACCGTTTTCTTGTGCAGGTCATAGTCAAACATATTGAATGAGATTTTCTTTTTTTCGGCAATGGCCTTGTGTATTGCATCAAGGCAGTAATATATATGCTCGTTTGTTGCTCTCGGTCGATTGGAAATATATACCTCACGCTGTATCTGCTTCCCCTCATAGCTGCTTGCCAGCTTTCCTATTTTCTGCAAAAGCTCCTTGGCTTTTTTCTCGGTAAGAAACTTTGACGATGATACCGCATTGGCAATAAGATTAAGTTCCGCAAGCTGAAACTCCCGTCCCACAAGTCGGTATCCCGATTTTTTTCCTCGCCCCGATATTATATCTATTCCAAAGGCTTCCAGAGCTTTAACATCGTCATATATGGTCTTTCGGGTTGCTGATATTCCGTACTCTGCCAGCTTTTCCTCTATTTCGTTTGCGTTAAGTGAATGTTCCTCATCGGTCTGCTCATACAAAATTTTCAGCAAATACAACAGCTTCAGCTTTTGATTTCCGGGTCTTGGCTGTTCGTTCACTCAATATTCCTCCCATGCTTTTTCTTATTCTGTAATCTATTATATCACATCGAATGTCCAAAAGTATGGACATTGGGAAATATTTTGAATTTTTATCGCCTATTCAGCGGATTTCGTTCTTTAATTATGTATTATTTGTAAATATATCATTTGAATCTTAATTGTCCGTACTTTCGGACATTGGTTTTGGTATTGTATTATGGGATGAAATACAAAGAATGTTATAACAAAATGCCAAAGATTTACGCCTGATTACTTGATTTTATTGTTAAATTATGATATAATGTAAAAGAATATATCCAGACCGACCATTAGTCATTCGCTTCTCATACATAATATGATGAAGCTAAATTTTGATTTTTTATATTCTGATAATTTTGTATTATCAGAAGTTCGACAATATATTTAGGAGAGGTAGAAATGGTTTCAAACTTTTCTTTTTTAGACAGTCAGTTTCCTGTTCTCAGCAAATTCGGAAAACTTGCTGAGAACTATCTATACAGTGACTCTAACTCTTGCCTTATGAAGCTTGGTATGATTGGTGAAACAATAGTAAATTTGATGTACTGCTATGACAATATTCCTGTTCCGGAGGATAATTCTCAAGTAGCAAAAATAGATTACCTTTACAGAGAAGGACTTTTGACGAACGATTTGACCTCAATACTCCACCAATTAAGAAAAATACGAAATAAGGCTGCACACGATAATTATTCATCTGTTTCGGACGGAGAAAAGTTTTTGCCTATTACATATAGCCTTTGCGAATGGTTTATGCAAACATATGGTGTTGATGGATATAATTATCAAAACAAGCCTTTTGTTATGCCTGCAAAGATTGATACTGCAATTTCTTCTGTTAATGAAAAGCAAATTGAGGATTCAGTATCTAAAGAACTTATAAAAGAAGCTGAAAAGAAAGCATCAGAATCCCCTTCGCAATCTGTTTCTGACAGAAAAAAGAAGGCGGTTCAAGCAAATACTCAAAGAATCAAGACAGAAGCTGAAACACGCCTTCTGATAGATGAACAGTTAAGAAAAGTAGGCTGGGAAGCCGATACAGATAATATCAGATATTCAAAAGGCACAAGACCGTCAAAAGGTCGTAATCTTGCTATTGCCGAATATCCGACAGATTCAAAAATATCACACAAGGGTTATGCCGATTATGCTTTGTTTATCGGTGAAAAGCTTGTTGCAATAGTGGAAGCTAAGTCTATTCATAAAGACATCCCGTCTGTTATTGATTATCAAGGCAAGGACTATCCTCGTAATATTCGCAAAGAAGATGAAAAGTACACCATAGGTAAATGGGGAGAATATAAAGTTCCTTTTACATTTGCAACCAACGGCAGACCTTATCTCGAACAATACAAGCAGAAATCCGGAATATGGTTTCTCGACCTTAGAAATCCAGATAACACACCTATAGCTCTAAAGGGTTGGTTTAGTCCTGACGGCATAGAAGAACTTCTTGAAGCTGATATCCAGTCAACAAATAAAAAACTTGAAGAAATGCCTTATGATTTGTTGACAGATAAAGGTGGACTCAATCTCAGACCTTATCAGCTTAATGCAATCAAAGCAGCTGAAAAAGCAGTTATCGACGGAAAAGAAACAGTATTACTTGCAATGGCAACAGGCACAGGAAAAACAAGAACAATTCTCGGAATGATTTACCGTTTCTTAAAAACAGAACGTTTCCGCAGAATCCTTTTCCTTGTTGACAGAACATCTTTAGGCGAACAGACTTATGATGTTTTCAAAGAAGTCAAAATGGATGAACTTCTTACCATTGATGATATTTACAATATCAAGGGACTTGAAGACAAAACCATTGACAAAGAAACCCGTATTCATATTTCTACTGTGCAAGGAATGGTAAAACGTGTGCTTTATAACACGGGGGAAACTATGCCTGCTGTATCGGACTATGATTTAATCATCGTTGACGAAGCACATAGAGGATATATATTAGACAAAGAAATGACCGATGATGAATCGCTTTATCGTGACCAGAGAGATTATCAGAGTAAATATCGCACTGTAATTGAGTATTTTAATGCAGTAAAAATAGCTTTAACTGCAACTCCTGCTTTACATACCACTGAAATTTTCGGGCAGCCTGTGTTCAAATACACATACAGAGAAGCCGTAATAGAGGGATATTTGATAGACCACGATGCTCCTCATCACATTGAAACAAAACTTAATACGGAAGGTATCCACTACAAGGCAGGAGATACTGTTACTGTATTTGACCCTGTTACGCACGAAATACTAAACGGTGAACTTCTTGAAGATGAACTTGACTTTGATGTTGAGGCGTTTAATAAGAAAGTCATTACAGAATCGTTTAACAGAACTGTATTGACAGAAATATCACAATATATTGACCCTGAAACTCCAAGAGAAAACGGTAAAACGCTCATATATGCAGTAAATGATGACCACGCTGATATGATAGTCAGCATATTAAAAGAGATTTATTCCGAATATGGCGTAGATAATGATGCTATTATGAAAATCACAGGAAGTGTGGCAAATGGTGACAGAAAAAAGATACAAGAAGCTATAAACAGATTTAAAAATGAGGATTTCCCATCGGTTGTAGTTACGGTTGACCTTTTGACAACAGGAATTGATGTACCGTCTATCACAAATCTTGTGTTTATGCGCAGGGTTAAATCAAGAATACTTTTTGAACAAATGCTTGGACGCGCCACAAGATTATGTCCCGAAATTCACAAGACACATTTTGATATTTTTGACCCTGTCGGCGTTTATGATTCTCTTGAGGATGTCAACACGATGAAACCTGTCGTTGCAAATCCATCTGCATCTTTTGAACAGTTGATTGAAGAAATGAAAGCACCAATTGATAGTGATGATGTTCTGCAAAATCAAATAAATCAGATTATTGCCAAGCTGCAGAGAAAAAAGCGTAATATGACCGAAGAAACTATTGAACATTTCAAGGATATAGCAAACGGAAACAATCCGAATGAATATATTGACAAGCTTCAAAAACTTGATGTCAAAGAAGCAAAAAATCGAATATTCGATGACGTTGAGCTTTTCAAACTACTCGATAAGAGCCGTGGAAAGCAATTAGGAGTTGTTATTTCCGATAAGGAAGATACATTTATCGGAACAACAAGAGGATATGGCAAATCTGATTCAAAGCCGGAAGATTATCTTGATGAATTTTCAGCATTTATCCACACACACATAAACGAGATAGCAGCATTAAATGTTATTTGCACACGTCCCAAAGACCTTACTCGTGAAAGTCTTAAATCATTAAAACTGGCTCTTGACAGAGAGGGCTTCACCCAGCAGCAGCTTAACACAGCTATTTCGCAGATTACAAACGAAGAAATGGCAGCTGACATTATAAGCATTATCAGAAGATATGCTATTGGTTCGGCTCTTATAAGTCACGAGGAAAGAATTAAAAAGGCTGTTGATAAGCTCAGAAAAGCACACAAATTCAGCAAATTGGAAGATAACTGGATAAAGAGAATGGAGGATTATCTTATGAATGAATCTGTTCTTAACATTCAAGTTTTTGATGAAGATAGCCGTTTTAGGTCACAAGGAGGATTTAGCAGAATCAATAAGGTTTTTTCAAATAATCTTGAAAGCATTATCCTTGAACTAAACACATATCTTTACGATGATGGAGGAAAAGCGGTATGACAACGCAGGAAATTGTATCAAAGCTTTGGAATCTCTGTAATGTTCTCAGAGATGATGGAATTACATATCACCAGTATGTTACAGAACTTACATATATTCTTTTTTTGAAAATGGCAAAGGAAACAGGCTCGGAAACACAGATACCCGAAGAATACAGATGGGACAAACTCACATCCAAAAGCGGTATTGAGCTGAAAAAGTTCTATAAGGAGCTTTTAGACCATCTCGGAGAAAAATGCACAGGCAGAGTGCGTGAAATCTACTCCGGTGCGGCTACAAATATTGATGAACCTAAAAACCTTGAAAAAATTATCACCACAATAGATGGATTAGATTGGTTCTCGGCTCGTGAAGAAGGCCTTGGAAATCTCTATGAGGGATTACTTGAAAAGAATGCGAATGAAAAGAAATCTGGAGCAGGACAGTATTTTACTCCCCGTGTGCTAATTGATGTAATGACAAAGCTTATCAAGCCACAGCCCGGCGAAAGATGCAACGACCCGGCTTGCGGAACTTTCGGATTTATGATTTCTGCAAGTCAGTATGTGCGTGAACAGACCGACAATTTCTTTACTCTCGATGCGGATACAGCACAATTTGAACGTGACGAAGCATTTACAGGCTGTGAACTTGTCCACGATACTCACAGGCTTGCTTTGATGAATGCTATGCTTCACGATATTGACGGCGAAATTATGCTTGGTGATACGCTTTCTAATATTGGAAAGCGTATGAAAAACTATGATGTTGTACTGACCAATCCGCCTTTTGGCACAAAGAAAGGCGGAGAACGTGCAACCCGTGATGACCTTACTTATATGACAAGCAATAAACAGTTGAATTTTTTGCAACATATCTATCGTAGTTTAAAGACTAACGGCACTGCCCGTGCCGCCGTTGTTCTCCCCGATAACGTGCTTTTTGCTGACGGTGACGGTGAAAAAATACGCAAGGACTTAATGGAGAAGTGTAATCTTCATACCATTCTAAGACTGCCGACAGGGATTTTCTATGCTCAGGGGGTAAAAACCAACGTACTTTTCTTTACAAGGGGAACTTCCGATAAGAATAACACTAAAGAAGTATGGATTTATGACCTGCGCTCTAATATGCCGTCATTTGGCAAGACAAATCCGCTTAAATCCGAGCATTTTAATGAGTTTGTTGAGTGCTACAAGGACGGAAATCTTGGCGAGCGTGTGGAAACATACAGTGAAGAAAATCCAAACGGCAGATGGCGTAAATTCAGCTATGAGGATATTCTTGCAAGAGATAAAACAAGTCTTGATATTACTTGGATAAAAAGCGATAATGCAGTAGATGAGCGTACATTGTCTGAACTAATTTACGAAATCAAGGAAAAATCCACAAATATTGCTACTGCTGTTTCGGCTTTGGAAGAATTGATTGGCGAGGTTGATGAATAATGGATACAAAAGCATTAAGGCAGAAAATACTTGACCTTGCTATCAGAGGTAAGCTTGTACCGCAAGACCCGAATGACGAGCCTGCATCGGTTCTTTTGGAACGTATTTGTGCCGAAAAGCAGCAGATGGTTAAAGACGGAAAGCTGAAAGCAAAGGACATCAAGAATGATACTGTTATCTTCAAGGGTGAGGATAATTTGCATTATGAGAAGTTCGCCGATGGTACTGTAAAATGCATTGAGGAGGAGATTCCGTTTGAACTGCCGGAGAGGTGGGAATGGTGTAGGTTAGGGGTAATTACTGAGATATATGGTAGAATTGGATTTAGAGGATACACAAAAGATGATTTGGTTGAAATTGGGGAAGGTGCTATTACATTAAGTCCATCAAATATTATAAATTCAAAATTGGATTTTAGTAGTTGTACTTATATATCATGGGTAAAATATGATGAATCTCCTGAAATACAACTTGCAAAAAATGACATCGTTCTTGTTAAAACAGGCTCATCTTATGGAAAATCTGCAATAGTAGATAAATTGCCAGAAAAAACTACACTTAATCCACAGTTCGTTGTTTTGAAAAATACAAAAATTAATTCAAGTTATGCTTGTATGTACCTGCAAAGCACACACTCACAAAATTTATTTAGAGAATTTGTTGTTGGAACTGCAATACCAACATTTTCTCAAAAAGCACTATCAACACTACTTATATCTTGTCCTCCTATTTCCGAACAACACCGCATAGTAGAAAAACTCAACGAGTTATTATCGTTTGTTGATACTATTGAATCTGATAAAACAGACTTGCAAAAAATTATCCAGCAAACCAAATCCAAAATTCTCGACCTTGCAATCAGAGGGAAACTTGTGCCGCAAGACCCGAATGATGAGCCTGCTTCGGTGCTGCTTGAACGTATCAGAACAGAGAAAGAAGAACTCATCAAGCAGGGTAAAATCAAGCGTGATAAGAAGGAATCTGTTATCTTTAAAGGTGAGGATAACTCTTATTATCTCAAAATAGGTAATCTTACTGAAACTCTTGATGATTGGCGTATAGATGATATTCCCGATAGTTGGGGTGTATGTTGTCTCGGAGAAGTATGTGATTATGGTAACTGCACGAATGTAGATACAAAGGATATTCCAGAAACAGCGTGGATTTTGGACTTAGAGGATATTGAAAAGGATACGGGGAAAGTTTTGCAGAAGTTGACGCTTAAAGAAAGAAACTCAGCAAGCACAAAGCACTCGTTTCATAAGGGACAAGTATTATACAGCAAATTACGTCCATATCTGAATAAAGTTGTTCTCGCAGATGATGAAGGTTACTGCACCTCTGAAATATTACCTCTCGACTTTAATGATATGGTTTATCCGAAATATGCAAGGTACTATCTAATGTCACCAACTTTTCTCAAATATGCAAATTATTGTTCCTATGGAGTGAAAATGCCACGCCTTGGAACAAATGATGGAAAAAAAGCAATATTAACAGTGCCGCCATTACAGGAACAACACCGCATAGTAAATGCAATCGAAACAATATTTGCCAAACTTGACGAAATAGCAAACGCTCTATCATAAACACAGCCACTCTCCGAATGGAAGAGAGTGGCTGTGCCTATTTTATAGTCAAGTATTTTACCAAGTCACGATTTTATCAACAATTTCCTGCTGTTCGCTTGCGGTACGGCGCAAATAAATACGAGTAGTTTCAATACTCTCGTGTCCCATAAGGTCTGCAAGCAAAGCTATATCATTATACTTTTCAAGGAAATTTTTTGCATAGCGATGACGGAATGAATGCGGATAAACCACCTTTTTATCAAGTCCGTATTTATCGGCATAATTTTTCAACTGCTGGGAAATTCCTCTTGTGGTAATGCGCTCACCAAAACGGTTGAGGAACAAATATCCGAAAGTGCGGTTTTCTTCTTTCAGCCATTCCATTGTTTCGGTACGGAGCTTTTTCGGTATGTAAAGCCTGCGGAGCTTTCCGCCTTTGGAGTACAAGTCAAAGTATCCAAGCTCGACGTGCTCAATCTTAATCTGTATCAGTTCGCTGACTCTCGCACCTGTTGCCGCAAGATACCATACAACAAAGTACCATTCCATATTACCGTCTTTTTTCAGCTGTTTTTTGAGAAAATTATAATCGGCATTGCTGATTACATTTTCAAGAAAATTCTTCTGCTGAATCTTAACCGCCTTGAGTTTCAGCTTTTCTTTGCCAAGAAAGTCAAGATAACGATTCATTGCCTGAATACGAAGATTTACCGTTTTCGGCTTGAAATTTTCAATCAGATAACCCTTATAGGCAAGCAAATTTTCCTTGCTGATACTATCATAATGTGAATGGTAGAAATCAACCGTCCACAAATACGATTCAATCGTGTTTTCTGAGAGATTGATTTTTCTCAGATATTCTTCAAAAGTTCCTTTCAAAATAAACACCTCCGTTATAACTGGTGCGAAATTCCTTGCACTTATTATTATAACAGAGGTGTAATTATAAGTAGTTCTCTCTTATTATGAGAAGGTAGGCTCTGAGGTGCGTTGTATTGATGAGGAATTGCCGTTTGAAATTCCTGATAATTGGGAATGGGTAAGACTTGGGAGTTTATTTTCTCATAATACAGGAAAAGCTCTTAATTCAAAAAGTCAGGTCGGTAGTCCTTATAAATACATTACAACATCAAATTTATATTGGAATAGATTTGAACTTGGCAATTTAAAACAAATGTTGTTTTCTGAATCCGAATTAGAAAAATGCACAGTAAGAAAAGGTGATTTGCTTGTTTGTGAAGGTGGTGATATTGGACGTTCGGCTATTTGGAATTATGACAAAGAAATTAGAATTCAAAACCACATTCACAGATTGCGTCCTTATACAGATTTGAACGTAAATTTTTATTACTATACAATGTATTTGTATAAAGTAACTGATAGGATTAACGGAAAAGGAATTGGCATACAAGGCTTATCATCTAATCAACTTCATACTTTACCATTACCTCTTCCGCCATTATCCGAGCAACAACGCATTACAGCCAAAATCAAAGCTTTATTTGATATACTTGACAGCATTGAAAACGCTTTAATCGAGTAATTCAGCTATACTATCCAGATAAGAGAATAACGCTGCTATCTTACTTGCTATGGCTTTCTGTTCTTCTATTGGCGGAATAGGGTATAACCATTTTTCAACATCATCTTTGCTTATTGATGGTGAATTATCGCCTTTCATAAACTGATTTAAACCATCAACTACATATGGAGAAATCATTAAAAAATACAAAAATTGAGAGTTAAGCAATCCGTTTGAGGTACAGATATAGAAACCAGTAGATGCGATACAATCTGCATTTCCTTCATCAATTAAAGCAATATTTTTAAGATATGGTCGCACCAAAGAAAACAGCACACTGCCAGAAAATACAGCTCTACTTGCTCTACTGGGAGCGTTGTTTACACTAATTATCTTAGCTTTATTTAGCTGTTGCTTATTGTTATCAATCGAATCTATATCAATATATTTGAATAACTCTCCTGTAGGTTTTTTGCTCTGCATTTTTGAAAAGCAGTTAATTCCTCTGCACCATTCCCAACCCTCTGGTAATTCAAAAGGAAGCTCGTTATCAAGACAATGAAGCTTTCCATCGTGATACTTCTCATAATAAGAGTTATCCTCACCTTTAAAGATAACAGATTCCTTCTTATCACGCTTG
>ERZ791815.614-NODE-614-length-29565-cov-4.120535_pt1 | contig 29565 bp, 27 predicted proteins | sample MGYA00510302_ERZ791815 | MGnify/ENA primary metagenome ERZ791815 (study PRJEB30046, sample SAMN00791995) | human gut metagenome | study: EMG produced TPA metagenomics assembly of the A metagenome-wide association study of gut microbiota in type 2... | reverse complement strand
AACCCCTGTTTTCGCCGTGAGAGGGCGACGTCTTAGCCGCTTGACCAACAGACCATTTCGCTGCTGCGCTTTACCGCGTCAGCAGTTGATATATTACACTACTTTCTGACAAAATGCAAGCATTTTTTTGATTTTTTTTAAAATATTTTTTTTAAAACTCCGCGAACCCGCATTATTTCTAGGGTTTAGCGGTTAAAATATTTATCAATTCCGTCTGCCATTCCCTTTGCCATTTTGTTCTGGGTAGACTTTTTCTGCATATAGCGATCCTCTGTCGGATTACTCAAAAATCCCATCTCGATCAGAGTCACCGGAATCTTACTCCAGTTTGTTCCTGTCAGATCGTCTCTGAGAGAGAGACCTCTGCTACGAATTCCTGTCTTCTTACAATAACTGTTCAGCATATACTGAGACAGCTTCTTAGACTTCGCACTGAGCTTTCCGACATACCGGTTCTTTGTCGACGGATATAACGCAGATGCTCCCCGTACTGACGATGACGCAGAACTGTCCGCATGGATCCTTACATAGATATCAGCACCGCTTTTATTGGCAATCTGCGCCCTCTGCTTATTACTGATATTGACATTATTCTTCGTGCGGATCATAACAACCTTATATCCACGAGATTCAAGCTCCTTACGAAGCTTTTTGGCAACACTTAAGTTAATCTTATACTCCGGCACATGAGAAGACACACCTGTCGCACCTCCGGCAACCTTTGCCTTACGCACTGAAGAACCCGGTCCCACCGGCTCTGTCGAGCTGTTACCGCGACTCTGATGACCGGCATCGATTGCAACTACCTTTGCATCATCTGTATCTGCATCCGAACTGCGCTCTGCAGCCTTAGCCTTATTCCCCTGGGAACGAAGTGTGCCAAACTTGTTCAACGGATAGATCCGAAGTACAGCCCTTCCCTCAATCTTGTCGCGGGATACCGGACCAACCTCCTCATAACGGCTGTCCTCGCTGACCTCACGATTATCTCCCAACACAAAATATTCATCCTTGCCGAGCTTTAACGGCTCCGAGGCAATGCCGGATTCCGTCATCGGATCCTTGCCATAACTCTCCTTAAGAACCTTTCCATCAATATAGATCGTATCTCCCACAATCTGTATCGTCTCTCCCGGCAGACCGATTACCCGCTTAATGTAATAATCCTCATTCTCTCTGCCATATGGATAAAATACGATCACATCAAACCGTTTTGGATCGGAGAAGCGGTAAGACAGCTTATCGACCAGAAGGTTATCCTGATCCTGCAGTGTCGCCTCCATAGAGGTACCATCCACGATCGTACGCTGTATCACATAGCGCGGCACAACCATCACACATACCACAATGATCGCCACATAAACAAGCAGCTCAAAAATGGCACTTCGGATGCGCTGTACCTTTGATGGTTTCTTCGTATTATCCTTATCCTGTGTATTTTCTTCTACCGGGCAGTTTTCTTCCTGCTCCACTTCATTTGTCTGATCCTGGTTTTGTTCCATCATCAACAAGCTCCTATCCTGACAATTTGATTAGTCTTCCTCAGAAAAAGAAAGGAATGACTCTGCTTCCTCTGCTCTCTCCTGTGCCTCTTTGGCCTTCTTTGCCTCAAGCTCAGCAGCCTCTTCCTCGCTGAGAATACGGATTTTGGAATTGCTTAACTCCTCAATTGCTATAGACAGCGGTTTTGGACATTTGGATTTTACGAGTGGCTGAACTCCATCGATCAGCTGACGTGCTCTCTTGGAGGTTGCCAGAACGATAGAATAACGGCTGTTGACTACCGGAGCCTCACCGGTCTCTACCTCACTGTTTACTAATTTCATTAAATCTGTATAAGATGGATGTAACATAAATATACCCCTTTCAATTGTAATCTGATTAATTTGAAAATATTGCACTAGCTATTAGAATATCGCAAAAAGATAAATTTATCAACTATCTTTTTTCAAACTCCTGTTTTATTTTCTGAATGAAGCCCTCCTGCTGTTCTCTCTTATAATGAAGAGAACGGATCAGCTGATGGACATTCTCCACGCATTCATCAAGATCATCGTTAATGACAACATAGTCGTATTCTTTCATATAAGCACTCTCTTCTTTGGCTCTCGCCATGCGCTCACGGATCACCTCTGCCGTCTCTGTTCCTCTGCTGACCAGCCGCCGTTCCAGTTCATCCACCGTTGGCGGTGTCAGAAAGATCAGATTTACCTCCGGAAGGATCTCGCGGACACGAAGTGCTCCCTGCATTTCAATTTCAAGAATAACGTCTTTGCCCTGCTCCAGCTGCTGCACCACATATTCCTTTGGTGTTCCGTAATAATTTCCGACATACTGCGCATACTCAATGAGCTGATGCTCTCTGATCATTTTCTCAAACTCTTCTTTTGTTTTGAAGAAATATTCTCTACCATCCTGCTCCCCCTCCCGCGGTGATCGGGTTGTCGCTGAGATCGACAGACCATAATCGTATTCTTGAAGGAGCTGTTTAACAACGGTTCCTTTCCCGGCTCCCGAAAATCCTGAAATCACTGTAAGAACTCCTCTGTCTGACATTTTTATTCCTCCATTTCCTCATTATGCTTCTCATAATCCATCGGCGTTTTCACTCTGCTCTCAATCGTTTCAGGCAGAAGTGCCGACAAAACAAGATGTCCACTGTCCATGACCAGAATGCATTTTGTTTTTCTGCCACAGGTGGCATCCACCGCCAACCCTGCATCCTTGGCATTTTGAATCATCCGCTTGATCGGTGCCGCATCGGCACGCACAATGCTGATGACCTTATTCATATTAACCACATTCCCATAACCGACATTTACCAGCATTTTATTTCCTCCCGGCTCTGCCATTATTCAATGTTCTGAATCTGCTCTCTGACCTTCTCGATCTCCGTCTTCAGATCAATGGCAATATTGGAAAGTGTCCTGTCATTTGCTTTTGAAAGAATGGTATTAGATTCTCGATTCATCTCCTGTGCGATAAAGTCGAGCTTGCGTCCGATGTTCTCTCCCAGCAGCAATGTATCTCTCATATTCTTGATATGGCTGTGAAGCCGGACTGTCTCTTCATCCACACAGACCTTATCTGCATAGATCGTAAGCTCTGTCGCAAGCACACGCTCATCAATATTCTTATCACCAAGCAGCTCCTCTACCTTATCTGTGATCTTCTGTCTGTACTCAGCAAGCATCTCCGGAGAACGCTTCTCCACATCACATACCATCTGCTCAATACCATCTAACTTCTCATTCAGATCACGGAACAGATGCTCCCCTTCCTTCTCTCGGGATTCTGCAAAACGCACAGCAGCCTCTCTTAACGTCTGCTCCAGCACCGGAAACAGCGTCTCTTCATCGTCTTCCATCTCATCCAGAGCGATCACATCCGGCATACGGATCAGCGCTGCCGCAGAGATTCCCTTTTCAATACCAAAGGTGACCGTCGCCTTCTCGATCGCATCCATATAGCCTCTTGCAACGGTATCGTGGTAATCCACCTTTGTCCGCTTTCCGGCATAATCCTCATAAGAAATATAAATATCAATCTTACCTCTGGAAGCATATTCCTTCACGGTGGAACGCACTGCATTCTCAAATGCATTAAACTTCTTAGGAAGCTTGATCCCGATATCGCAGTATCTGTGATTGACCGCCTTCATCTCCACTGTCATCTTATATTCCTCGGTGATCACTTCGCTTCTTCCAAAGCCTGTCATACTTTTAATCATATTTTCCCCATTTCTGTGTACAGCTCCCCTTTTGATTCCGGTCCTGCACACCCGGCCGGCATCATTTTCTATCATTAACCGTTGCTTTATTTGTGTTCCTGCTTGTCTGTCACTAATACATCTGCAGCTTCCACAGTCCGCCCCGGCATGTTTTCCCCGGCTTCCACGACCTTCCCGTACTCGTCTCTGCCGCCTTCTGCCAAATCGTCCACTGTCTTCTCCGATGCATTTTGACTATCCTGCCCTGCTGCATTCTTCAGCTTCGGCTGTTCTCCCTCCGCATCCGAAACATCCATCGGCTTCTGGTCTAACAGCTGCATCAGCGTTATTTTATCCTCTGCATCTCTACGCAGATTTGCATTTCTCTTTTCCTTCTTTGTATACAGGATATAATGCTTATCTCCCTGGACATCGGACTGAATACTCTTCAGATCCTTATACATCTCTGTCTCCGTACTAAGTCTCTTATGATACAGCCGAAGCTCCAGATAGTCCTTCAGCAGACGATAGATCATCGCAAACAACGGCACTCCGACGATCATGCCGACAATGCCCCACATTCCGCCGAACAGCAGGATTGCAAAAAGTACCCAGAATGCGGTCAGACCGGTCGATTCACCAAGAATAGCAGGTCCTATTACGTTTCCGTCCAGCTGCTGCAGAATAATGATAAAAACCACAAAATATAAACACTGCATCGGGCTGACCAACAGGATCAGCAACGCACTCGGCACCGCTCCAATATACGGACCGAATACAGGGATCACATTCGTCACACCAACGATCACGCTGATCAGCAGCGAATACGGAAGCTTCAGGATCCACATTACAATAAAACAGATCACTCCGATAATCGCTGAGTCCACGATCTTACCAACAATGAAGCCGCTAAATGTATCATTTGTCATGCGGCTGTAATGCAAGATCACATCTGCCTGCTTCTTTCCAAAGACCGCATAGATCATTTTCTTTGCCTGTGCCAAAAACTTCTCCTTGCCAAGAAGCAGATACACGGCAACAATACAGCCGATCAGCAGATTATATAATACGCCCAGCACACTGAACACACCACTTGCAAACATAGACGCAAGCGAATTGACATTCGGCAGGAGCCCGGTCTGCAGCCACGGAAGCAGATCCTTCTGTGTCCACTCATCCAGACTGTCAGTCAGATGAAGCAGCGCATCCTGAAACTGATTGGCCATATAAGGATTGTCCATAACCCACTTGCTGACCTTATGATAATAATCCTGTGCCTGATCCGGCAGCGTATTGGCAAGTGCAATGACACTGTTAAACACCTGCGGGATCAGCATCCAGAGCAGCACGGTAATGATCAGCAAACCTGTGATCATCGCCAGGATCAGGCTGATCACCTTGGAAAACTTCTGATAACGTTCCACATGCCGCTCCTCGTCCTCCGGAATCTTTCTTCCAAACAGGCGGTAAAATACATTGCCGTAAAATACCATCAGCGGATTCAGCAGGTATGCGATCACCAGACCATATATTACCGGCATCAGAAGCTTCACCAGCGTCCGCACTGCTTTCAGAATATGCACCATATTAGAAAGGCAGTAAAATATAACGATTGATATGATAATAACAAGAAACAGACCAAACCAGTGACCAAGCATTCCCCGGAAACGTTTCTTTTTCTTTTGTTGTGATGCCACATAATCCGGATGAAAGATTTCCTCCGGCTCCTGTACAGATATATCTATATTTTTTGTCTGCTTCTTCTCCATAAGCACTCCTCATTTCTACACTTTTGCTGACATTCGATGTATATCGGTTACACACACTCTTTCTTATGATAAACGATTCGCCCTCAAAAAGCAATAGCGAGGCGGTACATCCTTTCTTTATAAAAAGCAGGAAAATACGGACGCTCCCACAACCGTCAAAAGACCTGCAACCGCAATCGACAAGCCGGAAATCGCCCCTTCCGTCTCTCCCATTTCCATTGCCTTGGAGGTACCGATCGCATGCGATGCCGTTCCGATCGCAACACCTCTTGCAACCGGCTCCGTGATTTTAAAGATCCTGCACGCCGTCTCCGCCAGAACACTTCCAAGAATACCGGTAATAATTATGATTGCCACAGTAAGTGTCACATAACCGCCAAGCTCCTCCGAAACGCCCATCCCGATCGCTGTTGTGATCGATTTTGGCAGGAGCGTCGCATACTCCTTGTGATTCAGTCCAAAGAAAACAGACATGGCAAGCACACTGCAAAGACTTGTCAATACCCCCGAAAGTATCCCCACCATGATCGCACGGAAGTTCTTTTTCAAAAGCTCAATCTGCTCATAAAGAGGAATCGCAAGGCAGACCGTTGCCGGTGTCAGAAAATAGCTGATCACATTCGCCCCCTCTTGATACTTTCTGTAATCTGTCCCTGAAACACCAAGAAAGACCATAATCAAAATAACAGAGATTAATAATGGATTAAAAATTGCCCGATGAAATTTTCTCTGCAGCAGCATTCCAATTCCATATGCCACAAAGCTCAACGCTACACCCCAGAATACCGAATTCTGCATAAACTCACTCATTGGTCTGCTCCTCTCCTTTCATCGCCTGCGTTACCCTGCCTGCCACCAGCATCACAAGCAGTGTACTCACAAGCGTGATCACTACATATGGCACCAGCACCGGCATTAATGTATGATATGCTCCGAGCAGTCCGACTGCCGCCGGAATAAACATAAGCGGCATTACCTCGATCAGAAAACGACCGGTCTCACGAACCTCTTCCAATGGTATGATCCCTGTCGATAATGCCGTAAACAGTATTGCCAGACCATAAATGCTTGCCGGCATCGGAAGTGGAACAATACTATGTAATATTTCTCCTAATAATGAAATGAAAAGAATGATTGAAAACTGCTTCAGATACTTCAATCGAAAAACACCTCTTTCTCTCTGCGAATATTCGCTATGTACTTGTGATATAACTGCTTTTTACAGACAGCGTTTTTTAGAGTATACCTATTAAAATGTTTTGTCAACAAGGAATTTGTGATCAAAGAATTTAAAAAAATCAAAAAAGGGGCTTTTCAAATGATTTATTTTGTGATATAGTAATCTGCAGTTGGATAACGAACGGAACAAGGGTGTTCTCATTACTTGTAATGAGTGCGCCCTTTTTTACTAATCAGACTGACATAAACAGTTTATCCAGCATCCATGAGACGGTCATCGACAACAGGGTTTGACACATTATCCGACCGCCTCATAAAATAAAAAGTCAGTTGATGATGAAAGGATGGTAGGAATTATGGAACAAAACGTAATTGAGCAGGTTTTTGGTAAAGACGTGTTCAACGATGAGGTAATGAAGGAAAAGTTGCCTAAGGACGTCTACAAATCATGGAAGAAAACATTGGAGAATGGCGAGGATCTCAATCAGGATATCGCAAACGTCGTCGCTCATGCCATGAAAGAGTGGGCTTTAGAGCACGGCGCTACTCATTATACACACTGGTTTCAGCCAATGACCGGTATTACAGCAGAGAAGCATGATTCATTCTTAAGTCCTGCATCTGACAGCAAACCGGTTCTTGAATTTTCCGGCAAGGAGCTGATCAAGGGTGAACCGGACGCTTCTTCTTTCCCTTCAGGTGGTCTTCGTGCGACCTTTGAGGCAAGAGGATATACAGCATGGGATTGTACATCACCTGCATTCCTGCGTGAGGATGCTGCCGGCGTTACACTCTGCATCCCTACCGCATTTTGTTCATATACAGGTGAGGCACTTGATAAGAAAACTCCTCTCCTTCGTTCCATGGAAGCGCTCAGCAAACAGGCTGTCCGCATCGTAAAGCTTTTCGGATATGATGATGTCAAGAAGGTATCCTGCTCCGTAGGACCTGAGCAGGAATATTTCCTGGTTGACAGAGATAAATATTTACAGCGTAAGGATCTGATCTTCACCGGTCGTACTCTTTTCGGTGCACCGGCTCCAAAGGGTCAGGAGCTTGATGATCACTACTTCGGTACCATTAAGGAGCGCATCGCTGCATTCATGAAGGATCTCAACATTGAGCTCTGGAAGCTTGGAATCCTTTCCAAGACACAGCATAACGAGGTTGCTCCGGCTCAGCATGAGATGGCTCCAATCTTTACAACTGCTAATATCTCTACCGATCATAACCAGCTTGTTATGGAGCTGATGAAAAAGGTAGCTAAGAGACATAATCTTGAGTGTCTGCTTCATGAGAAGCCATTTGCAGGTGTAAACGGTTCCGGTAAGCATGACAACTGGTCTATCGTAACCGATACCGGAATCAACCTTCTGGATCCGGGCAAGAAACCACATGAGAACAAGCTGTTCCTTCTGACACTTGCCGCTGTGATCAAGGCTGTTGATGACAACGCAGAGCTTCTTCGTCTGTCTGCTTCCAGCCCCGGAAACGACCACAGACTCGGAGCAAACGAGGCACCGCCTGCTATCATTTCTATCTTCCTTGGCGAGCAGCTTGAGGATATCATTGAGCAGATCATCCGAGGTGATGTTTCTTCCTCTATCCAGGGGGAGAAGCTTGATACCGGTGTTCATGTTCTTCCGGTACTGAAAAAGGATGCTACTGACAGAAACCGTACATCTCCATTCGCATTCACCGGTAATAAGTTCGAGTTCCGTATGCTTGGTTCTTCCATGTCCATCTCCGGACCAAACTTTACATTAAATACTATGGTTGCCGATGTCCTTCAGGATTTTGCAGATGAGCTTGATCAGGCAGACGATTTCGACTCTGCTGTTGACGCTCTGATCAAGAAAACCGTTACCGAGCATCAGCGTATCATCTTCAACGGAGACGGATATTCTAATGAGTGGGTTGAGGAAGCTGAGAGACGTGGTCTTCCAAACATCAAGTCCATGGTTGAGGCAATTCCTTATCTTGCAACAGACAAGAGCGTAAATCTGTTTGAGAGACAGAATGTCATGACAAAGGCAGAGCTTGAGTCTCGTGTAGAGATTAACTATGAGAACTACTCAAAGACGATCAACATTGAGGCTAAGACAATGATTGATATGGCTGGCAAACAGTTCATTCCATCTGTTATCAAATATACAACAAGCCTTGCAGATTCTATCACAAAGGTTCAGACTGCATGTCCGGATGCTGATGTATCTGTACAGACTGAGCTGTTAAAGAAAACATCTACTCTCCTTGCTTCTGCACAGAAGGCACTGGCTACCCTTGAAAAGGCAGTTGATGAGGCAGATACTAAGGAAGAGGGCAAGGAACAGGCTCTGTTCTTCCGCGAGGTTGTATTTGCTGATATGGAGACACTCCGTGCTCCGATCGATGAGCTGGAGATGATCGTCGATAAGACGTACTGGCCGGTACCAACCTACGGCGATCTGCTGTTCGAGGTATAATACATACCTTTGAACCGTAGAGAATAATTATGCTTTCATATTATAATATTCCCAATTTATAAATGAATCAGAGAAGGGGCGGTTGACCGTATGGCAATCGTCTCTTTTCTTGTGTTATCATTCCGTTTATGATATACTTAAAGTTATCAATGCAGATGTTTTTTGTTCGTAAATATATCTGTCTATCACTACATAATACATATGGAGGTACCCATTATGAACAATAAAAAAATCGTGGTTGCTCTTGGTCATAACGCCCTTGGCAGCACCTTTCCGGAGCAGAAGGCTGCCGTAAAGAAAGCCGCTGCAGCAATTGCCGATCTCGTTGAGGCAAAGTATCAGGTTGTGATCACGCACAGTAACGGACCACAGGTCGGCATGATCCACGCAGCAATGACCGAGTATTCTCTTCTCGAGCCGGACAATACAGTAGCACCAATGTCCATCTGCAGCGCAATGAGCCAGGGCTACATTGGCTATGATCTTCAGAATGAGATCCGCACCGAGCTGTTAAACCGCGGTATCTACAAGCCGGTCACCACACTGATCACACAGGTTCGTGTTGATCCGTTTGACGCAGCCTTCAGCCAGCCATCCAAGGTCATCGGTCGTTATATGACGGAGGAGGAAGCCAAAGCTGAGGAAAAGAAAAACAACCATGTCATCAAGGACGGCGACAAGGGTTACCGCCGTATCATCGGCGCTCCACGTCCAATCGAAATCTATGAATTAGATGCGATCAAGGCACTCCTCGACGCAGATCAGATTGTCATTGCCTGCGGTGGTGGCGGAATTCCTGTTCTGCAGCAGGGAACCCGCTTAAAGGGAGCCAGCGCTGTTATCGAGAAGGATCTTACCAGTGCATGTCTCGCAGAGGGTATTCAGGCAGATATGCTTCTCCTGCTTACCGGTGTCGAGAAGGTTATGCTGAACTTTGACACGCCACAGGCAACACCGTTAGATCATCTCTCTGTTGAGGAGGCAACCAGATATATCGATGAAGGACAGTTCACTACAGGAGCAATGCTTCCAAAGATCGAGGCTGCTGTTTCCTTCGCATCCTCCTCTCCTGCCCACAAGTCTGTTATCACTGACCTGAACACTGCTTTGGACGGCGTAGCCGGCAAGACCGGAACTGTGATCACGGCAGATTAAGACAACCATTTTTTCATCATATAATCATAAAAACCAGCCCTCATATCAGAACAAATCCGTATAGGGCTGGTTTTTTATACATCTGACATTTTCCTATACCCAAAAACAGAATCCATACCGGTGTAGATTGGTATGGATTCTGTTTTTATATACACACATCTAACAGATGCCACGGATTGGTCCATTGCGATGCAATTTTGCAATCCGACAACCAGACAACCATTCATACACAGATACATATTGCTGATCTGTCTGCCGGCATCATAATATTACTCTTTTTCTTTATATCTTACTTTGCGTAGGAACCACTCTTGGAGATTGTTGCCACATCCACGATAGAAAGATGTGTCTTATCTGAGTTCTCAAGACTGGTCAGCAGTGCATTGGCAGTATCAAGCGAAGTAAGAACGTTTACACCTGTCTCGATCGCAGTACGGCGGATCAGGAAACCATCCTTCATCTTGTCGCCGTGTGTCGGTGTATCGATAACGAGATCGATCTGATGCTCCAGAAGCAGATCCATCAGCGTCGGTGCTTCCTCATTGATACGGTTTACCGGAATGGCAAGCACACCGTTCTCATTCAGTACACGTGCCGTATTTCTCGTTGCGAAAATCTCATAGCCAAGCTTCTTAAAACGCTTTGCCACTCCAACAGCTTCCAGCTTATCCGAATCCTTAACGGAAATGATCATCTTCTTATGCTTTGGAAGGTTCACTCCAGCTCCGAGGAATGCCTTATACAGAGCCTCATCAAATGTCTTGGCGATACCAAGGCACTCACCGGTAGACTTCATTTCCGGTCCGAGGGAAATCTCAGCTCCACGAAGCTTCTCAAAAGAGAATACCGGCATCTTGATTGCAAGATAGCCTGCATCCGGTGCAAGACCAGGCTCAAAGCCAAGATCACGGATCTTTGCTCCAAGGATTACGCGGGATGCCAGATCAACGATCGGAATACCGGTAACCTTGCTGATATATGGTACAGTTCGGCTGGAACGAGGATTTACCTCGATCACATAAACCTCATCCTGATATACGATAAACTGAATATTGATCAGTCCGATTACATGCAGGGAACGTGCCAGCTTGCCGGTGTAATCAACCAGAACTCGCTTGATCTTCTCTGAGATCGTCTGTGCCGGATATACGGAGATACTGTCTCCGGAATGGATACCGGCTCTCTCGATATGCTCCATGATACCCGGGATCAAAATGTCTTCGCCATCGCATACCGCATCGACCTCAATTTCCTTACCCATCAGGTACTTATCGATCAGGATCGGATGCTCCTGATGATAACGGTTGATAACCGCCATAAACTCTACGATATCCTGATCGCGTACTGCGATCTGCATACCCTGCCCTCCAAGCACATAGGACGGACGGATCAGCACCGGATAACCAAGCTCATTGGCAACCTTTAACGCTTCCTCTGTCGTAAATACCGTATCACCCTTTGCTCTCGGAATACAGCACTGCTCCAGGATCTCGTCGAACAGCTCGCGATCCTCTGCAGCATCTACATTCTCTGCGCTTGTTCCAAGGATCTTAACACCCATCTTGATCAGAGATTCTGTCAGATTGATGGCAGTCTGTCCACCAAACTGTACAACGGCTCCGTCCGGCTTCTCCAGACGAACAATATTTTCTACATCCTCCGGTGTCAGCGGCTCGAAATACAGCTTATCTGCAATATCAAAGTCGGTGCTGACAGTCTCCGGGTTGTTATTTACAATAATGGTCTCATAGCCCTCCTGTTTCAGCGCCCATACGCTGTGAACAGAACAGTAATCGAACTCGATACCCTGACCGATACGGATCGGGCCGGAACCAAGTACCATGATCTTCTTGTGGTCTCTTGTCTCCTCAACCTCGTTGCTTCCATCAAAGCAGCCATAATAATACGGTGTCTCAGATGCAAACTCGGCCGCACAGGTATCAACCATCTTAAATGCTGCGGTAATGCCATACTCATAACGGAGCTGCTTGACCTCTTCCTCGGTCTTTCCGGTCCAGCGTGCGATCACGTTGTCCGGGAACTCCATTCTCTTCGCTTCCTTCATGAGTTCCTTGTCGATATTGCCGCCACATGCCTTGAGCTTCTTCTCCATCTCAACAAGGATCGCAAGCTTATCAATGAACCACTTGTCAATCTTTGTAATCTCATGGATCTTGTCGTAGGAGGCGAGACCACGACGGAGAATCTCAGCAATCAGATAGATACGGCGGTCATCCACGATATCCAGCTTCTCAAGTACATCCTCATCAGACATGCCATCATAATCACCGGTCTCCAGACAGTCTACATGCTGTGCCAGAGAACGGATCGCTTTCATCAGACCACCCTCGAAGTTTGTACATATACTCATAACCTCACCGGTTGCCTTCATCTGTGTAGTCAGTGTACGCTTCGCATTGATAAACTTATCAAACGGAAGTCTCGGAATCTTTACAACACAGTAGTCCAATGCCGGCTCAAAGCTTGCGTAAGTCTTTCCGGTAACGGCATTCGGGATCTCATCCAGAGTATAGCCAAGCGCGATCTTCGCTGCCACCTTGGCGATCGGATAACCGGTTGCCTTTGATGCCAGTGCGGAGGAACGGCTTACACGAGGGTTTACCTCGATGACACAATATTCAAAGGATGTCGGATGAAGCGCAAACTGTACGTTACATCCACCTGTCACACCAAGCTCGCTGATGATCTTGAGTGCGGAGGTACGAAGCATCTGATACTCCTTGTCAGACAGTGTCTGTGAAGGAGCCACAACGATACTGTCTCCGGTATGTACACCTACCGGATCAAGGTTTTCCATGTTACATACGGTAATGCAGTTGCCGTTACTGTCACGCATTACCTCATACTCAATCTCCTTCCAGCCGGCGATACATCTCTCAACCAGAACCTGACCGACACGGGAAAGACGAAGTCCGTTGGAAAGGATTTCCTCAAGCTCCTCCTGGTTATGCGCGATTCCACCGCCGGAACCACCAAGTGTATATGCTGGTCTGAGCACAACCGGATAACCGATCTTATCCGCAAATGCCACACCATCTTCAATATTCTCTACAAGCTCGGAAGGCGCACATGGCTCACCGATGCGCTCCATCAGATCCTTAAACTCCTGACGTCCCTCTGCGTTACGGATCGTCTCTGCTGTTGTTCCGAGAAGCTTTACATTATGACTGTCCAGAAAACCGGATTCTGCGAGTTCCATACCAAGATTCAGACCAGCCTGTCCACCCATGTTCGGAAGCAGACTGTCCGGCTTTTCTACCTCAATAATATGCTGAAGCACCTCAACGGTCAGCGGCTCAATATAAACCTTATCGGCGATGTCCTTATCGGTCATGATCGTTGCAGGATTGGAATTGACAAGGATAACCTCCATTCCCTCTTCCTTCAGAGAACGGCATGCCTGTGTTCCCGCATAGTCAAACTCGGCCGCCTGTCCGATAACGATCGGACCGGAACCAATTACTAATACACGTTTAATTCCCTCTAATTTTGGCATTACTGATTACCTCCCATCATTTTGATAAATTCCTCAAACAGCACTTCTGAATCCTTTGGCCCTGCATTTGCCTCCGGGTGGAACTGTACGGTTTTAACCGGCTTTCCGATATATTCAAGCCCCTCAATAGTCTTATCGTTTACATTGACAAACCAAGGCTTTGCCTTTGTCTCATCAAGTGATTCGCCATCCACAACATATCCGTGGTTCTGGGAAGAAATATATACTCTTCTTGTATGCAGATCCATAACCGGATGGTTCGCACCACGGTGACCGTATTTCATCTTGTATGTCTTAAAGCCATGTGCCAATGCCATAAGCTGATGTCCCAGACAGATTGCAAAGATCGGAATGCTTGATTCTGACAGCTTCTTAATCTGCTCAATGATCTCCACACACTCTGCCGGATCTCCCGGTCCGTTGGTGATCATGATACCATCCGGCTTTGCAGCGATCACATCATCTGCATTGAAATCACATGGATACACATCGACCTCACAGCCTCTGTTTAACAGGCAGCGGATGATGTTATTCTTTGTTCCGACATCAATCACTGCAACCTTAAACTTTGTCTCGGTCTTTTCAGAACCAAGATCACCCGGCTTGAAGGACTCCTTCTCACTTCGTGAAACCTTCTTCACAACACCTGTTACGGTATATTCCTTCAGCTTCGGAAGAATCTCATCCAGATTGTAATTCTCATTGGTTGTGATCATTCCGTTCATGGTTCCTTTCTCACGAAGGATCTTCGTAAGGGCTCTGGTATCAATACCGTAGATGCCCGGAATGTCCTGATCCTCCAGAAACTTCTGTAAGGTATCTTCACATCGGAAATTGCTTGGCATACGGGAAATTTCTCTGGTGATAAAACCGTCCGGCCATCCCTTTCGCGACTCCATATCTGCATAGGTAACACCATAATTACCGATCAACGGATATGTCATCGTTACCGCCTGTCCCGCATAACTCGGATCAGTCAGGACCTCAAGATATCCGGTCATTGACGTATTAAATACGATCTCACTGATCACTTCCTTGCGGGAGCCAACACTCTTGCCCTCAAATACTGTTCCATCCTCTAAAATAAGAAACGCTTTCATCTAAATTTCCCATTCCTTTCCATTTAGTTCTAGTATCATTTCAGCAGTTTCAACTAAATTTATCGCACTGTCCATGCTTATTTTTTGTATGTATCTATGTGCTTCTTCCTCTGTCATCTGGTTTCTCTCCATCAACAGCTCTTTTGCTTTCTGAATTATTCTTTTCTCACCTTCTGACCGTACCTTCGGCTTGTTCTTCTGCTTTTTCTTCCAGCGCCGGTACTGCACCATCATCATGTTCAGGGTGTCAAGCAGATCCTGTACCTTTAGCGGCATTGGCAGCGACACAATCTCACTGATATCGCTGTCCTCCAGCTTTGCCGGCGATGCCATCAGAAGCATTTGAAATCCCTTCGGCAGATAATCAAGTATCTCTGAGAAATGCATATCGCTGAAGCGATAGCCACAGATCACTACACCGCCATCCAGTTCGTTCACCGCACCGACAACCTGCGCGCCATTATCACATACCAGACTGACATCATACCCGTTTCGAAGCAGAAGTTTTTTAAGATTTTTTGCATCGTCCAGTTTTGGAAATGCAATGATGATATCTGCCATAAAAACCTCCCGTGTATCGGTTACTTATCAGCGGTACTGCTTATACTGTTCCAAGATAACGCTCCGTCTCCCAGTGGGTTACCTGTCTGCAGTATTCTTCCCATTCTGCATCCTTTGTAGAGATCAGATAATTCGATACATGTGCTCCCAGCACCTCCCGCAGGAACTCATCATTTTCAAAACGCTTCACAGCTTCATAAAGCGTCCTTGGAAGTCTCTCACGTTTAGCAAGCTCTTCCTTTGACATTTTGTCCATGCATACCGGCGGCTCAAGCTGCTTACGGACACCATCCATTCCTGCCGCCAGACAAGCCGCGATCACCAGATAGGGATTCGCCGCACCGTCCGGATTACGAAGAACGATCCTTCCGCCATCTCCACCAACCGATGTCAGACGGATCAGAGGGCTGGAATTATGTACGGACCAGCTCACCCTGAGCGGTGCAAGAAATCCCGGAACCAGACGCTTGTAGGAGTTTACCAGCGGATTGGTTACCAGAGACATATCTGCAATATGTTCAAGCATGCCCGCCATAAAAGCATATCCTTCCTTGCTCACACCGGCTGAGTCCGATGCATCCGTAAAGACATTCTGACCGTTCTTTGATAAAGAAAATGTATAATGCGCTCCGGAGCCCTTGGAATCCTTCTTCGGCTTCGGCATAAATGTCGCATGCAGTCCGTGACGCTTTGCTACGGTCCGGATAACCAGACGGGATGTCATAATGTTGTCTGCCATCGCAAGCGCATTGGTGTATGACATGTCAAGCACATGCTGTGCCGCCTCATCGGAATGATAGGAGGACTCGGTTGAAATCCCCATATCTGCAAGATATAAGACCATGTCACGTCTTGCATTCTCACCGCAGTCCGCAGGCCCAACATCAAAATAGCCGCCCTTCTCGCTGGAATTATGGGTCGGCTCTCCGTTTTCGCCAAGGTCAAACAAGAAAAATTCATTCTTAAGGGCAACGTCAAAATCGTACCCCATCTCCTTTGCCTGCGCAATTGTTCTTTTCAAAATGTAACGGCTGTCGCCGTCGAAAGGTGTTCCATCCGGTTTCATGATATCACAGATAAAACGAGCTACTTTGCCATGCTGTGGACGCCATGGAAAAATAACAAATGTATCTAAATCAGGAATTAAAAATAACTCCTCCATATCGCCATCAAAGCCATCAACCGCCGCACAGTCAAACTGACATCTGCCGTCTAAGATCTTATCAATCTGATCAACGGTCGTCGCCATGTTTTTAAGATTGCCGGCAATATCCGTAAACTGAAGACGGATAAATTCGATATCTTCCTCTTCGATCATGTCCAATATGTCGTCTCTGGTATAATTTGCCACGCTGCATCCTCCTATTCGCCATGATAATTCATCGTTCATATTGTATCAACGCATTTCTCCTTATTATATATCGTATAGAGTGGGATGTCAAAGATAATTTTCAAAGATTTACTTCTTACATATAGCACAACAGACGAAGCCATAAAACCAGGTCTAATATATTATTTTATTGATGTGAAATATCTTCCATTTCTATATTCCACAACATCCTCCAAGCGTTTCCGCGGTCTCTTATCCGGAGCCTCGTCCGGGTATCCAACTGCAACAATCCCTGCAAAAGGAGTCTTCCGGTCGACCAATTTGTCTTTTTCGTCCCCCTGATATACGATGAACTTCCAGGGCTGCCTGTTTTTGGCAGATGGTGTGATGGTCGCGCTGTATAGTATTTCTTCAATAATTTTTCTATCAACCTTATCGATTCTGTATTTTCTAATACTTCTTCGGTTCTCTATTTCCTGAATCATCCTTTTCCCACATTTACAACTTATATTGCTGATTTTTCACACAAAAATTATCTCCTAAATCATAATACAATTCAGGAGATAATTCAATAAATGCATAGAATGCACTGTATTCTAATTTTCTCTAGGCGTTTCGGCTGATCCACCTGCTCATCTGTGACATTTATGGTCGATAACTTCTTTTTAAGAAGTTGACCAGACCATTTTTCCAGACCTTTTCTTCATGTGTCCCACCCGGATACTGATACCAGATATGATCCACTTTATTTTCTTCCAGCGACTGATGATAATTAAACGGATTATTTCCTATCGTGCTATCTGCGTCACCGCTGCAAAGAAGTGCCGTTTTCGGTTGATACGTCCAGCCGTCCAGCGTCAGAATACTTCGATCCAGCGTTGGTGCCGCAGAAAATGAACCGATGTAATTAAAATGATCCTTAATGGCAAATCCCAGTCTGAGAGCCTCCATGCCACCCATAGAAAGACCACATACTCCGGTATCCTCCCGCTTTACAGAAACCGGATAATTTTTTTGAATATAAGGCTCCAGATCGTTCAAAAACTCTTTCTCAAATATGGTAAACGCTCCAATATTGTCGCCGGAAAATGTGTCCTTGTTCAATCCATTCTTTGGCACAACGCTTGGAAGTACTGCGATCACCGGTGGAACCTCTCCGCGGTTGATCATGTTGCTGAGTATCTCATTTAATGACATATACCGCCACTGTCCCCTGTCGCAGCCGATTCCATGAAGCATATAAAGCACCGGATACTCTTTGTCTTCGTTGTAATTTGGCGGCAGATATACAGATGCTTCCCGATCCGCTCCAACCACTTCCGAGTAATAGGTGATATCCTTGATCCTTCCCTGCGGTGCATTCTTTTGCCGTTTTGTATACTGCTTCATATCGGGATTAAAATATGTTTCAAAGTCCTCCTTCGTACCACTGAGCTTACCAGCCTCCCATGCCGGACCATGCTCATTTTCCGGTGCCGGCATCAAGGTTGGTACCGGTACCACCGTTGGAGTGACGGTCGGTGTGCTTGTCGGTTGTACTGTCACATCAGGCTGCACGGTTTCTGCTGCCGGACTGGTCATAACCGGTGCCGGCTGCGTATTTGCCGGAAGTACATCTGTCCCCGTGGCTGCTGTCGTCATTGGCTGCTTTTCCTTCTTCGTCACTTTCACCGCACAAATGTATTTTTTCTTTTGGATACGCGCAACAATTTTTGTCGTTCCCACATGTTTTCCGCACACAATTCCTTTCTTGTTCACAGTGGCAATCTTTTTGTTTCGGGAACTCCATATTACTTTTTTATTTGTCTTTTTCATTGAAAGTTTTTTCTTTTCGCCGACACGAAGTACCATCTTTTTGCAGCTCAATGCCGGTTTATTTTTTGCAGATACCCCCATCGTCGAAATGCTTGTCACCAACATCACGGCGATCAGGCAAAGAGACAGTGCTTTTCTTATCATACATTGTTTTTTCATCGCAAACCCTCCTATTCATCCGTCATTTTCTTGACATTTTTATAATAAAAGAATAGCATAGAGTGCATAAGAATAACATATCATCCGTCGACCATTATATATATAATAGCGACTTTATCATTCCATCGGATCAAAAAGGAGTACTTCAATGCAGCCAAACAACTATATCACGGGACATCCGGACAGTCTCCCCTCATTTCTGCTGGCAGGCGAAGTCCATGTTCCTGCCCCTAATAAGCATTTCCAAAGGACGACAAAGGACTGGATCATCTATGTGATCACAGACGGCACAATGCAGATTTCGGAAGGGGAACAAACCTATACTCTGACCGCCGGCGATATTATGATCTTTTCTCCGGACCGATGTCATTTTGGTCATCTCACGAACGATCATATTGATTATTACTATATCCATTTTCAATGGGAATCTCTCAGGGATATCTCTATGTCCACAGAAGCATATCTTCAGGCAATGAACCGTCATCCGTTTTCTCCGGAAATTTCTTCCAGACAGAAGCCGCTTCTTCTCCCCAAATATTTCCACCCTGCACATGCCTCCTTTCGTGGAATTCTTCAGCAGACACAATATCTGGTCAAAGATTCTTCAAGGAATTTTCTACACCAACAAAGAAAAAATGATGCCCTGTTACTTCTGCTGCTACTTCATATGTCCCAGTCGGAACTGTCCCATATTTTGCACACAGAAACAAACAGCGCATCCTTATCCTTTCAGATTTTGGAGTATCTGCAAACAAACCACTCCCAAAAGATCACCAGTGCTTCCTTAGAAGAAGTCTTTCACCATAATTTCGATTATATGAACCGCCGTTTTAAGCAGTACACCGGAACCACGATCTTTGCATTTCTGGAGAAATACCGGATCGAGCAGAGCAAAAAGTTACTCAAAAGCCGCCAGTTTACTATTGCGGAAATTGCAGAAAATCTAGGCTTCTGCAATGCTTTTTACTTCAGCCGGGTGTTTAAAAAGCATGAACACATTACACCACGGGAATACCAGAAATCCTGAGCCACCGGATACTATGATTTCCTGACAATCTCCTCCGAGTCAAGCATCACCGTAAACGGTCCATCATTAACAAGGGACACCTTCATATCCGCACCAAATACTCCTGCCCCGACTTCAAATCCACGCTCCCGCAGGGTTTTCAGCACATGCTCATACAGTTCATTGGCAATCTGTGGGTTTCCTGCCTTTCCAAAGGATGGACGATTTCCCTTTCTGCAGTCCGCATACAAAGTAAACTGAGATACGACGAGAAAGTTTCCCCCTGCATCGGCAATGGCTTTGTTGGTCTTGCCGTTTTCGTCCTCAAAGATCCGAAGCTTCACCATCTTGTCGATCATCTTATCAGCAATTTCTGTGGTATCCTTCTCTGACACACCCACAAATACCAGGGCCCCGTGTCCTACACTTCCTGTCACCACTCCATCCACCGTGACAGACGCTTCCTTTACCCTTTGAATCAATAATTTCATAAATTCTATCCTCCATTTTTTAATCCTGAAGCTTGCTGTGTTCCTCTTTTCTATGACTTATTTCTGTTGTTCTGTACATACATATATACCTTAAATATCGTTCTATGTCTACCCTCATACTGCCAAAATGCATTTATGGCATACTAAGATGCAAAAAACAAGGTACGATGTGTCCGTTTTTCCGTACACATCGTACCTTGTCTACTCCCACCAGAACGCAAGACTGGTCAGTCTGTCAATGATTAATGATTCGCTGTACCAGGATCAATCCAGATTCGTATATCCCATCAGGAATTTGTCTACTTCTTTTGCCACATGACGTCCCTCGTTGATGCCCCATACGACCAGTGACTGACCTCTGTGCATATCTCCTGCCGTAAATACCTTGTCAACGCTTGTCTTGAACTCACCCGGAGCTGTCTCGACATTGGTGCGTGCATTGAGCTTCACGCCAAATGCCTTTGCCACATACTCCTGTGCGCCAAGGAAGCCTGCTGCGATCAGGACAACATCTGCCGGCATCTCAAATTCACTTCCGGCAATCTCTGTCATATTCATACGACCGGTCTTTGGATCCTTCTTTGCCTCCAGCTTCACAAGCTTCACCTTCTTGAGCTTGCCGTTCTTGTCTGCGATAAACTCCTTTACGGTTGTCTGATAGATTCGCGGATCATGTCCGAATACCGCAATCGCTTCTTCCTGGCCGTAATCGGTCTTGCAGACTCTCGGCCACTCCGGCCAAGGATTGGATGCTGCTCTCTCATCTGGAAGCTTTGGCATCATCTCAAGCTGCGTTACGGATTTCGCGCCCTGACGGACTGCTGTTCCGACACAGTCGTTTCCGGTATCACCGCCACCGATGACAATAACATGTTTGCCCTTTGTATCAACCCAGCCCTCTTTCTTGCCGGTAAGGACATGCTTGGTGGAGCGCGTCAGAAAATCTACCGCAAAATAGATTCCCTCTGCTTCTCTACCCTTTGCCTTGATATCACGCGGATTGGATGCGCCACAGGCGAGGATCACACTGTCGTATTCCTTCATCAGATCTGCTGCCTTAACGTCTTTTCCGACATCTGCGTTGACAACAAACTTCACGCCCTCTTCTTCCATAACCTTCTGCTTGCGGTCGATAACCCACTTCTCCAGCTTCATGTTCGGAATACCGTACATCAGAAGGCCTCCGATATGATCATTTCTCTCATATACCGTAACGGAATGACCACGGCGGTTAAGCTGATCGGCTGCTGCCAGTCCGGAAGGACCGGAACCGATGACTGCAACCTTTTTGCCGGTCCGATTCTTTGGAGGCTGCGCCCCCATCAGGTCGTTGGCATAACCGTACTCGATGATCGCATTCTCATTTGCCTTGCAGGTAACCGGTGTATCGTTCAGACCACAGGTGCAGGCTGCCTCACAGAGTGCCGGGCATACTCTGGAGGTAAACTCCGGAAAGTTATTTGTCTGACGCAGCATCTGCAGTGCCTTTTTGTAATTACCATGATATAAAAGATCGTTCCACTCCGGCACCAGGTTGTTCAGAGGACAACCGGAAGCCATTCCTCCGATCATCATACCGGACTGGCAGAACGGCACGCCACAGTTCATGCATCTTGCCGCCTGCTCTCTACGATCCTTTTCACGCATTGGTGTGTGAAACTCGTTAAAGTTCTTGATTCGCTCTAACGGCTCCACTGCCTGATTATTTTTCCGCTCATATTCTAAAAATCCCGTTGGTTTACCCATGTTGATTCTCCTTTCCAATCAAAGCTTATTTATTTTTATGCTCGTAAAATGCTTCAATCTGTGCCTGCTCATAACTCAGACCGTGCTCCTCCATCTGGGCGATCAGCTGTAGCATATGAGCATAGTCATAAGAAATAATCTTCTTGAATTTTGGAAGATATTCACTGAAATCGTCAAGGATCATCTTACCCTTCTTAGAGCCTGTTGCTGCAACGTGCTCCTCGATCATCTCTTTGAGTTCCAGTACATCGTATTTATCGGTGATCGGCTCTGAGGATACCAGCTCCTTATTCAGCTTCAGGTAAAGGTTGCTGTCCTCATCCAGTACATAGGCAACACCGCCGCTCATACCGGCTGCGAAGTTCTTTCCGGTCGGTCCGAGAACAACAACACGACCTCCTGTCATGTACTCGCATCCATGATCGCCGACACCCTCTACAACCGCATAAGCACCGGAGTTTCTTACACAGAAACGCTCACCGGCAATACCATTGATGAATGCCTTACCGCTTGTGGCACCATAGAGAGCAACGTTACCAACGATAATATTTTCTTCTGCCTTGAACCGGCTGTTTGCAGGCGGATATACCACGATCTTACCACCGGAAAGACCTTTTCCGAGGTAATCATTGGAATCACCCTCCAGCTCTAAGGTAAGTCCCTTCGGGATAAATGCACCGAAACTCTGTCCACCGCTTCCGTCACACTTCACTGTGATCGTATCCTCCTCGAGAGTGTCACCAAACTTCTTGGTAACCTCGGAACCAAGGATCGTTCCGAGAGAACGGTTAATATTGTCAACTTTTACCTCGATCCGCGATTTCTCACCGGTTTCAAGAGCCTTCTTCAGTTTCGGAAGGAATACCTTCTCATCGATCGTCTTTTCCAGCTCGAAATCGTATTTATCCTTCGGATTAAACTTGTTATCCTTACGCATACCTGCAAAGGTAGGGTCCAAAATCTTGGACAGATCAACACGCTTTGCATATTCTGCTGCCTCGCCGGTCAGCTCCTTTCTCCGAAGAAGATCAACTCGACCGATCAGATCGTCAAGTTTACGGACACCAAGTGCTGCCATATATTCACGAAGCTCACTTGCAATGAAACGCATAAAGTTCTCAACATACTCCGGCTTACCGCGGAATCTCTTACGCAGCTCCGGATTCTGTGTTGCAACACCAACCGGACAGGTATCCAGATTGCAGACACGCATCATGACACAGCCCATCGTGATCAACGGAGCCGTAGCAAAGCCAAACTCCTCTGCACCAAGCATTGCAGCGATCGCTACATCACGACCGGTCATTAACTTACCGTCTGTCTCGATGCGGACACGGGAACGAAGTCCGTTCATGATCAATGTCTGATGTGTCTCAGCGAGACCAAGCTCCCAAGGAAGACCTGCGTTATAGATAGAGCTCTTCGGTGCCGCACCGGTACCTCCATCATATCCGGAGATCAGTATAACGGCTGCACCGGCCTTTGCAACACCGGCTGCGACAGTTCCGACACCTGCCTCGGAAACAAGCTTTACGGAAATTCTTGCATCTTTATTACTGTTTTTCAGATCGTAGATCAGCTGAGCCAGATCCTCGATGGAGTAAATATCATGATGCGGTGGTGGGGAGATCAGGCTGACACCCGGTGTGGAATGACGGGTCTTTGCAACCCAAGGATAAACCTTTCCACCCGGAAGATGACCACCCTCACCGGGCTTTGCACCCTGTGCCATCTTAATCTGGATCTCCTTGGCACTGACAAGGTAACGGGAGGTTACACCAAAACGTCCGGATGCCACCTGCTTGATTGCAGAACAGCGATCCACTTCGGATCCGGCAGTTTCCAGTCTCTCAAGACTCTCACCACCCTCACCGCTGTTTGACTTACCATGGAGACGGTTCATTGCGATCGCCAATGTCTCATGTGCCTCCTGTGAAATAGATCCGTAAGACATTGCACCGGTCTTAAATCTCTGTACAATCTCATCCACGCTCTCAACCTGATCAATGTCGATACCCTTCTTCGGATATTTGAAATCAAGAAGACTTCTTAAATTAATCTGCTTTTCTTTCTCATCTATACACTTTGAATACTGCTTAAACAGCTCATAATTGCCGGTCCAGGTTGCCTGCTGCAGAAGATGGATCGTCTCCGGATTGTACAGATGCTCCTCCTGATGACCACGTTCTTTATGCTGTCCGCGGTTCTCTAAGTTCAGATCAACCGTCAGATCCAGCGGATCAAATGCACGGCTGTGCTGCTCGTCGATCTGCTTCTCGATATCCTCAAGAGTAACACCACCCACACGGCTTACCGTATCCGGGAAGTAAGTCTCGATGACTTCCTTGGAGATACCGATTGCCTCGAATATCTTGGATCCCTGATAAGACTGGATCGTAGAAATTCCCATCTTGGAAGCGATCTTCACGATGCCATGAAGCACAGCGTTATCATAATCACTGACTGCTGCATAATAATCCTTGTCCAGCATTCCGTTGCTGATCAACTCACGGATCGTCTCATGTGCCAGATATGGATTGACCGCACTTGCACCGTATCCGAGAAGTGTTGCAAAATGATGAACCTCTCTCGGCTCTGCCGTCTCAAGAATGACTGACATGCTTGTTCTTCTCTTTGTTGTTACCAGATGCTGCTGCAGAGTAGAAACCGCAAGCAGGGATGGGATCGGCATATGGAACTCATCCACGTCACGGTCACTTAAGATCAGGATGTTGCAGCCTTCCTTATGCGCACGGTCTGCCTCAAGGCACAGATGATCCAGTGCTTTCTTTAAGGATGTGTTCTTATAATAAGTAATCGGAAGAACCTCACACTTAAAACCATCCTTATCCATGTTCTTAATCTTTAAAAGATCGGTATCATTCAGGATCGGATTGTGAATCTTTAATACCTTGCAGTTTTCTCCCTTCTCCTCGAGAAGGTTTCCGTCCTCACCGATGTAAACGCTTGTTGATGTAACGATCTCCTCACGGATTGCATCGATCGGAGGGTTTGTTACCTGTGCAAACATCTGCTTGAAATAGTTAAACAACGGCTGTACCTTACGGGAAAGCATTGGAAGCGGTGTATCGGTACCCATAGACGCGATCGGCTCACTTCCGTTCTGCGCCATCGGCAGGATAGAGTTCTTATATTCCTCAAAGGTATAACCGAATGCCTTCTGCATTCTTGCTCTCTCCTCATCCGTGTACTCCGGTACCTTATGGTTTGGAATATGAAGCTCTGCCAGAGTGACGAGATTGCTGTTTAACCACTCACCGTACGGCTGACGGGATGCATATTTTTCTTTCAGGTCCGCATCATCGATCAGCTCACCCTTCACGGTGTCCACCAGAAGCATACGGCCCGGTCTTAAACGATCCTTCTTCACGATCTTCTCCGGAGGAAGTTCAAATACACCAACCTCGGACGAAAGGATCAGCTGATCGTCTGTTGTAATATAGTAACGGGAAGGTCTGAGACCATTACGGTCAAGGACAGCTCCCATATAATCACCATCGGAGAACAGGATAGATGCCGGACCATCCCATGGCTCCATCATTGTTGCATAATACTGATAAAAGTCTCTCTTCTTCTGGCTGATGCTCATATCATTTTCCCATGGCTCAGGGATCGTGATCATCACGGCAAGCGGCAGCTCCATACCACTCATTACCAGAAATTCCAGTGTATTATCAAGACGTGCGGAGTCGGAACCGTTTGGATCGACAACCGGCAGAATCTTATGGAAATCACTGGACAGATATGGTGTCTCCATCGTCTCCTCGCGGGCAAGCATCTTATCAGCATTACCTACGATCGTATTGATTTCACCATTGTGTACGATGAAGCGGTTTGGATGAGCACGCATCCAGCTTGGATTTGTGTTAGTACTAAATCTGGAATGCACAATTGCAATTGCAGAAACATAATCCTCATCCTGCAGGTCCATAAAGAAGGAACGAAGCTGTCCAACCAAGAACATTCCTTTATAAACGATCGTGCGGCTGGAACAGGAAACAACATAAGTATCCTCGCTGCTCTGCTGCTCAAACACACGGCGTGCCACATACAGCTTACGGTCAAAGTCAAGTCCTTTCTGAACATCATCCGGTCTCTTTACAAAGCCCTGCATAATATAAGGCATGCACTCCAACGCCTTGTGACCGAGAATGTCCGGCTTGATCGGAACCTCTCTCCAGCCGAGGAACTTCATGCCTTCCTTTTCTGTGATCACCTCAAACATACGCTTTGCCTGATTGCGTTTTAACTCATCCTGTGGAAAGAAGAACATACCCACACCATAATCGCGCTCTCCTCCAAGCTCAATGCCAAGCGGCTCTGTCGCTTTCTTAAAAAACTGGTGCGAAATCTGAAGCATGATACCTACTCCATCACCGGTCTTACCTTCTGCATCCTTACCGGCACGATGTTCCAGCTTTTCCACAATCTCCAGTGCTCCGGATACTGTGTCATGGGTTTTGTTACCCTTAATGTTGACGATGGCACCAATACCACAGTTGTCATGCTCAAAATGCGGATCATATAAGCCCTTTGTCTCATGATCAATACATTTTGAAGCCTGTACTGCACTCTCATTCATTGCTTCCTGATTAACCATTCCATGTTCCTCCATTCAATTATTGATATCGCGGTATCCGCTTAAATTTACTTGTTTTGACTGCGGATACCTAAAAAAAGAAAAAGGGGTCAACAAGTAAAACCTGTCGAACCCCTTTGTTCTTCAAATTGAAGCTATTATAATATATATTCTCAATAATTGCAACACATTTTTAAGTTTTATCAATAATTTGCAAATTGTAATATGTATTTGCAATGAAAAATGATGTACTAATCCATCCGGCAAGGTATGGAAGAATGGGGGTAAATATGTATTCAATCTATGAAGTGAGAAATGGTGTCAGGACACCATGGGCGACTTGTGATATTCTGGCAAATGCAATGCAGATCTGCAACGCATTAAGTGAAAAGCGTGAATGCCATATGATCGTGGTCAATGAAAATGATACGCTGGTTATGTACGATATCGGATCACAATATGATCCTGACGGAAAGCTGGTGGTCATATGAATAAAGCGGATTGTAAAAAGGTTTTTGTTGAAAAATATAAGATCTATCAAACCAAAAAAGGAAATGATTATGAAAACGCTGTAAATTTTGGTGTGTTCCTTGGAATGCGGGATATGATGATCCGGTCGGGTCTTTTTACGTTAGAGGAGATTGACGAGATTGAAAAATCTGTTAGTAATCAAAAGGCGGTGTCTGCATGAGAGTCGAAATAGAGTTACCTGAAGAAATCACATTAGATTATGCGCATGACAAGTTCCGGGATTTTTTTTCGAGAGTTATTGCGGATGTGGATTGTACCGGATGTTGCGGAACGTATGAAAAAGAAATTGCAGAAACAATGAAAGAAGCTTTTGAAAAAAGCAAAGTATTATCATGGTGACAACCCCCAGTAAGTAACACTGGATGGGATCACATACAACTTAATAACGCCCCCGCACGGCGACGGGGGTTGAAAGAAAAGCTAGGAGGTAGCTATTATGAATATCGAAACAAGATTTAATGCATTGTGCGTAGGCAAAAATGAAAGCATGACAAGTGACGGAAAGACGACATTTTACACTCTGGCAATCGTCCAGAACGGACAGGCAGGCAATATCGCTTGTAGTCCGGACGTGTATAACACGGTGCTGGCATCCGGTCAGCCAATCGAATCATATGACTTCACGGGAATCTACCGTGATGGTCAGTATAAAGGGTTCAGAATAACCCACGCCGGCGAAGCTGGTTCACTCATTAGCGGCAAACCCCAAAGTACATCACCTGCCGGCAACCCAAAAGGCAGTAAATAAGCCGCTAATGTTTGGATAGATCCAAAGGATTCAACCGCTGTCAACTGTAATCGTGATTTCCTATTATAGTTGACGGCGTCAGGAATCCTGATAATGGTCAGGCGTGTGAATGGGCATACTGCTCCATTCACGCCTTATCTATAAAAGGGGGATATTATGAAAGTAGTAACAGGCTCAGCGATCTATTTAGCCGACTACGCAGATTATAACGTATTCTTCTATCACCAAAGTGTATCGTGCTTTCTTGGTATTCTGATCGGTGTAGTCTTAGGCTGTTTTTTCTGGGGGTTAGTGTATGATCGAATCAGTTAGTTATTTAGATGCTTGCAAGCCTTTCCTTATGGGAATCGGTGGAGGTTTTATACTTGCCACGATCCCGGCAATGGTAGGTTTTGTAATAAATAAGCTTTACAGAATAATGCAGAAGTAAAGCTGCAGAAAGAAAGGGGGTTATACATATGATGGTTGTATACGGAGCAGATGGCGCAGCTTCAACCGTTGTTTCCGCATTAACAAGTGCGCTGACAACAACCGCAAGCCAGTGTCAGGACGCAATTGCCGCAGTACTTCCGGTTGCTCTTCCGGTCATGGGTGCGATCGTAGTTGTCGGTATTGGTATCAAGATCTTCAAGAAGGTTACAGGCAGATAGCCAGAAGCCGGAACGGATCAATTTCGCCAAGAAACAAGAGGGGTCTACCTACAGGTTCGGGGCGATCCCTCTTTTTTCATAGATAGAAGGGTTTGAAATATCATGAAAGACTTTTATGTTTACTTCTCCTGTTGTAGTGGTAGTTGTCCTTTAATTGTTGAAGAACAGAAATACGGAATTATAACCTCATCCTGTGATGATTATTGCGGGAGTGGATTTCAGGGATGCCACAACTGCTACTTTGAGGGAAGTAAATACTGCAATGAATGTATATGGAAGGAGGAAGAGTGTGAGAAGTAAAAGAACGAAGCAGCTCATAGCGATCCTGTTGGCGGTGAGCATGATCACGCTTGCAACCGCAAAGCCGTATCAGGAAGCGAAGGCAACGGGTGTATTAGCTGGAGTTGGGGCGGTTGTAGCAAGTCCGACCGGAATTCTTTTGATAATGGGCGCTGTTGGAGTTGTTAGTCTTGCAGCTCCTACGATTCATGATCAGATTGAGGATTGGAAAGATTTGAAGGACGAAGGACGAAAACACACAATCGAAAAAGCAGCATCACGGGTAGCGGATGATTTTTATAATCATACTGTGCAGGCTCTCAATAATAATGTATCTGCTGCAGAGCAACAACGAGATAATGCCGCTCATGCTCGATCTGTTATAGATGATTTCTTAGAATCTGCATCAGCAGGAGTTATTGATACCACCAGTGAAGCATGGCGATGGTTTCAGGACTTTGTAAGTGATATAAGAAATGCAATAGGCGGAAGTTCTGCCCTGCCCGACACCTTAGGCGGTTATCCACTGTTTCAAGATGGGGAGTTTTTAGTTGGAAGAACCGAGAATAGAGAAAATGGAACATATTATGAAACAGTTTCTGTGATATTAGAAGGTGCTACATTAGCGAATGAGTGTGCTACTGCAATATTATGTCGAAATGATAGAGGATATCTTCAAGTACGTGATTATCTAACAGGTGAAGTATTGCAGGGATGTGTTGAAATCGTAAAAAGAAAATGTATTGATTATAATT
>ERZ791815.588-NODE-588-length-30880-cov-5.084282_pt1 | contig 30880 bp, 36 predicted proteins | sample MGYA00510302_ERZ791815 | MGnify/ENA primary metagenome ERZ791815 (study PRJEB30046, sample SAMN00791995) | human gut metagenome | study: EMG produced TPA metagenomics assembly of the A metagenome-wide association study of gut microbiota in type 2... | reverse complement strand
CAAATCTGTTGTGACGTTTGCCATATTTTCTTGAATTATTCCATTTATCTTTCATTCTGATACCTCCTTGTATTTTGTTATTCGGGTTGCAGGGTTGTCCCTGACAAACGCCTATTTTACGGCGTTTGATGCGATTAAGTCCAGACTTAATCTACGCTTGCGGGGAGCTTCCAATCAAATTCTTCCCTCTGCCGTTTCTCTCCATTTTCAACTTGATTGAAAATATTATCAACCGTTGAGAATATCTGCCGAAATGCCTTAAATCCGTTACTTTTGTCTGAAACACGGCATCAGGTTCGGAAATTGTTTCTCGAAAAGTTTCCGCATTGGTGTTAGTTTCATTTTGATATAAAAACGTTGGCTGTAATACCTGTCATTTTTAGAGCCGTTTTCGGAAGTAACTTCACTTTATGTCAATTTTGATACTGCATATTGTGGTATCAAATCTGCCCTTTTTTGGTGTCGGCTCTGTTTAACAGCTGTTTTAATACCGATATATCGGCTTTAATAACGGGTGTTTCCGATACCAAAGTCATAATCGGTATTAAAACGGCTGTGTTTTGCAGTTACACCACTGTCAAAAAATCAATACCAAAAGCATTTTCTTTACATTTCAAGAAAATCCATATCAATATTTTCATCGAAATTATCGTCTTCCGAATTTTCTGTCGGTGAAACATCTGCGGATTTTTCTTTTTTCTCAACAGCAGTCGGAATAGAAATATTGTCTTCCGTATTTAGCCGACTTTCATTTTCGGAAATATTATCCGGCTCAGAGTTGCAGTTCTTTAACGCTTCTCCGATTTCCGCCTTGATGATTTTTGAAATTTCCGCCAGCAGAATATTGTTGTTATTCTCCGCTTCCGCATAAGCAAGAACAGCGGTAACGATAAATTTCGTGTGGCTCATATCTGATTTCTTTAAAACTTCCCACGCTTTTCTGTGGTCTGACTTGTCAAGATTAAGACGGAGCGTTGTTGTCCATAAATTCATACGCCGTTCTTCCTCAAGAAGTTTTTAGCCATATACTCATAACCCTTTGCGTTGGCACAAATATCAGTAATGAAAGTTACATTGTCGGTAAGCTGTGAAAATCTTTTCATCAAAACAGCACCGCCGCCAACAACATAGAGCTTCATCAAATCGGGATTGTAGTCATACTTTCTGAATACGGAAATTACTTCACGGATATATTCGTCAATGCAGTGAAGCATTACTTCCTCATATTCTTTTGTGATTGTGACAGACTTGCCGATAAGATAATTCGTTACAATGCTCTCGTCAATGCTGTTCTGAAATTTGTTCATCACCGCATTCTGAATATCGGTCACGCATCTGCCCACGCCCAGACGTTCGGTGCGGCAGCTTTCGTTGTTAACCTTGCGGTCATTGACTTTCATAATGTTGATCGTTCCGTTTCCAATATCGGCAATCATACTGTACCCGTCCATTTCTTTCAGCTTATCATAAACGGCACAGTAGCTCTGCGGAAAAACTTTTACTCCAACGATGTGAATTTTGTAATGCCTGCCGTTGAAATCAAACTCGACATTTTCCTGTCGGGTGAGATATTTTGAAAAGCTATCTCGCTGTGATGATACCCACATAAGCGGAAGTTCGACTGCAAGATAAACATCTCCCTCGGTAATTCCTGCAAGAGAAAACTCCCTTGCAATTCCGTAAAGAGTGAGATAATAGTTGTCATCATCTTCTGTTTTGTCTGCATTGAATGCCTTGTGATTGCCGCCGACAGCGATATACTTTCCGTTAAATGTGATGAGTCCGCTGCTCAAAGGCGGTTCAAGGTCATACACCTTTACTCCTGACGGAACAACAATGTTTGCTGTTTTCAGATTACCGAATCCGTGGTCAATTCCAACGATGTTAATGTCGTTATGTTTTAACATCAGTCTTTTCCTCCTTGCTATCCAGCCACTTAAAGAACTTATCACGCTGAATAAATTTTCTGCTCCCGATTTTTACAACAGGCACATCGGCGGAGTTCAGGATTTTGTAAACCATAGCTCTGCGGAATCCCATTGCCTGCAAATCATTTGCTGTGAGCATCATCGGCATATCTTCCCTGTTGCTCATTTTGTTTTCCTCGCTTTCTAAATTTTTCTGTTCTTCGGCGGTCGGGTGCTTCTGCCGTCCTGTCGTTGAACTGCTTCCATTCTAACACAATATTTTTCAAAAGTGGGGAAATGCAATGCATAAACGAATAGAGAGCAGCGTGTACATCTAATGCGAGCGATTTGATACAAAGCTGTATTATACTGTATTTGCTTGACTTTTCGGGATTTTAATGATATATTGTATTCAGATGATTTTCTGAGCGAGCAATACGAATATTTTGAGGTGAGATAATGTCAAACACTATCAGAAAAATGTATGATAACGATAATGCGGATATATCTGTCGGCATTATGATTGATATGAAAGCTAAAACGGAAACTTTTATCATCGGTAATTCAGTGGATTTGATTTTATGGGCAGAAAGCGGATTTTCCGAAAATCAGACGGGCAGCCTTATACGGCATACAAATGAGATTGGCTCAGTAATCAAGAACATAAACAAGCTTATCCGTTTCAGCCGTGAAACAGATGCTTTCCTTGCCGATTATGAACGTGCAGGCAATATTGAGGTGTACTGTGCCGAAAATTACAATGCTGTGCTTGAAAGCCTTGCGAATAATTATGAATATGGAAACCACGTTAATATATTTCTCAATCTTATTGTTATGAACACTTACGGCAGATGTATCTGCGAGAGAAGAAAATACAATGACCCGAAAAATCTCCTAAAGGGCAGAGGATTTTTGCTGAAAGAATCCGAGAAGCGTATCGGTCAATTTAAGGCTGACACAGAAAAGCATGTTGCTATACTTTCCGAACTTCGCAGCAAAAAATATTTTGATTATTTCACTGCCATAAACAACAACACCGACAGCCTTTACAACACATCGGTGTTAAAGGCTGTCGGTGCTGACGGTGACAGGAAAACTATGTATTTGTGCGGGCTGAATAATCAGAGCGGATTGTTTACTTTCCTTGAAATGTATGCCGATATTCTCATTATGTATGGATTTTCAGTGAGCCGCTGTGCTGTCTGCGGTAATCTTATGGTTACAAAGTCAAGCAGTTCTGCCTATACTTGCAATCGTGCGGAGTGCAGGAAGAAATATCACAACAAGGTTAATTCTGACAGCCGCAGGAAATTAATGCAAAATCCCATCGAAAAGACTTATCTTGCGTTTACCGGAGCTTGCAGGACTTATCGGAAAAAGCTGCTTCGTTCCGATGAGGCGTTAGAGTTATATGATAAGAAATATGGCGAGGTGCGTGTGGCTGTGCTTGCCGCTAAAAATGCCCTTCCAAAGACTGTGAAAAGCGAGGATATTCAGAAGTTTTCTCATTACTGTGAGAGGGAAAGGGATATGCTTAAGGAGTTTTCGGATGAGTTGAGGGGGAGGTTTTGTGGGTAGTGAGAAATCCTCGGAACTTGGATAACCGAAAATGAGCCTGCAAGCTTTTATGCAAGCATATGCTCAGACCTGAAAAACCGCGGTGTTACGGATATTTTTATCGCTTGCCACGATAATCTGACTGGACTTTGTGATGCAATAAATGCGATATTTCCAAAGACAAAAAATCAGCTCTGTATCGTTCATCAGATAAGAAACAGCTGCAAATTTGTGCCTTACAAGGACAGAAAAGCGGTATGTGCTGACCTCAAGAAGATCTATGGTGCGGTTAATCTTGATGATGCCGAATATGCAAAAGAAGAGTTCCGTGAGAAGTGGGATAAGAAGTATCCGAACATTTTTAAATCCTGGGATAAAAATTGGTCTGAACTTACAACTTTTTTCGAATATCCGCAGGAGATTAGGAAGATAATATATACGACAAATAAAGCAGAACGTCCTGGTGGACAATGCCGAGCGTGAAGGTATGAAACAGCGAATCAGAGAAATGCAGCAGTTCCTTGCAGAGCAGACGCAGGATATCACCGAATACAATGAGCAGTTGGTTCGCAGACTGATTGAAAAATAACGGTTTACGAAGAAAAGGTTACAGTGGAGTTCAAGTCCGGCACAAGTGTGGACGTAAGAAAATAATATGATGCGGAATACGCAGCTCGGTATCAATGTGTATAGATGCCGAGCTGTTTTTCTGTGCACATTCGACAAAGTTCAGGGAAAATTTACATTTATATCTTGTATTTTTCGTTTACAAGATGTAAAATATTAGACAGAATGTAAATGTAGCGTCTTTGAATATTAAGGAAGTGAGATGTTAATGGAAAACTATAGTGAATTTGACAAAGAAAAATTAATCGATACCCTTACAGAGGAACTTCCTTCTATGAGAGCAAAGATTGGTATCACGCAAGAAGAACTTTGTAGTATTGTCGGAATTAGCCGTCAAACTTACAGTTCAATCGAAACCAAAAAAAGAAAAATGTCCTGGAATATTTATCTGTCGTTGATAATGTTCTTCATTCACAATGATAAGACGGCACCAGTTATTGAAGCAATAGGCCTGTTTCCGGATAGTCTCAAAGAAAATATGAATATAAGTAAGAGATAATCCCCAAATTGTCATATACTGCTATTGCTTATCCATTTAAAAAGAGAAAAGGGTGGTGTTTGTTGAAAAAGATAATATCCGTTTTTAGAGAACGCAACAAGAGTGGAGGTCGTGTGTTTTCTGTTTTCAGAGAAATGGCGGTAGGTTTTTATGTGTTACTACTTTTGAGCGTTTTGTGTATTATTGCTTTGACAGTTGCAATGTTATTTTTGTAAAAAATGAAAAGGAGTTTAATTTATGAAAAAGAAAATTTTGGTTGTTTGTGGTGGTTTGCTAATAGTCGCTGTTTTGGCTGCTGTGATTTGTTTTATCATTTTGGGTGATAAAAATGAGGCAAATAATGATAATGCACTAGACATAACAGGCACTTGGTGTGTTTATCAGTATGGTGAAAAAATGATTGATAATGAACAGATGGTATTCGATGGAGAAACAGTAAAAGATTATCGTGATGGTAATGCGGATGAATATATGTCTAGTTCATACATATTTGAAGATAGCACATTGAAGTGTCCAGACGTGGATTTGGAATTCACAGTGCGTATTATTTCTGAAAACAATATTGTTTTAATCGAACCTAATACAATGGAATGGAAATTGGTTCGTGCTGCAAATATTAATGAACAAATTAAGCAAGTGACAGAAAAAGATTTGGTTGGTGAATATATTTTGCTTTCTGTTGCGGGTGAAAAAAAAGAAAATGAAACAATGATATTTGACGAAAGCAGTTTTACAGATTATCGTAATGGCGAACAATTCTTGGTTTGTGATTATGAACTTACTTCTGCGAATAGGTTAGTTGCTGCAGATATTAACAAAGACTACCATGTATATATTTACAATAATTTCTTGCTTTTGGTTGATATCTCAGAAGGACACGTCTGGGAATTGTTAAAAAATAGAAAATAAATTTTATAGAGGGTTTAGCGAGGTGATGAAACAAATGGTAAAAAGACTTTTTAATCAAAAATTCTATATTATAACTATTTTTGCTTTAATAATCGCTGAACCCTCAATTTCTTCTTGGCTATATTTGTTTTTACAACAAATATATAATAGTGTTACAGTAGGAACCCCTCATAGTGAAGTTTTGCGACTTTTGTTTATTGGTATATTAATTTGGATTGTCAAAAGATTGCTTTTATATGCAATTGCTGTTGTCAAATCCAGATTTATTTGCAATATAAAACAAGATTTAAAAAGAGATGTTTTCTCAGGGCTATTAGGGTTAAAAACTGCCAATATTTCGCAAATTGCTTCTACTGGGGAATATCTTTCTGTTTTCACAAATGATATTACGATTATCGAACAGCGTTTCTTTTCGAACGTGATAGGGCTTATTTCAAGTGTTTTTAGTATTATTATATTGGGTGGAACATTTTTGACGATGAATCGCAAGCTGGCTATGTATGTATTTGCTTTTGGCATTCTCGTTATGTTTGTTCCAACAATGTTTTCTAAAAAACTTAATAAGTCTAGCTTGGTATATTCAAATTCGCTGTCAAAGTTTACACAGAAACTCAAAGAATTTTTAGTGTCATATTCGACAATAAAAAACTATTCTGTTGAGAGTGTTATCTTAGAAAAATTCAATATAATAAATCAAGAAACTGAGGATGCTAAATTCAAGTATGATTGTTCGTTATCTTTAGCTGATAGTATTGGTAGTCTTCTCGCTTGGTTTTCAAGAATAATGGTTATTGGTGTAGGGTTAGTAATGGTTGCAGATGGTGCAATATTGCTTGGTACAGTCGTTGCTGCCCAAGCTTTTGCAGATGAATTAGCTTCTCCTCTACAATCAATTGTTGAAAATATCAATTCCATCAAGTCTGTCAAGTCAATTGTAAAGAAAATATATGATATCACAACAGAATCTGATAAAAACTTAATTCAGGAAGAACATAGAGGAGCATATCAAAATTCCGATTTGGAAGTAGAATTTGAACATTTGAGTATTAATATTCGTGGAAAGAAAATTATCAGTGACTTTTCATTTAAATTTGAAAATGGAAAAAAATATTTAGTTGTTGGAAGAAACGGATCTGGAAAAAGTTCGCTTTTCAAGGTTTTGAAAAAAAGATTTAGTGACTATTCTGGAAATATCTATATTAATGGTCAAAATATAAAAGAGATTAAAAATGACCAACTTTCACAACTCGTTACATATCTTAATGAAAATGTTGCTATTTTTTCTGGTACCGTCCAGGAAAATATTACATTGTGGAGGAAAATAAATGAAGGGCAATTTGATGTAGCAACTGAACAAGCACATATTGAATTAGACCCTCAACGAGAAGTGAAGGAAGACGGTGTAAATATCTCAAGTGGAGAACAAAGACGAATTGAAATTGCACGTAGTTTGCTGAGTTCAGCTAAAGTAATGATATTTGACGAAGTTGTTTCTACATTAGATATAGAATCAGCGTATGACATAGAAGAAGCAACTTTAGGCTACCATGATAAGACGGTAATTTTTATTTCCCATAATTTCTCCGGCAAGTTGATTCGCAAATATGATGAAATACTAGTGATGAAAGATGGTTGTCTTGTTTCGCATGGTAACTATGATACGTTGATAGATGAATGTGAATATTTTAGAAGAATTTGTGAAATTAAATTTGGGTTGGGAGAAAGAATGTGATTTATTCCTTCAGCGGAACAGATGGAGTCGGAAAGAGCACTCAAATAGTAATGCTTGCCAAATATTTACAATGCGCAAATGTTGACTATCGCATTCTGTATGTGAGGGGGGGAAAAACACCTCTTTGTGTGCGATACAAAAAAATTATTAAATACTTTAAGTTGGATGCTAGTAACAGCATTGTACGAAGACTAGGCATAGATATAGCCATTTTAGAAATGATTTATTTGTGGGCGATTAAACTTAGAGTGTTAAATCGTAAAGATAGAGTTGTAATCTGTGATAGGTATATTCAAGATACTTGGGTTGACTTTTCACAACAATATGGATATAAGAAGGGGATACTGTGGAAACAATTAGAAAAATTATGCCCGAAACCAGAACACTCAATCTTGTACCATACTGATGCGATGACAGTTTTCTCGCGACTTGCGAAGAAAGAGTTTGTTTCTATAGAACAGGTTGACAGTATTGCGAACTCATTGAACGCATATCTTGAAATTATGGAAAATTTTGACAGTGTGCTAGATGCCGATATTAGTGTCGATGCTTTGTTTCTAAATACATTACAAGCACTTAAGCTTCATTAGCACTTCGGTATAATGGAGCTTTGTTCTTTTTTAAACTAAGGGGGTTCAGAAATGCTAAAAAAACTAATTGAAAGAATATGTAAAGAAAAGGTTGTATGTCAAAATGTCTGTATCTATCAGTTGGATAATGGGAATTCTTTGGCTACTAATTATTGTGTGTATTGTGATGGAATCCCCTACTTTTTTGCAAAAACATATCAAGCTAACAGCGATACTCGATATCAAGCTTTAAAATATCTACAAAACAACTGCAAAATGATTGTTCCGCTGGTTGCGGATATTGAATTGAAAGTTGGATGGCGTTTAATGATAATGAAATGGGTTAATTGTGAGCAATTTGCGTTAAATGGGAAAAATGCACGAGATTGTGCATCTTTATTAAAAGAATTTCACTGTATTTCTGTCCCGGAAGAATATCCAAAATTGAATATTTGCACAGAAATAGAACAATATGTTTCGTTTATAAAGCAAAACGATATCGCATTCCCGTTTAAAGATGACATTATCGAATATCTTTATTCTTCATGTTTTATCGAGAATCAATTTTCTTTTACACATATGGATTTTCACGCAAAAAATATCATTAAGGAGGATGAAAATATCTTTTTTATTGATTATGAAAATATTTCAATTTCACATCCGTGGAGAGATTTGGTATATGCGTGTTTTTTTCATAATAATGAAGAGGATTTTTTCTGGAAACAGTTTCTTGATGAATATTTGGGCGGAAATATCCCAGTACATTTTTGGGAAAGCATGAAATACTTTGTTTATATCCATCTTTTGAGAATGATTATATGCGAATATCAAAATAAACATTATGATGAAATACATAAATTGGCAAATAGTGTAACGACTGGATTCTCATTATTAAGCAGCTCACCTAGATGGTTTTCCTAAGTATGATATTGTCAATAAAACTTGACACATTTTCTTCCCAAAACTCAAAAAAGTATCAGGAAGTGCTCTCCGAACAGGAATAAATATCCATGAAGCGTAGCGAATGGATATTTATTCCTGTTCGGACGCCGCCGGCTCAGGCGGCTGTGGTCTGCGATTGATAATATTTCTTTCGCTTGACTGACGGAGGTAATCCACCGTTTGCCGAGCATATCCTGCGGTTGTTCCAATAGCTCATATAGTACCGCCAAATCATTGTCTTCAGCTCTGCAATGGTATAGTTTTCTGATTTTCTGCTGCGACTGTAAAACAATTCTTCCTTTAATCTTGCCCACATACTTTCGCAGCGAGCATTGTCGTGACACCTGCCTCCTGCACTGTTCATACTCTGTATGAATCCTGCCGATTTTAATGCCTTACGGTATTTCTCGCTTGTATATTGACTGCCTCTGTCCGAATGGAGTATTGCTCCCTTTATCCCGGGATTGGATTTAATTGCATCCGTTATTGTTTCTATGCAAAGCTCGGTTTTCATATTTGTATCCATTGCAAGTCCCGCTACGGACACATCATAACAATCAAAGATTGCTGATACATACATACCCCAACACCTGCGAGGAATATAAAATCGCGTTGGAAATTCTTTACGGCTTATCGTTCACAATAAAAATGTCAAAAATGAACGGCACACAGCCCGAGGGCTACTTTGAATATGTAGTGCCGCCGCTGGAGGGGCTTTGGTATGCGGACGGCGTTGCTTTTGACGGTCTGAATGTTACGGATAAATCAAAATTCAAGTGGATTTCAATGATACGTCAGCCCGAATTTGTTACAAGGGAAGTATTTGAATCGGCGAAAGCTGCACTGCAAAAGAAAAAGCCCGACCTTGATTTATCAAGGGCAAAGCTTATGAAAATGACGGAGGGACTTTGCGTTCAGATTATGCACAAGGGAGCGTATGACGACGAGCCTGCAAGCATTGAAATGATGAAGCGTTATGCCGCAGAAAACGGCTATGCCGAGGATTTTTCAGAAACCAGACTGCACCACGAAATCTACCTTTCCGACCCGAGAAAATGTGCGCCAGAAAAGCTGAAAACAGTTATCAGACATCCAATAAAGAAAATTTAAATTTTCACTTGACTCTCACCCTCCCTTCAGGCTTAAAATATGCGCGTAAGGTACCTTAAATCTAATTTTGGAGATGGCATCAATGAAAATCGGAGAATTTGCAAGGGCGTGTAATCTGCCTGTGTCTGTGCTGCGTTATTATGATAGCTATGGCCTTTTGAAACCTGTTTACATCGACCGTTTTACAGGTTACAGATATTACAGCGAAAGTCAGCTTGCTGTGTGCGACCGCATAAACAAGCTGAAATCCGCAGGGTTTACGCTTGCCGAAATCAAACGGCTTTTTTCGGGAAATATGAAATCGGAAGAAATAAACGCTTTGTTCGACAAGAAGAAAAAACAGCTTGAAAAAGTTCTCCGCCGTCTTGATGAAATCAAAGACAATATTTCAGGAGGAACTTTTATGGAAACATCAGAATTTGAGCCTATGCAGGAAAATCTGCAAATCCCGTTTGTGAACGACGAAAAAATAATCGGTAAATGGGAGATTATCGGAGAGTACAACAGCCGCACGGAGTTTGATCTTGGCAACAAGTTGCCTGATGATACTATCGGCAGTAAAAAGCGTGAAATATTTTTTCTACCAAACGGCGAAAGATATTGGTGTTACTCTTGGAGCAAGAGCAAGTTGCTTATTGACAACGGCGAAAGCACTTATATCAATGACTATATCGCTGAAAAAGAATCGGATGGTTTGTATATGTTCGTGAAGCTGAAAGCATACGACTATATGCAAAGCGGAAGAACTACCGTTCTTGTACTTCATCAGCTTGATAACAAGCATTATACCGTCGATGAAATCACACGCAAGGATAATATTGATATGCCATTTGCAAATGATGAAAGTGTTATCGGCAAATGGAAAGCGGTCGGATTTGTTCAGAAAAAGGAAGATTTTACTCCTGATATGCCTATGAGCTTTGAGGCTTATTTTAAGGGGATAAAGTTTTGTCCGAACGGTGAATGTACCAGCCTCTACGGTGATGAAATCATAAGTGGCATAGAAATGCAGGAGTGGACAAAGGGGTATGTTCTCCGCAAGTGGAACAGTACCGCCTGTGCCTATGAAATCACTGAAATCAGCGGCAAGGAGTATCTGTTTATCGAGTGGAAAAGCGGAAATTACCGCTGGGGTGGTTTTGATACTGACTATTACGTTTTTGAAAGAGCATAAGTTTTGCCCACACAGCTTTATGTTGTGTGGGCGTAAATTATATATCAGCCGTATTTTTATATAATTTGACGGATAAGATGTTTTTTCAGAAAATCGTACCCGCCAACCCCACCCACAACTTACCAACGGCAGTAAGAAGTGGTAAAATAAGCTCCGAAAGGAGCTGAAGCAAATGTCAGCAATCAGAGAAATAAAGACAGAACTCAGGCACAGAGAATGGCGGGAGCAGATACAGGAATGTCAGGACAGCGGACAAACAGTAACAGAATGGTGCAGCAGCAACGGAATCAAATTAAGTACATATTACACCCGATTAAAAAAAGTTCGGGAAGAACTTCTTTCGCAGCAGCCAGAGCTTCAAAAAATAGTCCCTGTAAGTATTTCAGCGGAACTGTCAGATAATAATGCGGGATTTCGCAAAGAAATGTCTTCATCGGAAGCTCCGGTGGACACACTAAGAAAATTTCCATTCGCAAAAACGATATCGAAATAGAAATCCCTTGCAATGCGGATGAACGTATTATCACAGCAATACTCAGAGGTCTGAAACAATGCTGAAGGACATAAAAGTATCAAACATCTACATTGTCTGCGGTCACACAGATATGAGAAAATCAATAAGTGGTCTGGCAGCGATAATACAGGAGCAGTTTAATCTTGATCTGTTCTCGGACAGCCTGTTCCTTTTCTGCGGACGAAGAAGAAACCACCTTAAAGCCTTGTACTGGGAGGACGACGGATTTATCCTTCTGTATAAGGTGGTCGAGAATGGAAGATTCAGATGGCCAAATAACGAAGACGAGGTCAGGAATCTTACACGAGAGGAGTTCATATGGCTTATGCAGGGACTTTCCGTCGACCAACCGAATGCGATAAAAAAGATTGACGGAAGAATAGATATCTGCTAAGAATATCAGCAAAATATTTACAAAAAGCATACAGTAAAATACGCTCTTTTTCTTGAAAAATCGGGGCTTTTGTGGTATAATAAAAGTATCGCAAAAGCCCGTAAAATCAAGGAAAGGAGCACTTTTTATGACTTATGAAGAGCTGAAAAAAGCATACGATGAAATGTCAGAAAAATGCTCCGTGCTTGAGAAAGAAATCGAGAAAAACAGAATTGAAATTGAAGATAAAAATCTTGAAATAGAAAATCTTACAGAGCAGCTTTTAAAGAGAAATCGGATGCTTTTCGGAAAGAAAGCAGAGCGTTCCAAATATCTTAACGTTGACGGTCAGCTTGCCTTTGACGAGAGCTTTCTTGTTAACGAAGCAGAGGAGCAGTCCGATGAAAACGCTGATGAACCCGATGCTGAAGCTGTGACCGAAGCACCTAAGAAAGAACATAAGCACAGAGGGAGAACTCTGCATAAAGACCTTCCGAGAAAGGTAATAACCTTTAAGCTTGATGAGGATAAGTGTACCTGCCCTCATTGCAGCAGCAGACTGCACGAGCTTGCTCCCGAGCATATCACAAGCAGACTTGCCGTAATTCCGGGCAAGGCATATATGATTGAGTATAATCGAATGAAGTATATGTGTCCCGAATGCGATAAGAAATCGGACAAGGCAGTTATCGTTGAAGCACCCAACGGAACACCTGCGTCTGTAACAAACAAGGGACTTGCAGATGCATCGCTTGTTGCAGATATTATTCAGAGAAAATATCAGTTAGGTGTACCTCTGTACAGACAGGAAAAATACTGGGAAGCACAGGGTATATACATAAACAGAACATCTATGGCAAACTGGGTCATTGATGCAGGCAGATGGTTTGCTCCTATGACAGAACTGCTTCGCAAAATAGCATTTCGTGAGCCTGTTCTTAATATGGATGAAACCGAGCTTAAGGTTTTGAAGGTCGGCGGACAGGCTGTCGACAAAAAGTGCTGGATGTGGGTATATTCCACAGGCGCAAGGGCATCAAAAAACATTGCCGTATATAATTTCCGCACCGACAGAAAGAAATCTACGGCAGAAGCAATACTTGAAGGCTATGACGGCATTGTGCAGACGGACGGGTATGTGGCTTACGGCGACGGAAAATACATAAATGCAGGCTGTTGGTCGCACTGCCGAAGAAAGTTCTGGGATTCCATACATGCCAAGAACAAAAAATGCAAAGCAGCACACGCAGTAATGCTCATAGACAAGGCAATGGAGCTTGAAAGGATGTCGATAGAAGAAAAGTATGATGAAGAACGGCTGCTTGAACTGCGGCGTGAAAAGGTAAAGCCCATTATCGAAGAATTTTATACATTTATCAGCTCGTTGAGTCCGGGCAAAGGCTCGCATCTTTACGAGGCGGTGAACTATGCCCAAAATCAGAAAAAGGAGCTTATGGTGTTTCTCGATAATCCCAAGGTGGAAATGACCAACAACTTGGCGGAGAGAACGGTGAAGCCATTTGTTATTGACAGGAAGAATTTCTTGTTTTCCGACACTGAAAAGGGTGCAGAGGCAAGTGCGGCAGCTATGACGATAATTGAAACTGCTAAGAGGAACAATCTTGATGTATATGGGTATCTGCTGTATCTTCTGACGACATTGCCTGCGTTAGGAAAAAATCCATCGGAAGAATCGCTGATCGGGCTGTTGCCGTGGAGTGATTCCCTGCCTGACTACTGCAAGGCTGCTTACTCTGAAATACTATGACATAGTTGTTTGCAGTAACTTGCAGTTGTTCGTAGTTGTTTGTATATACTTGAAGCCGGACGGGATTGTCCGGCTCTTTTTGTTGGGGGGGCGGATACTTATAAATAGCGTAGCTACGGCATTTTTTCAATATATTACGGCGTGTTCGGGTGGCTTTTGAAATGTTCCGCATAAACTGTTCTACCGACATGGAGCAGCGTAATGGTAGAATTGAGCGTCAGGGCAACGAAAATCCAGAAGTTGATATTTATCGTTACGTTACCAACAAATCCTTTGATTCTTACCTCTTCCAGATCCTCGAGAACAAGCAAAAGTTTATTTCACAGGTCATGACAAGCAAGACACCCGAAAGAACCTGCGCTGATATGGACGAAACTGCTCTTGATTATGCCGAGGTAAAAGCTTTGTGCGCAGGCAATCCCTTGATAAAGCGTGAGATGGAGCTTCAAGCTCTCATAAAGGACTTGAAAATGGAAAAATCACGATATTCCGAGCATATCTATGAGCTTCAGGATAATATCCGTATAAAAATTCCCGAAAAGCTCCGCACAAATGAGCTTGTAATACAGCATCTTCAGAAAGATTTTGATATAGCGAGCAGCACTCCGAAATTTATTGACGGAGACGGTAAGGAAACTTATCCTGTAACGCTTATGGGTGATGTATATAACGACCGCAAGGAAGCTGGCACAAAGCTTAAATCGCTTATTTCTGCCAATGCAGCAAGAATAGCGGAGGGAAAGATGTTTGAAGTGGGAGAATACCGTGGTTTAAAGCTTTCCATATTCTTTGACGCTCTTTCAAAGCACGTTAAGGCTTGCCTTGACGGTGAGAAACATCATTACTACGACCTTAACCCCGAAACCGATGTGGGTAACATTATCCGACTGGATAACTACATCAATAACATACAGAAAAGCATTGAAGATCTGAAAAGCTCAAATGAAACTATGAGGTCGGAGCTTAAACAGATGGAAGCTGATGTGGACAAGCCGTTCTCAAAGGCGGAAGAGCTGCTGAAAGCCGAAACCGAAATAGAGGAGGTTCATCTCCAGCTGGCGAAATTTGAAATGACAGATGATACGCTGCAAAAGAAAGTTTTTGAACATCTTGCTGATATGTTTCCGCAGGTGCTTGAGGGTGACAGCGAATATGTGAAGTTCAATGTGCATGGCGGTGAGGATCTCCATGTGGAAATGAACGGCGATGTTCTTACGATCTGTCAGACCTATGAGCAGAACGGTGACCTGATGTATGATCCGAGGATTGACCTCAAGGTCGATTACGATAATAAGAAGGTTATCCCGTTATCCTTTGAAAACAGCGGTATGGGAGTTTATGAGGAATACAGTTCTGAATTGACACCCGAAATCGCCAAGCAGATGAATGATGTGCTTGATTTTATGGATAATACTATGCTGGAAAATATCGAAGCAGCAGGTTATGAGCCTGAAGAAAATAATTTTGTTAATTATGAAAGAAAAGATAGGTGATAGTTACATGTATCACAAATTCGAGTGTATAATTGACATTATCTGATTGAGACTTGTTTCGCCTTGATTTTTGGGGTAGGCATATTACATCAAATTAGTGTGCAGCAGTCAAATATAATGTTTAAACGAAGGTAAAAACAGTATTGTTATAAAATAAAAAGCTCCATTAAAAAATCATTCGGCAAAACACACCGAAAGGTTTGAAATGGAGCTTTTTTATTTAATGAATATGCTGTTCGCCTGTTAATAGTTCCAAGTAACATTTGCGCAGAGATGTCCTTGCACGTGACAGACATTCTCTTACATAAGTTGCTTTAATGCCAATATGCTCGGCAGTCTGTTCATTATTTAGGTGAAGGATAGCCTTATCAAGAATTATCTGTCTGTATCGTGGGTGAAGCTTATTTAAGGCTTCCAGAAGCATATGGTTATCGTAATCCTTGATTGCAATGACCTCAGGATTGCTTTCAACCATCGGCTCAAGATCAGGAAATTCACTGATGCTTACAGTTGTGATGCTTTTATTCTTTTTAAGAATGGTGAAGCAGTGGTATTTGGTTGTCATATAAAGATAACTTCTCATTTTTGCGGGTGAGACCTTTTGAACATTATCCATATATTTCCATAATTTTAGAAAGACCTGCTGTAAAGCATCTTCGGCATCATGCTGATTTTTCAGAATGTTAAGAGCGCATAAGAACATCATCTGGTGATATTCTTCATACAGCTTGTTGAAGTAATACCGTGTATCTGCGTCGTCAATTACTTCAAGAAACAGCAGCATTACAGATGGCAGGGATTAGAGAAACAGGTTACTGTTTCAATAACATTGTTTCTGCTGTTATATACCTGAACCTGTACATAGTTGCAATAATAATATGAAGAGCTTAATGCACTTGTGCTTGTTTTTACAAATCCGGCAGGATCCTGAGAGGTGCTGGTCTGAGACCATGATTCAACTGGGGTCCAGTTTGATACGCCATCAGTTGATTTCATAAGTGTCATTGTAATAACTGATTTTTTTGTGGAGTAAAGGAAATATGAACCGGTGCAGATTGCTTTATTGCTTTCGTTGATATCTATTCCGGATGCAACATAATTTACATTGTCATAAAGAGGCATAACTCCATATGACGAGGCGAGAGCAACAGGCTGTACTGGTTCGTCGTAAGCATATGTTGCAAATGACATTGTTCCGATAATACTTAATGCGGTGATAAATGAAATAACTTTTTTCATCATAATGATGACCTCCTAAATATTTTTATAATTATATAACTATAAACATTTAGGATTGCAACATATTATTTTAAAGATTGTGCAATTTTAACAAGTGTTTCCATAGTTATTGTATCATCGGTTGAGGTGATGAAAAATGAGGTGTTATCATCAATCCACATTAGTGAAGAACTACCATCTTTTGAAGTATAGACTGCAGTATTGCCATTAACATCAATAAATTCTGAATAGGTGGACTCGTTATCAGTATTTATGACTACATTGCTGGAATTTGTAATGCTGGTGCTGATTGATATACTTATTGAGCTGCCTTTGCCGTTGACAAATTTCTGCGTTGTGAGTGTATCTTCTTTATTGTATGACTGTAAGCTATATCCGTCAGGCAGATAACTCGGTGATATTACATCATTGATGTTATAACTGTCGTTATATGTCGTATGCGTGGAGTGAATATTTGTGAGCCAATCCAGAAATTTGATCCTCAGTGCATCAACCGAGACTACAGATATTGAAAAGAATACAATTATAACAGCACATACTGTTACGGCGTATCTCCCGAATGTTGCAGCCTTTTTTCCAAATGAACGGATCCTGCCTTTTCGGTATTCCCTGTCAAGAGCTTTATAAAATTTTTCTCCTGCTTCCGGGTTGTCAGGAATGTCATCCATATTCTTATATTCTTCTTCAAGCTCTTTTCCGAATTCTTTAAGCATTTCGGATACAGCAAGGCTCATTACAGAGTTTTCATATTCTTCCATAAGTTTGCGGTCAGCCATTGAACTTGCCCTCACTTTCAAGGTGCAGTTTTTCTATCAGCGTACCGCCAGCTACAGCAATTACAAGTCCGACGATCACATACACCACAGCGACCTTCCAGCCGAATATGCTCATCAGAAGAATAAGAGAGCCGAGGTCAACCATTGGCGATGAAATAAGGAACGAGAACGTCACACCAAGCGGCAGTCCTGCACTCGTAAATCCCATAAACAGCGGTATTGATGAGCATGAGCAGAACGGTGTGACTGTACCAAGCAAGGCGGCAATGCAGTTCGCACCGATGCCGTGAAACCGTCCGAGTATCTTCTTTGTCCTCTCAGGCGGAAAGTAGCTCTGAATGTAGGATATAAGAAATATCAGCACACCGAGCAGCACCATGATCTTGATCACATCATAGATGAAAAACTGCACACTTCCGCCGATTTTTCTGCTTGTATCAAGACCGCAGGCGTTCAGCACAGAGCCGATCAGCCTGTTCAGCCATTTCATACCGAGAATCTCGTCTTGTATGAAGTCCCAAATTCCCATAAAGCACCTCTTTTCATAGATAAATTGAAATCAGTCTATTTATTTGCCGAATATAAGCCGCTTTTTCATACGGCAGAATTATTCGTTTATCAGCTTTTCTGCGATAAGCACCGCACTCTCTATCATCTTGGGACATTCCGTTGCGAACAGCCCCTTTGCCCTTGCATAAGCCTTGCCCTCATCGGTTGCAATATCGCAGTCAAGCAGCTCACGGCAGATGTACGAGCCGTTCTGTTTTGCAAATTCATCAAGAAAACGCACGGCATAGCTGTTTGCTCTCTGCTGGCTCTCATAGTCGCCGTCCTCGCACATACCGTATTTAAGCCCTAAAGCCATAAGCGCACCCGTACACGCTCCGCAGACCTCAGCCTTGCACATACCGCCGCCGAAGCAAGCGCCGACTCTGAGTGCCTGTTCCTTCGTCATTCCAAGCTTCTCCGCAAATGCCGCCAGCACCGCCTGAGAGCAGTAGTACCTTTTTGAGAAAAGCTCGCTTGCAATTTCTGTGTGTTTCATAAGTATACCTCCAATAAATATATTTGAATTTATCTATACATACTGTAAATAAAATTCCGTGTTCCCACGGACATTTTATTTACAGCAGCATTCTCCGCTGTCAGACACTTTTGTCAGCTCACGCAGAACATTCACAGCGACCTCCGTACCTTCCGCAGAAATGGAGTAATACATCCACTTGCCCTCTTTTCTTCCGACCACAAGACCGCTGTCACAGAGTATCTTCATGTGATGCGAAAGCGTAGGTTGGGTACACTGCATTGCTTCAAGCAGCTTGCAGGCACATTTCTCGCCGTTTTGCAGAAGCCTGAATATCCGCACACGGTTCTCATCGCACAGAGCCTTGAATATCACGGTGATCTGCTTATCTGTCAACTCCATGATGCACCTCTTTCATATCGAAGATTTTCTATATTATATCACACAAATAGAAATTTGTCAATATGTAATTGAATATTTTTTTGATAGTCTTACAGAAATAGGGAAAGCCCTCAGTATTGAGAGCTTTCATGTGATAATCTAAATAATTATTCTTCCAACAAGTTGTAAAGACCATCCTCTGAGAGAACGCCATGTTTCAGATCTTTCGGGAGCAGTCCAGCTTCATCAGCGGCATAGTCACGCTTCCAAGCATCGCTGCTGTAATAGGCAGACAGCTCACCGAGGAGCTTCTTGCGTTCAGGTGCTTCGCTGTCCATTGCCTGAACCTGATTCATTATCTTTTCATAATGTGTGATTCGCTCGATATGTTCCTGTATCGGAGCGGAATACTTAGGTGTGATCTTCTCAAATCCGTGCAAGACTTGTTTATCCGAGAACGATGACAGCTTGCCGTCCGACCATTCTATGAAAACATTATCCATTTCGTCTATGTAAAGTATCGTAGCAGTAGAGCCGACAGGATAATCTCTGGTGACAGCTTCTGACGGAAAATACATTCTTGATACTGCAGAAGAGGGAACATATACATTTGAAGCTAATGCAGTGACAAGCTCAGGTAAAAACATATCAGCTTCTGCGACCATAGAAGTCGTAAATTCAGGCAAGCCGATCGTTGACCTTATTTTTGATAAGGACAGCTATGCGGAGGGCGATGATGTTATTGTGACTGTCACTGCCACCGATGAGACAGGCATTGCGGGAATGGCTCTTGAATATGATGGCTTGCAGGCAGAGCTTGATGAAAATAACTCTTATACAGTAAAGAAAATAACAGCCGGCAAACACACCATTGTTGGAATTGCGTGGAATACTGCGGGCGCTGTTTCAAGTGCAGAGTATGAAATTACCATCAATCCCAAGGGCAGCGAACCTGCAGATGAGCTTACTCTCAATGCGGAGATCGATACATCAAAAATCAAGGTGGGAGAGCCTTTTGATATCAACATTACCGCAAAGGGCGGCGTTGGTGAAAAGACAATATCCTGCACAGTTAATAACGAAAGCATTCCGGTCATAGATTCAAAGGCAAGCTATACTCCCGCACAGGCAGGAACATATGAGATCGTTATTTCCGCAGTTGATGAGGCGGGAAGCAGCGTTACAAAGACAATAACACTCACTGTTTCGGAAAACGGTGCCGGAACCGGTGAAAAGACGGTCACTGTAACGCTTATAATAAATAACGACCGACTTAATGACGGTGAGCATAATGAAGCAAAGGTGGGAGATGAAGTCTCTGTTTTTGTGGAGATCAAAAATCTTTCCGATGATGAGATCGAAAGCCTTGTTGTTACGGTAAACGGTGAAGAGATTATTCTCGATGCCGATAAAAAGGCTGTATATATTCCCGAAAAGGCAGGGGAGTATCTCTTTAATGCCGTACTCACTGCCAAGGACGGAAATGTATCCGACCTTAAGTATATGCTTTATGTTACCGAAAGTGGCAGCGGAGAAGATACAGATGAACCTGATGAAAGTGAGCTTTTTGTTGAGATCACTTCTCCTGATGATGTAAAGGAAATAACTGCGCCCACGGATATTATCGGTTCGGCAAAGGGTAACGGTCTGGTAAAATATACCCTTGAATATGCTCCCGCAGGCACAAATGAATTTACGGCTATCCGTGAGGGCAGAGAAGCTGTTGACGGCGGCGTTCTCGGACAGCTTGACCCCACTATGCTCAGAAACGGATATTATGACATCAGGCTGACAGGCTATACGGGCAAGGCACACAAGAGCGATATTGTTACAGTTTATGTGACCGGACAGATGAAGATAGGCAATTTCTCCATAGCTTTTCAGGATATGGACGTGAATGTTCCGGGACTTGCTCTGACCGTTGTAAGAGGATATGACAGCAGAGACAAGGCAAAAAGCGGTGATTTCGGCTACGGCTGGAATCTGTCTATGACAAGTGCGGATATTTCCGAAAGCGGTAAGCCCTCCGAAAACTGGTCACAGACTCAGGGCGGCGGAATGGTAACTACATTCAGATTTACAGAAGATAAGGCTCACGAGGTGTCTATCGACTGGGGCAGCGGAAAGACCGAAAAGTTCAGAATGGCACTGTCTCCGAATTCAAGCCTTACTCCCATAACCGCAGGAATCACTGTTTCATACAAGGCTCAGAAGGGAACAAAGTCCACCCTTGAACCTATCAACAAGGGCGTTTCGGCACTTGTATATTCCGATGATACTCTCATGTATGCCGACGGAACTCCCTACGCTCCCGCAGGCTACAAGCTTACCAAGCAGGACGGCACAGTATATTATTTCGACGCTGACGGAAATGTTACAAAGATAATTGACACAAACGGCAGAACCATCGAAATGACCTATGACGGAATTATCCATTCGGACGGAAAATCCATCAATTACAACCGTGACAACAAGGGCAGAATTACAAGCATTGTATCTCCCACAGGCAAAACAGTCGAATACACCTATGACAATAACGGCGACCTTACAGCAGTCAAGGACGTAAGCGGCTATGTGACAAGGTTTGAGTATGACGCTCATTACATCACGAACATCATTGACCCCCGAGGAGTAAGTGTTTCAAGAAATATTTACGATGACAATGGCAGACTTATCAAAACTATCGACAGTGACGGCAATGAAATAGTGTATGACCATGACATTGACGGCAGGCAGGAGATCATTACCGACAGAAACGGCAACATAACTCTTTATGTTTATGATGATAACGGAAATGTGCTTTCTCAGACCGACCCCAACGGCAATACCGTCAATAACTCGTATGATTCAAACGGCAATCTTGACAAGACTGTCGATGCTCTTGGCAATGTAACCGACTATGGCTACAGCGAAAGCGGCGATCTGCTCACTCTCACCGATGCAGAGGGTCACACCGTTACCAACAGCTATAATTCCAAGGGACAGCTGACTTCTATCAATGCAATGGGCATCAACACCATAACCGTTGCATATGACGACAAGGGCAATACGACCTCTACTACCGACGCTATGGGCAATGACATTGATTATTCCTATGACGGCAAGGGACAGCTCACTTCTGTTACAGATGAAATAGGCTCGTATATGAATATGACCTATGACAGTGAGGGCAATGTTGTTTCCGCCACAAACGGCGCAGGAACAACAACCCAGTTTACCTATGATACTGATGGAAACTGCACATCAAAAACTCTGACTTACACCTCAGAGAATGGAGTAAAGACCGTTACCGAGAATTATTTCTATGACGCTGCGGGCAATCTTATCAAGATAATCGACAGCGAGGGCAATGTCACAGCCACCGAATACAACAGCATGGGCAAGGTGTCCTCAGCCACCGATGAAAAGGGCAGAAAAACTTCCTATGATTATGATGATTTCGGAAATCTTGTGAAGATAACCTATCCCGACAACACTACAGAAGCATTCACATATGACCGTGAGGGCAATAATCTGTCCGCAACCGACCGTATGGGAAGAACTGTGACAATGAAATATGACAAGGTTGGCAATCTTATTTCAAAGACATATCCCAACGGCGCAGGCGTTTCATATGTTTATGATGCTAATTACAATCTCGTTTCCGAAACAAGTGCAAGCGGTGGAGTGACATATTATGAATATGACAAGATCGGCAGAAATACCGCTATCATTGACGCTCTCGGCAACCGCACAACGTTCTTCTACAACGCAAAATCACAGCTTGAAAGCATGACCGACCCTATGGGCAGAACATACACCTACAGCTATGATGACAACGGCAACCGCATTAAGACCACATATCCCGACGGCACAAGTGTGTCCTCTGTTTATGATTCAAGAGGACGTGTTACACGTCAGACCGACCAGCACGGCTACAACACATATTATGTTTATGACGGTGCAGACAGGCTTATCCGTGTGACCAATGCGCAGGGCGTTTCCACAAGCTACGCATATGACGAAGTGGGCAATATGACCTCCGTTACCGACGGAAACGGCAATGTCACCGCATACGCATATGATGATTTCGGCAGAGTTGTAAAGACAACAAACGCTCTCGGAAATTCCGCATACACCACCTATGACAAGAGCGGAAATGTTCTGACCTCAACCGATTATGCAGGCAGCTTGACAAGCTATACATACGACAGTCTTGACAGGGTTTCAAGTAAAACAACACCCGACGGCACGGTAAGCTTTGCCTACACGGCTGACGGTAAGATATCCACAGTTACCGATAATTCGGGTGTTACCTCATTCACTTATGATAATATGGACGGTCTGACCCGTGTGGATTATCCAGACGGGAATTATGTGGCATACGGCTATGATAACGCTTGCCGTCTGACTGCTGTTACTACACCTTTTGGCGCTACAGCTTATGAGTACGACCTGCTTGACAGGCTTACAAGAGTAGTTGACCGCAATGGTTATGCAACTGTTTATGAGTATGATGCAAACGGAAACCGCACCGCTGTTCATTATGCCAATGGGTTTACTACCACATATGAATACGACTTGCTCAACAGACTTATTTGTGAAAAAACTATTGACAGCAAAGATAATATTGTAGTACAATATACCTATACTCTCGGCGCAGCAGGGGAGCGCAAGAGCGTTACCGAGCTTGACCGCACTGTTGAGTATACTTACGATTCTCTGTACCGTTTGACTTCGGAAACTATTACTGAGGGCGAAAAGGTAACTGCCTACACCTATGCTTACGACAATGTAAGCAACCGCATCTTGAAAACCGAAAATGGTGTTGCTACTGAGTATGTTTACAATGCACTCAATCAGCTTGTTTCCGACAGCGAAACAACCTACGAATATGATTTAAATGGAAATCTTATTCGTGTGATTGGCACGGCTAACTCTGCACTTTATGAGTACAATGCTGAAAACAAGCTTGTAAAAGCTACTGTTCAGAACGGCGTTCTTGTTACTGAGGAAAGCTATGCCTATGACTACGAGGGCAATAGAACTTCTAAGACTACACATAGAAGTGACGGAGTTACTGAGTATGTAAAGTACCTCAATGATAATTCAAGCCTTACCAATGTTCTGGCAGAAATTGACGAAAACGGCACGGCAAAGTGTACCTATACGATTGGTGCAGACCTTGTTTCGCAGGAACGTGACGGAAAGGTGTCTGTATATCTTTATGACGGACATGGTTCTGTTGTTAGCTTGACAAATGAGAGTGGTGTTGTAACTGACAGTTACGTTTATGATGCGTTTGGCAATCTGCTGAAATCTACCGGCTCAACAGATAACAATTATCGCTATTGCGGCGAGCAGTTTGATGAGACTACGGGGCTGTACTACCTCAGAGCAAGGTATATGGACACCTCTACAGGCAGGTTTATTTCGCAGGATAGTTATCAGGGAAGTATTTCTGACCCTGTTTCTCTGCATAAATATCTTTATGCAAATGCTAATCCTGTGATGTACACAGATCCGAGTGGATATTTTACACTGGAAGATGTTGAAATTGGAACAGCGGGCGAAACTATTCTAAATGTAGCATACCAAATGGCAAATCAATCTGCTATGAGAATAGGAATGGCAATACTTGCGTCTGTTATAACTATAGCTGATGTTGCATTGTTTACTTATATAATTACTGAATATCTTCTTGATAACATTAATAATATTGCAAGTGGTGCTACTACTTCGGCAGAAGGAAATGATGAAATTAGAGATAAAACGGATAAAGAAAAAGAAGGAGAGAGTGATGACACTGATAGAGATGATGAGTCTACCGATTTTCCGGATTATCCAGGAGATAATCCCAATAAAGCACCAGGAGATGATTGGAAATGGAAAGGAAAAGGCTCTCCAGATGAGGGAAAGGGGAATTGGACTAACCCCAATACAGGAGAATCGCTTCATCCAGATTTGAAACATCCTGAACCATATGGACCTCATTGGGATTACAAAAGTCCAGATGGCAAATGGTATAGAATTTTTCCAGATGGTACAATAATTCCTAAATGATTATTATAGTAGGAGGTGAAATAAATGTCAGATTGGAGATTAAATGGGCAAGAAAGGTATTTATATGGTGTTAAATTGAAGCATATGAATATTAAGGATAAATTAAATCCAAGTGATCATGAACATTGTGAATTTTGTCTTGAAAAAATATCAAATTATCCTAATACAATACATGATGCATATTGTACAGAAGACGAATATCATTGGGTATGTGATAATTGTTATAATGATTTTAAAACGAGGTTTAATTGGAAATAAAAAATCAGACATTACACTTTAATTTAAAGAGTAAAAATAATTTGTGATTTGTTGAAGTTACTTGTTTCGCCATTTTTATATAATTTGACAAATCAAATAAGTTAATGCAAATTACTAAGGATTTTTAAATCGTCTCATTTGTGAAAAAACTGTTGACATAAACGGCGACATTGTAGTACAATATATCTATACTCTCGGCGCAGCAGGGGAGCGCAAGTCTGTGACTGAGCTTGACCGCACTGTGGAGTATAGTTATGACAGCTTATATCGTTTGACCTCTGAGACCATCACTGAGGGCGAAAAGGTTACTGTTTATACCTATGCTTATGACAACGTAAGCAACCGTATCTTGAAAACCGAAAATGGTGTTGCTACTGAGTATGTTTACAATGCTTTAAATCAGCTTGTTTCAGATTCCGAGACTTCTTATGAGTACGACCTTAACGGAAATCTTGTAAGGGTTATTGGCTCTGTACAGTCTGCACTCTATGAATACAACGCTGAAAACAAGCTTGTAAAGGCAACTGTTCAGAATGGAATTGTCAAGAAATGTGCAGTCGGGGAATACCCAAAATCATGGATAGGCAGGAGTCAGGCGGCGTGATGCGAGAGCTGCTTTGAAGTTCTTAATGCCACAGGTGGGAGGCCACCTGCATTGAAGCTGTTTATCCTTTGCGTATTGTAGTAGCCGAAGATGTATCGGAAGATAACAGTTTTGACTCCTTCATGCTTCATTCGGTATGTAGGTATCTGATACAGTTTTTCTTTTTTCAGTGTGGCAAAGAAGCTCTCCATACGGGCATTATCGTAGCAATGGGCAGTACCGCTAAGGCTCTGGATAAGCCCGTTTGTAACAAGTTCCCTGCGAAAGGCATAGCTTGTATACTGGCAGCCACGATCACTGTGAAGGACAGTTCCGTCTAGTCTGCCGTACTTCTCACGCAGCTGTTTTACGGTGTCTATACAGAGTTCCTTCTTCATGTTGTCACGCATTTCAAGAGCGACTATCTCACCGTTGTAGCAGTCGAGGATCGGCGATACATAGAGCTTTCCGTCAGCACACTGGACCTCGGTGATATCGGTAAGCAATTTCTTCAGTGGCTTGTCTGCACTGAAATTTCTTTTTATCAGATTCTCTCTGTTTTGAGTTTCGGTATTAGCCTTTGTGATACCGTGAGGTCTGCGGTGCCTGTGGATAAGCCCGGCTTCGCTCATAGTGCGGTATACCGTCCTGAGGCTGACGTGAGTGCCTTTCCGGGCAAGAGCTGCCTGCATCCTTCTGACACCGTAATTCTTATTGTCAGGATGCTCTGAAAGAATTCCCTGTATTTTGACCAGAAGAAGCTGCCTTGCACCGAGCTTGCCCTGATTTCTGAGCCAGCGATAATAGCCTGATTCGCTGATTTTCAGAAATCTGCATATTGCTTTCGCTCCGTACTTGTTACGGAACTCATTGACAAACAGGTGGCGCTCACTTGTCTTTACTTCTTCCGGTCTTTTGCGAAAAAAACGAGTGCGTCCTTGAGAATATCATTTGCTTTGCGAAGCTCGGCATTTTCACGCTCGAGCTCTGTAATACGCAGTTTTGCTTCGTCATCGGTCATCTGATACTTCTTAGCTTTGGCAGCGGCATTTCGCTTTGCACGCCAGTCTGAGAGTGTGTAATACTGGATTCCTAATTGCTGTGCAGCCTTTTTCAGTCCGATCTCATCCGAGAGCTTTAACGCTTCTTCTTTGAATTCTTTACTGTACTTCATAGTCGTTTTCCCTTTCTGGTTTTATCATTTATATTCTACCAGATTTTTGGGTGTTTGTCGACTGCTCTTTCAGTATAACACTTCAGAAGAAGAACTAGCAAATACCATAGCGCATGAGCTTAATCATGCAAGAAGTTTTATATGTGGAGGTGATGCACCTGAATGGGGAGATGGTGGAGCGTATCCAGCAGGAAATGCATTAGCAGACTATATTAGAGGTGAGCGATGATATGTGGGTAGATTATAATGATAAAATAATGGATAACATTTTTGTTAATGTTAAGAAATCAAAAAATGTTCCCTATTTATGTGAGGTATGTAATAATAAAAGCGTTCATTTGTATATGCACATTTACAACAATACAACAAAAAGAGGGGGGGTGTGGATTTGGTGTAGTTCTTGTCATTCTTTTTGGCATAGTTCTATTTATGTTCCATCAGGTTGGAAAAATTGCTCATTGGTAGAAAAGGAAAGATTATGTGCTCTACCGATTTATCTTGATAGTTTAAAAACAGAAATTGATAAACATACTAATAAGCTAATTAATGATGGCGTTATAGTATTTGGACATATATTTTAATACCATATGTAACTTTTATAAAAAACGCATAAAGGCAACTTATACTCTTCTTATTCTTGGTATTGTAGTTGCGTTACCGAGCTTGACCGCACTGTTGAGTATACATATGACAGCTTATACCGCCTTACAAGTGAAACCATTACCGAGGGCGAAAAGGTAACTGTCTATACCTATGCTTATGACAACGTAAGCAACCGTATCTTGAAAACCGAAAATGGTGCTGCTACTGAGTATGTTTACAACGCTCTGAATCAGCTTGTTTCTGACAGCAATACTTCTTATGAGTACGACCTTAACGGTAATCTTGTAAGAGTAATTGGCTCTGCACAGTCTGCACTTTATGAGTACAATGCTGAGAATAAGCTTGTAAAGGCTACTGTTCAGAATGGCATTCTTGTTATTGAAGAAAGCTATACCTATGACTACGAGGGCAACCGCACAAGCAAGACTACTCATAAGAGCAACGGCGAATTTGAGTATACAAAGTATCTCAATGATAACTCTTCGCTGACAAATGTTCTTGCTGAGATTGACGAAAACGACACGGCGAAGTGTACCTATACGATAGGTGCTGACCTTATCAGTCAGGAACGTGACGGAAAGGTGTCTGTATTTCTTTATGACGGACACGGTTCTGTTGTTGGGCTTGCTAATGAAAGTGGCGTTGTAACCGATACGTACTGCTATGACGCTTTTGGTAATCTGCTGAAATCTACCGGCTCTACTGCTAACAATTATCGTTACTGTGGTGAGCAGTTTGATGAGACTACGGGACTTTACTATCTTAGAGCAAGGTATATGGATACCTCTACGGGTAGATTTATTTCGCAGGATAGCTATGCGGGGGAGATAAGTGACCCTGTTTCTCTGCATAAGTATTTGTATTGTAGTTCAAATCCTGTGATGAAAGTTGACCCAAGCGGATTCAATGACATTTCCTTATATTCGCAAATGAGCAGTGTTGTAATATTAGGCGTAGTTGCTTCAACACTATTGTCACCAAATTATTGTAGAATGTTTATGGATCTGATTGATGGATTGTATGATGCTACATATCAAGCGTTAGATTGGATTGGTGATGAAATATATGATCTTTCAACACAATTAGCAAATGGCGAAACAACATCAGCAGATGTTAATAATGAAGGTAAATCAGGTAGTGATTCAAAGGTTGATAACCCACCATCAGACAGTGATAAACCAAAAGATAATAGTAAGCCGAGAAGTAAATCTCGACCAGCTCGAAGAATTCGTTGTAAATCCAAAAAAGAAGCTTATGAAAGGGCTAAACGAGCAGGTAAAGGTAAAGAACCTAAGCATCATCCTAATGATCCGCATGGTCCTCATTATCATCCTGATGTTCAAAATTCTCAAAGGTCTACTCCCAAAGGACCTTGCAGTCATGACCATTATTTTTATCCCAACTAAAAAGAGGTAAAGAAAAATGAATATTGATTTTGAAGCAAAAATATGTAGGGCTTTTTTTAATAAAAGGTGTTGTGAACGCTTGTTTTATGAATTAACATCAAAAAAGAAAAGAGGTGAATTTTTGTGTAAAATGAGTCATACATCAAAATTATATGTTGGTGATTGTATTTGTTTAGAGCTTAAAATGCCGCCTTCCATTGGTGATATTATAGATTTTCTTAAAGACGATATGTGCTATTTTATTACTACGTTTGAAAAGTATGATGGAAGGTTTTATGAGTTATCAAGTGTGTTACCAGATGTATGGGCTAATGGCATGCCATATATGTTGGTAAATCAGGAATGTAATCGTGCATATTTAGAAACAGAATATAATTTTTCTGAACATATTTCTTACTTTTTAAAAGTATGACTTTCGTAAATAATAATATCTTATTCTATTGTGATTTTTACCGACAGCACAGGCACAACCATGACGGACATGGTTCTGTAACTGCACTTGCTAATGAAAGTGGCATTGTTACTGATACCTATTGCTATGACGCATTTGGTAACTTGCTGAAATCTAAGGGTTCTACTAAGAACTGTTACCGTTATTGCGGTGAGCAGTTTGACGAGACTACGGGACTTTACTATCTGCGTGCAAGGTATATGGATACCTCTACAGGTAGGTTTATTTCGCAGGACACATATCAGGGCACAATAAATGACCCTGTTAGCTTGCATAAGTATCTTTATGCTAATGCTAATCCTGTGATGTATTCTGATCCAAGTGGTTATGCATCTATTATGGGTAAGGTTGTTGAGTTGGCTGCAAAGGCAGAGTTAGCCATTGCAGAAATGATGTATAACCAAACGGCATTGGTGTACTGGAGCATGTTTACTGGTGCATTAATAGCAGCTGGTGATGTGGTTTTTAAGGGGAATTTTACACCTGAAGAATTAATAGATGCCATGTTTCTAGGGGCCATCGGAGGTTTTGTTGCAGTGTTTTGTGGAGTTTTTTTCCACGGAATGATTCTTGCAGCATTGGCTGGACTAGGCGTTATAGCGGGCTTTGCAGGTGCTGTCGATTCTTTTTTGAATGAAGATTATTGGCAGGCTTTGTATAGAGGTTTATGGGCTGTAGTTGGTGCTGTTTTCTTGGTATAAGGCGTTTGCGAATGAGTTTAAGACATGGTTGGGGAGACTTGGAAAAAATCAGGGTGCAAATACAGTTAGCGTTGAAATAGCAGCAGAGCAAGCTAAAAATGCAGGCATACCAAGAGAAAATCATAAGGTATTTGCTCACAATGAAAATCATAGTTTGCCAGCAAAAGGTCAAGAGCCTTTTTCATCGGCGGATTTATTGGGTGAAGATGGTAGTGTAAAGCAAAGAAGATATTATGATTGGGAAGGAAAAGCAGAGATGGATATTGATTATTATCATACTGATTATGGTACGCATGATTTTCCTCATATCCATATATGGGATTGGAGTAAAATACCGCCACGTCAGGATAGTAGGAGATGAATATATGCATGATAATTATATTATTGATTACACAGTAAATCTTAGCCAGAAGAAAATTGTATTAACAACATATAACAAATCTGTTCAGCGAAAGGAGATTGTATATTTTGATGATGTACTGACGCATGAGTTTAAATGTATTCTTGAGTATAATCAAATTCTAGATATTAACAGTTATGATATTGAGAGCTTTTTTAATGAAAATCGGCATGAATTAAAACTTTTACATTGCAGTTGTTGGCCAATTAATTATTCAAATTTAGAGGAATTGAAAAAGTATTTGATAGAAAATAAATATCAATATATAAAAATTAATTCATCCTACGGAATGTATGGCTGGATTATAGCCAAGGATTATACGATCAAGCTGTAGGTGAATTAAGATGCACAGCACAATATTATGTGAAAATACAGCATTATGTTCACATATGACCTTATGGACGGTCTGACCCGTGTGGATTATCCCGACGGGAATTATGTAAGCTATTCTTATGATAACGCTTGCAGGCTTACAAAGGTAACAACACCTTTCGGTTCAACTTCCTATGAATACGACTTGCTTGACAGGCTTACAAGAGTATTTGACCGCAATGGTTATGCAACCGTTTATGAGTATGATGCAAACGGAAACAGAACTGCCGTTCATTATGCAAATGGGTTTACTACCACATATGAATACGACTTGCTCAACAGACTTATTTGTGAAA